>OOAH01002989.1_pt1 | contig 10442 bp, 10 predicted proteins | sample 1671801 | NCBI WGS metagenome assembly OOAH01 (sample SAMN06348194, study PRJEB24527) | human gut metagenome | biome: human gut; feature: ankylosing spondylitis patient; material: feces | host: Homo sapiens | place: China | collected 2015-10 | reverse complement strand
ACCTTGCGGCCTTTGACGACGGCAGCCGCTGCCCGCAGATCCGAAATGCGGGCGTTTGTGCACGAACCGATGAATACGTGCTGCACGGATAGATCCGTCATTCGTTGACCGGCCTCAATACCTTGGTAGGCCAGTCCGCGCTCGGCTGCAGCACGGGCAACGGGATCGTCGAATGATTCGGGCGCGGGCACGGTCTCGCCGAAGGCCACGCACTGATCCGGACTGATGCCCCAGGTGACCATCGGCTCGACAGCCGAGGCGTCAAGTTCAACTGTGCGGACAAACTGCGCACCATCGTCCGAATAAAGCGTATCCCAATGGCGGCTTGCCGCTTCAAACTCGGCTTCGTCGAAATCGAGCCAATGATCCTTTACCCACTGTCGCGCCTTATCGTCGGGAGCGATCAAAGCGCCTCGGGCGCCGGCTTCCACCGTGAGGTTGCAAAGCGTCATGCGCTCCTCGATTGTCAAGGCATTGATTGCTTCACCCTGATATTCCACAACGCAGCCCAAGGCGCCTCGAGCGGAAATCTTGCGTAAAACGGTGAGCGCCAAGTCTTTGGCCGTGGATCCGGCCGGAAGTTTTCCCGAAATGCGCACGAGCATGGGCTTGGCAAGTCTGTACACAAGCGTTTGCGTCGCCAGAATATGTTCGATCTCGGAGGTGCCGATCCCGAAGGCCAGCGCGCCCAATGAGCCGTGCGTCGTTGTGTGGCTGTCGCCGCAGATCACGACCATGCCGGGGCGCACCAGCCCCTGCTCGTCCATGAGGACATGCTCGATGCCCTGAGCGGGGTCGTTGGGACCGTAGAAGGCGGAGATGCCGAAGTCGCGACAGTTTTTGGCAAGGTTCGAGGCTTGCAGCGCGCTTGCTTCATCGTGAATCACGCGCGGGGTGACGTCGGCCGACGGAATGATGTGATCCACCACGCATAGATGCGCGTCGGGCGCAAAGACGCCGCAGCCGCGGTCTCGTACGCCGCTGAAGGCCTGCGGACTTGTGTATTCGTTGGCAAAGTGTGCGTCGACATACAAAAGCACGGTTTCTGCGTCGATGCGCTTGACGGTGTGCGTTTCGACGATCTTCTCGTATAGGGTCTTGGGGATTGATCCCATAAGTTCTCTCCTATGCCTAAACCATCACAAATAGGATTAAGACTTCAGGATTGTACGCTCAATCGGCATCCTACAGGTGATGGTGCAGCTGTTTGTCTCGGTTAAAATTTCGCCCGTTTGCTCAACCTTTCGAAGATTGCCTGCGACATGCCGCCTCAGTTCAGAAACAGCTTCATTCTCTTTTTATGCGCCCTCATCTGGGGCTCGGCCTTCGTTGCTCAAGCTATCGGCATGGATCACATCGGTCCCTTTGCCTTTACATTCGCGCGCTCGATCATCGGGGGGCTTTTTCTGCTGGCGGTGATTCCCCTGCTCGACCGCATTACGCGCAAGGCATCCGACGGTAAGGAAAAGAATGACAACCCTTGGAAGAATCCCAAGGTCTGGACCGGCGGCATTGCCTGCTGCTTCGTGCTCTTTATTTCCGAGTCGCTTCAGCAATTCGGGCTTCTCTATACCACGGTGGGCAAAGCCGGATTTCTGACTTGTCTCTATATTGTGATCGTGCCGATTGCAGGAATGTTCATCGGGCGCAAAACGAGCTTTTTGGTCTGGATCGCGGTCGTGCTCTCCTGCCTCGGTCTATATTATCTCTGCATGCCGCCGGGCGAATTTTCGCTTGCCCTGGGCGACGCGCTGGTGCTGGCCTGTGCCTTCAGCTTTACCGTGCACATTCTAGTGATCGACTACTACACCAACTACGTTGACGGCGTGCGCATGAGTTGCATCCAGTTCTTCGTGGGAAGCCTTTTGGGATTGGTGATGATGCTTCTCTTCGATCGCCCCTCGATCGATGCGATGGTCTCTGCTGCTCCCGCTTTCCTTTACGCCGGTATTTGCAGCAACGGCATTGCTTATACGCTGCAAATCATCGGTCAGCGCGGCGTCAATCCGACCGTGGCTTCCCTCATTCTGAGTCTTGAAAGCGTGGTCAGCGTTATTGCGGGTTGGTTGATTCTTGCTCAAGCAATGAGCGTCCGAGAACTCATGGGCTGCGCATTGATGCTTGGGGCAGTGGTGCTTGCGCAATTGCCGCAGAAGTTGGTGACGAAGTTCATTGGCGGCATTGTCGGCAACCGTGCTTAATCTCGATATCCCATGGTGCTTGACACATTGATCGAGTTCTTTGCCGGCGACGGCGGTCTATGGGCGTTGTGCCTGTCGGCTTTTCTATCGGCCACGGTGTTGCCCGGAAGTTCCGAGGCGCTTTTGTCGGCTGCCGTAGCATCCGACCCCACTTTTGAGCGTGTGGTGCTTCTCACTCTTGCGGCAAGCTTCTTCAATACGCTCGGCAGCATGACCTCCTGGGCGATCGGCCGCTACTTTCCGCATAAAACCCCCGAGTCGGCGGCGCTCGAACGTCTGCGCCGTTACGGACCACCCGCCTTGATGCTCGCTTGGGTGCCGGTGATCGGGGACGTGCTCCCGCTTGCTGCGGGCTGGCTCAAGGTTGGGTTTTGGCCTGCACTTCTCTGGACCGCCTTGGGCAAAACCGCTCGCTATGCCGTGCTTTCTGCGGCACTGACGGGCTTTTTGTAATCGTCAACCCTGAGAGATTTTCGACTACATCGAACCTTCCGCTTAGTCCGAAAACAGGCGCAGATCGCTCAAGAGGACTAAACTAGCGGCCGTGTCTAAATGCCGGACTCTACCGAAATGATCGTCCAATACGCCTCCGACCTGCACCTCAACTACGGCCGCAATTTTGAGTATTTTCTTGCCAACGGCATCCAACACGTGGGCGAATGTCTCATTCTTGCCGGAGATGTGGCAGACCTTGTGTCGCTTAAGGACTATCGGCTCTTTTGGGACCTGTGCTCGTCTCACTTCAAAAAGACGATCTTCGTGCCGGGCAATCACGACTACTACGGCACATGGGATAAGCCCGACGACCTCATCGAGCCCATTAACATCGCCATTCGCCCCAATGTGCAGTGCTGCAGCAATGTGACGGTGCGCATCGGCAACACTGACTTCATCTGCTCGACCTTGTGGTCGAACGTTCTGCCGCAGCAGGCAGCGGCGGTCAACAGCGTGCTGCTTGATTTCAAAGCGATTTATTTCGGCAAAAACCGGCTTACCGTCGAACAGTACAACGAAATGCATGCCGAGTCGCTTGCGTTCGTAAAGGAAGCCGTCGAAACGTCGGACGCCGAACACATCGTCGTTGTGACGCACCATGTCCCGACCGAAGCCGTGACGGCTGACAAGTACAAGGGCTCGCCGCTTTCCTCGGGCTTTACAACCGAATTGGGCGACTGGATTGCCGACTCGCGAATCGACTATTGGGTCTACGGTCATTCGCATACGTCTATCGAAACGACCATCGGAAGCACCAAAATTGTGTCGAATCAGTTCGGATACATAGATTTGGGCGAAGGCTCCGACTTCGTTCCGACGAAAGCTTTCGAAATCTGACAGCTGCGATTCTGTGTATAACATACTGCAGACACCGATTGCATCGGCGCCCGAAACGTTTTGGGAGACTGCCGTGTTTGCATTTTTTCGAAGTCACCCGAAGACTCGCTACTTCACCATAGCCGGTCTCATCATCGCGGGCTTTTTCCTATTCTGGATTCTTGTTCTCAACGTGCCGGTCTGGTGCGGTTGGATTGCGCCTTACGCGTGATCTCCGTTTGACGAAATCGACCGAAACTAGCGAAAACAGCTTATACATCTCAACAAAAAGTTGTTCTACGCTTGGGCCGTTTGAACATTGCAAACACAGGGAGAACAATCAACATGAAAAAGACGCTTCTGGCGGCCGCCTCCGCCGCTGCCGCAATGCTCGCCTTGCCTGCTCAAGCCCAAGACGCAAAGCCGTTGCGCATGGCTTGCGAGAGCACCTACGCGCCTTTCGTTTTCTTTGAAAGCGACTCCGGCAAGCTCAAGGGCTTTGAAATCGATCTGCTCGAATATGTCGCCAAGGACATGGGCCGCAAGCTTGAAGTGACCAATATGGGGTTTGACGCGATCATTCCGTCGATTCTCACGGGCATCACTGACGTGGGCGCCTCGGCCTTTACGATCACGCCCGAGCGCGCCAAGCGCGTGCTCTTTTCCAAGCCCTACTACATCTCGGGTCTTTCGATTCTGGTTCGCGCCGAGGATAAGGACAAAATCAAGAGCGTGAAGGATGTCGAAAACTGCACCGTCTGCGCGCAGATCGGTACCTCGGGCTCGATGCGTGCGGCCAAGATTCCCGGCGTTACGGTGCGCAACTTCAACACCATCAACGAAGCGTACCTTGAGCTCGGCAACAAGGGCTGCCGTGCCGTCGTCACCGATCGCCCCGTCACGGCCTACTTCCTCTCGAGCCGTCCGGATGCTGCCAAGCAGTACTATCACCTGCCCGAAACGCTCAACAGCGAATCCTTCGGCTTTCCGGTTGCCAAGGGCAATACGAAGCTGATGCAGGAAATCGACGGCGCGCTCGACAAGGCACGCGCGAGCGGTGAATTCACGAAGATGTACGTGAAATGGTTCGGCGAAGAGCCCCCCAAGGAACTTCTGAAGACCGGCAAGTGATGCCCGCAGCCCTCAGGCATTGTCTGCGAGCCTTATTGAGCCGCTTCGATGTCGGCTGTCGTGACGAGAGCGTCCCGTTGCAAGTACTTGATTGCCTGCAGCGCATATCGATGGGCCTCGTCGCTGGAGCCGGCGACGGCGTCCGTCACCACTCGAATGTGGTAATCGTGCTGATGGGCATCCACGGCCGTGTAATGGATGCAGACGTCGGTCAGACCGCCGATCATATAGAGCGTGTCGACCTTGTGTCCTTTGAGCAGTATCTCTAAATCCGTTGCGAAAAAAGCGCTGTATCGTCTTTTACTGATGAGGTATTCGCCTTTGATCGGATACGTCAGTTTGGCGTAATCGCAGTACGGCGACGTTTCCACGCAATGTACGCCTTCGGAGCCGTCGAGCTCGCGCCCGAAGTCGACCATATCCTCTCTGTGCACTTCCTTGATCTGGATGACGGGAAGTTTTTTCTTGCGAAACACATCCAAAACGCGTTTGCCGTTCAGGATGCATACCCATCGGCTGTCTTTTGCAGCCTCTTCGATGTCGTCGGGCATGTCAAGGAAGTCTTCCTGCTGGATGTCAATGACGAGCAGAGCACAATTCTTTTCAATGTCCATATTTGAAGTGCGGGCATTAGGAGCCGTTGTCGGCTCGGAGTTCTTCGGCAGGACCCAAAAATTCGGTCTTATTCGTGCGGAGTCTATCAAAGCGTCCGAGCATACAGTCGTTAGACGGAATCGTTTGCCGATCCGAACATCTGCGAGACTGTTGAGATCCGGTCGAAAGTAGCTTTCTTCAGAGCTGCTGTTGAAAACGGCCGATTTGCCGAATCCGATCGTTTCGTCGGCTTGCGTGTATCTCCTGCCGTGCTGAGGAGTATCGACTGTAATCGATACTTCGTGAATTTTCAGAGCAACCGTCGACTGTAATCGATACTTCTCGCATTCGCAGTTTCACGCCTTCCTCACAGGTCATCATTCGTTATCCGATCGGGGTGAACACCTCTTTGCTGCGACAAATCCTGTCGTACATGCTTCTAGCATGATGTTGTGTTTAGAGCGAATTACGGGTTTTTTGTTCCTGTGAATTCTCTTCTTGCCTTCTCCTCTTTTTCACTTTAGCGGCTGTCTTCGGCATCCGTTACGCACGCATGAGCAAATATCCGCACAACACCTGGCACGGCTGGGGCAATAGTCGTTTGCAGCCTCTTTGCGCTCACCGTCTGCAGGAGATCGTTCAAGGCAGACCGATCCTCTACGAGAGCCTCAAAAAGGAAGTTGAGTTTGCTCTGCATCCGCAGCGCTTTGTTTTCTCGTGTCCGCTCTACGATTCTCAAGGCAACGACTGGCCGCTTGCAACGGTTTTCACTCACGTGTACGTCGGCGACATCGCGGACTATGCCCGCAGCAAAGCCGAGCTGCTTGAGAACGGCAAGCATGCTTTGTTTCGCGCTTGCGGCAATTGGCTGACGCCTCGCGGCAACCTGCGTCCTGAGCAGATACGTCGCTACGAGTCGGTTCCGTTTCCTTTCGTGATGGTTCAGGCAGCGGCCGAATACGTCTGGCCCAAACTTTCGTTTCTCGTTCGGTTTCCCAAGCTACAGGCCTTCAACTTGGTTATGAATGTCGTCGAATGCGCTTTGCAGCTGCATTGGGTGCTGGAAGCAGCCCGCACCGAACAATTGCCCGAGAATTGGATTCCCAGCCTGCCGCAGGCTGAGTCGGTGTCGATCGAAGCAGAGTCGCTGCTCGATACGAACAGAATCAGGCCGGTTAGCGAAGTCGATCTCGGTCGCTTTGAGCATTCGGACGATTTTCGCTATGTCGTGCCTTTGTTTCGTGAAACGACCGGGTTTTTCGTGAGCTTCGATGACAATCTACCGGAGCTTTTCCGGTATGCACCAGCCTACTTCGTTTCCGAAATACCGACTGGCTGGAACATCTATTTTTCCGATGTCCGTAGTCCATGTGCTCGATACGTGGCTCGCGGAAGCGGCCGCGTTTGTGAGAATACGACAAAGATCTTGGAAAAAATTCGTTGCCATTTCCTCGAGAGTCTGCTTTCATCGACGACGATATCGGACTTCAGCTGCTCGGAAATCTTTGAGGTGCGGCTTACACCGCTTACGAACTCGGAGTGCCGGATTTTCTTCAGGGACCTAACGGACTTTTTTCGCGAAGGGCTTTGCAGCGTGCTAGCCAATCCGCGCAAAAACGTTTCGCGTCACGCGACCATCCATGAGCGGTATCTCGAGTCGAAAGTTTGGGCTGTGCTGCAAGAAGTTCTAGAGGTCTTTTTCGGCAAAAAGTGGCTTTGGGAGACGTGCGAAGCGCCGATCGCCTGCTCGGATCGCGAATTTTCACCGCGATGGCGTCAGGCCTGAGACTTTTTGCTTGCCTCTTCCATGCGCATAAAGGCACGTGCCGAACAGCAGCGAGGCAGCATGGCCGACTCCGATTCGGCCGAGGTTTCGGCTTTAGGCTGCTTTGCAACGAGCGTGAGCGTCACCTTAAGCTGCGGCGGCATCAACGGATCCTTGGGAAAGTGGCGCTTCATTTCTGAGCAGAAAAGCGCGTCGAGCTCGGCTTGCAAAGCTGCCACGTCGTCGCCCCGCGCTCGAATGGGATTATTGTGGTCGAAGTCGTAGCAGACCGCCTCGAAACGTTGAGTGCATTTATCAAAGCTCACCACCACATCGGCACGAACGGGAATGCCGAGGCCGACGGCCAGTTTCCAGCAGGGATAACGCAGCGGGTAAGCAAACACGGACATTCGGAAATTCCTATCGGCAGGTGGCAAACAGTGCGACGTATTGTACAGACGCAAGTGATGCCGTAAGTCCGTCCCTGCTTTTCTCTATCGTGAGATTTCGGTTTCGACTATGGATGCCCTTTGCTCGGTACAATGGGAAAGTCCGAGCAATCCGCTTTAGGAGACAAACCATGCATTTCCCGCACATCCCGCATTTTCACTTCGGTTTGCCGCCTCATATCTTTCACAACCTCGTCACCGTGGCTGTGATTTGCGGCATTGCGTATCTGGTCTACAGGCTTCTTTCCAAACGTTCGGACTGAGCACGTCCGTGAACGCCTTCGGCACGATCTGAATCGGAGATCGGCAACACGATCCTCCTATTTCTCACGTCGAACAAAAAAGGACGCGAACCGAAATCCGCGTCCTTTTTGTTGTCGAGCTATGTCACCCTAACTTATCGGTCGGCTCCGAAGACCGTGCCCGACTTGTCGCCCACGGGCTTGGCCGTGCGCGGCGCCTTGACGAGCAAATTGGGCTTCGTCGCTGCAGGATCGGGCAGCGGCGCGATGTGCTTCGTGTCGCCCGTGTGCTTCTTGCGAAGAACTTCGATGTCGCCGAATTCAATGGCGCGCTGCGGGCAGGAGTCCACGCAGACGGGATTGAGTCCTTTGGCAAGCCGATCCTGGCAGCCGTCGCACTTGGTCATTTTGTGGGCCTCAACGTCGAGCTGCGGTGCGCCGTACGGGCAGGCCTTGGCGCACATGCCGCAGCCGATGCACTTGTCGCGGTCGATCAGAACCAGACCGTCTTCCTTGCGCTTGAAGTGAGCCTTTGTGGGGCAAACCTTTACGCAGGCCGGATCCGTGCAGTGATTGCAGGACACCGACACGTAGTAGGCAAACGCGTCCGTGCGCCATGCGCCCGTGGCGCGGTCCTGTTTCCATCCGCCGCCCTCGTAGCAGAGCACATGGCGGAAATTACGTCTGACCGGAAGGTTGTTCTTGTCCTTGCAGGCGACCTCGCACGTTCTGCAGCCCGTGCAGCGGGAGGCGTCAATCCAGAAACCGAGTTGTTTTGCCATGATGAGCCTCCTTAGATCTTCTTGACTTCGACCAAATTGGTGTGCTGCGGATTGGCCTTGGCCAACGGGCTCTTCTTAAGCGAAGTGAGCGTGTTGATCGAAGGTCCCTTATCCGTGCCTTTTGCGTCGGGCGTAAACCAGCCGCCCTGCGGGAAGGCAACCACGCCCGGAATGATGCGAGGCGTCACATGCACGGGAAGCTCAACGCGGCCGCGGTCGTTGAAGACTGCAGCGTATGCGTCCCGGTCTTAAGCGAACGAGTGCGTGCGTCGATCGGATTCATCAGGAGTTCGTCGGGCTGAACCTCACGCAGCCACGGCACGTTGTGGTACGTGGAGTGCGTGCGGCCGTGACCGTGATAGCCGAAGCACTGCAGCGGATACTTCTTTTGCAGTGGATCGCCCGGCATTTCCCAGGTGCGGCAGAACTTCGGCAGAGCCGAAATGACATCGCCCTTGGGTAGCTCCCATTCGGAAGCAATCTTGGCCAAACGCTCGGAGTAGATCTCGATCTTGCCCGAGGGAGTCTTCAGCGGATTCTTGGCCGGATCTTCACGGAAGGCCTTCATGACCACGGTCTTGCCCTTGCCGAGTCCCGGAACCTTGACGATGCCCTGCTTCCAGAACGTGTCGAAGTCGGGCATGGCGTCGGGGTGCTTCTTGCGTGTTTCTTCGTAGCACCAGCGTACCCACTCTTCCTGCGTGCGGCCTTCGGTGTACTTTTCTTCAATGCCGAGGCGCTTGGCGATCTGCGAGCAGATCCAGTAGCCGCTTCTCTGCTCCCATTGCGGTTCGACGCACTTTTGCAGCGCAACCATGAAGTTGCTCGTGCCGCTTGCGTAGCCGTCGGCGGCGATGTCGTTGAGTTCCTGCTGCATCACGTCGGGCAGGATCACGTCGGCCCAGCGTGCCGTGGCAGTCATCTGGTTGTCGACGACAAGGATGAATTCGCACTTCTTTTCATCGGACAGGATCTTGGCGGTGCCGTTGTGATCCGAATGTTGATTCATATTGACGTTCGAGCACTGTGTCCAGAGGAACTTGATGCCGACGTCAAGTTTATCCTTGCCGCGAACGCCGGCGTTCAACGCCGTCATTTTTTCGCCGTGATCGATCGCATCGGTCCAGGTAAAGAACGAAATCTTCGTCTTCACCGGATTCTTTCCTGCGGGCAGACCTACGTCGCCCAAGCCGATGTCGCCTTCGCGGCCGCCGTGGTTGGTGCCGGACAAACCGATGTTGCCGGTGAGAATGGGCAGCATTGCGATAGCACGCGTGGTTTGTTCGCCGTTGGCCTGACGTTGAGGACCGTAGCCCTGAGCAAAGAACACGGGCTTGGTCTTGGCCATTTCGCGGGCCAGACGTACGATCGTTTCGGCGGGAATACCGGTGATGCGGGAAGCGTACTCGGGCGTCTTGGCAGTCTTGTCTTCGCCTTCGCCAAGGATGTAGCTCTTGTAGTCGCTCTTGGCGGGCGCGCCCTTCGGAAGCGTCTTTTCGTCGTAGCCCACGCTGTACTTATCAAGGAAGGCCTGATCGACGAGGTTTTCCTTAATCATGACGTACGCGAGGCCTTCCACAAAGGCTGCGTCCGTGCCCGGACGAATCGGCACCCACTCGTCTTCCTTGCCAAGACACGTATCCGTATAGATCGGGTCGATCACGATCATGCGCGGGCGATCCTTGCCCTGACGGGCGCAGTCGAGTTCCCAAGCCTGGCCGCCGCCCGACTGGCGCGTGACCATCGTGTTGTTGCCGAAGGAAACATAAAGCTTGGCGTTGCCGACTTCGGTCATCTGCGAGCCGCCCGCACCCAAGCCGTAGGTGTACGGGAAAGCGCCGTTGATCTGAGCCGAGGAATACGTGCCGTAGCTTCCGAGCGAACCGCCGAGCATATTGAGCAGACGATCGGCCGTGCGGCGGGTGGACACGAGCTGATACGAGCCCGAGCCGTACTGCAGATAGATG
>OOAH01002983.1_pt1 | contig 10463 bp, 9 predicted proteins | sample 1671801 | NCBI WGS metagenome assembly OOAH01 (sample SAMN06348194, study PRJEB24527) | human gut metagenome | biome: human gut; feature: ankylosing spondylitis patient; material: feces | host: Homo sapiens | place: China | collected 2015-10 | reverse complement strand
CTACTTCCGTATCCTTAACCGTGAGAGCTCCCGCCGCCTGGCCGAACGTGAAGGTTTTCCCGAAAAATATCTGCATTACTACCATGCAGGCGAAGACGAACGCATCCTGTTACAGCGACTTCACCCCGAAGCCATATTGATAAAGGAAAGCGGACTTTCCGGAGGATTCAATGAAAAAGTGGAAGCTGCCCTTCAGGAAGGTATCCGCATTTTTGCAATCCGTCGTCCGCCAATGCCCGGAAGTTTTATGATAGTGAACGGTGAACATGGCTTGCGCCGGATGATTGAAAAACATTTTCCAGATTTTTATCCTTTGCGTAGTGGTCTGACTACGGGTACCTGTGCAGCCGCGGCCGCTGTAGCTGCAACCTGGGATATTTTCAATGTTCAACGCCAGCCCCGACCCGAAGAATTCCCTGTTATTCTCCCTAACGGAGAAACCATTTATGTTCCCGTCGAAGAGCAAGAACTCTACCCGCATCCCAGCTGTGTAAACGATGACTGGAGGCTGGAGGCAGATGCCACTGTCATCAAAGATGCAGGTGATGACCCCGATGTAACCAATGGCATGCAAATCAAGGCCAATGTTGCCGTGCCTTTCCGTTTTGACGATCCAACACCCGCAGAACTTGGTGCTGATGATTATACCGTTATTGTCTGTGGAGGCGAAGGTGTAGGCATTGTTACCCTATCGGGTTTAGGACTGGAAGTGGGAGGACCTGCCATCAACGTTACTCCCCGCAAAATGATTGAAAACAATGTAAAGGCATGCCTTCAACGACTTGGCATTTCCAAACAACCCAATCCTTTTGCCGTCACTATTTCCGTGCCGGGTGGCGAAGAGATAGCCCGGCGGACTTTTAATCCCCGTCTGGGTATAGAGGGTGGTATTTCTATCATCGGAACTTCGGGTATCGTGAAACCTTTTTCTTCCGAAGCATTTATAGATTCCATCCGCAAATCTATGGAAGTAGGTCGAGCAACAGGAAGCCCGCGCATCGTCCTTAATTCCGGTGCAAAGAGTGAAAAGTATGTCCGAGGGTATTATCCCGAACTGCCTGTACAGGCATTTATTCATTACGGAAACTTCATTGGAGATACGATAAAGATTGCCGCAGATTTGGAAATCAAAGCGGTGACTTTGGGTATCATGATAGGAAAAGCCGTGAAGTTGGCAGAAGGCAATCTGGATACGCACAGCAAACAGGTGACGATGAATAAGGATTTCCTACGTGAAGTAGCACTTTCTACCGGATGCGGCGGGGAAACACTTGCTGTTATCGAAAAGATAACATTAGCCCGTGAGTTATGGACATTGCTCTCTGCTGAAGATTTGCAAGCTTTTTGTTCCCGTTTACTCGAACTGTGTCATCAATATTGTGACCCGTTGCTACCTGAAGGAGAGCTAACGATTCTGCTCATCAGCGAAGAAGGGAAAATAATTACATAGAATAAAAAAACAAGTTTTACATGTAGTCTATCAGACTGAAAGTCCTACGCTATATAATAAAAGCCCTTCAGGTTATATGCGAAACTTAAATTAAAAACCTCAAATATGAAACACCCTCAAATAATCCTCGTCACCGGTGCTTCTTCCGGTTTTGGAAGAGTCATTGCTACGCAGTTGGCAGCACAAGGACATATCGTTTATGGCTCCAGTCGGAAAGCAGTATCCGATAATCCCGGCTTCACAATGTTGCAATTGGATATTACTGATCCTGCATCAGTATCCAATGCCATATCGACAATTCTGAAAGAGCAAGGTAGCATTGATGTACTTGTCAACAATGCCGGGATGGGTATCAGCGGAGCTATCGAACTCACTACCGAGGAAGAGATACAACGTCAGATGAATACGAATTTCACGGGTGCCGTCCGTATGTGTGCAGCAGTACTGCCTTTCATGCGCGAAGCCGGACACGGACGAATCATAAATATCAGTTCCATTGCAGGCGTCCTTGCCGTTCCCTTTCAGGCTTTCTACAGTGCATCAAAGTTTGCGATTGAAGGATATAGTGAAGCACTTTACCAGGAAGTAAAACCACTGGGTATACAAGTTTGCGTAGTCGAACCGGGAGATTTCCAAACTGGTTTCACAGCGCAGCGGCAAGTGAGCCAGACCACTCTCTCCCATCCACAATACGAAGAGAGTTTTGCAAAAGCCATGCAAAATGTAGAGTTGTCTGAAAACAATGGTTGCCAACCGGAAAAGTTAGGCAAAGCAATCTGCAAACTGGTAAATAGCCGCCGCCCTACTTTCCGCACAAAGGTCGGTCCGTGGGAGCAAGTATTCTTTGCCCGCATCAAACCTATGCTGCCGTTTAGTCTGGTAGATTGGCTGATCAGGAAATTCTATTAATTAGCTGTGTAGCTCATCCCCTTTGGGCAAAACTTTATAGAATAACATTTTGTGTGTTCTTTCCAAAACACTACCTTTGTGGCATACCCATTCAAAAAGGAGGATGTATGACAACTTTTGAATTAAAACGTAGTATTTTACAATATATCAACGCATTGATGGATGATGAAGCGGCGATGCGCCGTATAAGTCGTTATATACGTCGTTTGCGTAATTCTACATCAACAAAAGATGTAGCACATGAAGACATGATTCCGTATACAATGGATGAATTACATGAGTGAATTGATAAAGCAGAAAAAGCGATCATCGAAGGAAATGTAATTGATTCTAAAACAGAAGACGCCCAATTAGCAGATTTCATGCGCACACTATGAAAATAAAGACTTATCCTGAAACTACTCAGGAGCTACGCAAGATTGCCGCTTTTTGTAAACAGCAATGGAGCATTGAGATTGCACACAGGTTGATTGAAACCTATCAGAGAAACAAAAAACGTCTTTCTTCCAATTCTTATATGGCTCCAATAGAGCCTTTATTAGTAAATCGGGAGTATGTTTACCGAGGATTACTCATTCATAAATATTGTAAGGTAATATATCGCATAGATGAAACTGCGGGCATAATTTATATCGTAGATGTATGGGATACCCGTCGTGAGCCCCACGAAATATAGCACAACCACTCGTAACCCGTAGCTTGTAGCTCGTAGCTTATAATATTCCCCCAACAGGAATTGTATGTAATCATATAATTTATATCTTTGCGAGCAAATAAACATCAACCCCTTACAAGGTTCAAGTAATGAAACAGACTATTCTCACTATTTTCTTTGCAATCATAGCATTGGGAGCAAGTGCCCAATCCCCTATCTCCTTTCAGGTAAAAGCCGGAGTCGGTACCTCCAACTTCTATGGAGAAAATGTAGAAAGTGATACACGTATCGCCTACAAAGTAGGTGTCGGCATGAACTATGAGCTCAACCGCACATGGGTGTTTCAACCATCACTGAACTTCGTATCGATAGGTGCCCGTGAAGAAGTGGAATACGTAGGCAAAGTGAATATGAACGAGTTGTATATCCAGCTCCCCATCATGATGGCCGCCCGCCTCAACCTTGGAAAGAATTACAGTGCTTCCTTGAGTGCCGGCCCGTATATTGCCTATGGCGTAGGCGGAAAGACATCCGGCGAGATGGAGGAATATGATTACAGTAGTGAATACAATCCTAACAGAAGCTACAGATTCCGTATAGATACTTTCGGTAACCGGATAGATGACAAAATGGGAAACAAACGCTTTGACGCCGGCCTTATGTTCGGCCTCAACATCGAATATCACAAATTCATATTCGGAGCAGAGCTTCAATTAGGAATGATCAAGGTAAACGACCAGCTGGATAATCTATTGCAATCATCCGGCATTGAGAAATTCTCTCCCAAGAATCTCGCTTCGTTCTTCACCGTAGGATACCGTTTCTGATTTACAACTGCTCCGCCTGCTTTCGTTTCATTTCATTCAGTACACTGCATGTCAACGGTATGGCAAGAATGAACGTAAGAAGGTCAGCAACAGCCTGACACATTTCCACACCCTGCAAACCCAGATAATGAGGCAGGATAAAAATCAGCGGAATAAAGAACAATCCTTGGCGGGCAGAAGAAATAATGGTAGCCTTTACCGGTTTACGAATCGTCTGCAACATCATATTACTCATCACAATCCATGAACCCAACGGAAAAGTAATGAACTGCCAACGCAAGGCAGCAGCACCTACTGCAATTACATCCGGGTCTCCCTTACGGAACAGAGAAACAATCTCTTCTGCAAATCCCATGCCTGCCAGCGCACACACCAGTAAGAAAATGAATCCCACCTTTACACAAAACCAGAATCCCTGACGAACACGCGCATACAATCCTGCACCATAATTGAAACCGCATACCGGCTGGAAACCTTGTCCGAAGCCCATCAGGAAAGCATTAATGAACATTGCGATACGGGTAACAATAGACATGCCCGCAATAGCCGCATCTCCATAAGCCCCGGCAGCCACATTCAGCAAAATAGTAGCTACACTCGCCAGCCCCTGACGGGCAAGCGAAGGAGTACCACCACCGATAATTTCCTTTATGAAAGCCAGTGAGGGCGTGAAGTTCTTGAAACGGATACGGATATTGCCTCCCTTTCTACCCATATACAACAACAGGGAGAAGCTACATATCTGACTGATGACTGTAGCCAGCGCAGCACCCGATATCCCCATATCAAAAACAAAAATCAAGATAGGGTCCAGTATCACATTAATCACCGCACCCGATACGATTCCTACCATCGCATACGCTGCATTTCCTTGGAAACGAATCTGATTGTTCAGTACTAACGAAGCAGTCATGAAAGGGGCACCCAGCAATATGATGCCTAGGTATTTCTCCGTATAAGGCAGGATAGTAGGTGTAGAACCCAATGCTAACGACAACGGGGTAAGGAAGATAAGTCCCACTACTGCCAGAAATATACCCATAAACAATGCCCAGAAGAAACCGGTAGCCGCCATCTTCTCTGCATTCCCAGTCTCCTGCGCACCGAGTTTCCGCGAAATATAGTTCCCCGAACCATGTCCGAAGAAAAAGCCCACCGCCTGAATAATGGACATGACCGAGAACACAATACCTACAGCCGCCGTCGACTGGGTATTGATCTTCCCCACAAAGTACGTATCCGCCATATTATAGAATGACGTAACCAACATACTGATAATCGTAGGTACAGCCAATGATACTATCAGACGAGGCACCGGGGTGGTAGTCAGATAGAGATAATTATCTTTTGTCGAATGTCTCATAAAATTTTCACAATCTCTGCAAGCAGTTCATCAATGGTTTGCACAGTCACCGCTTCGCCGTTTACCGGGTGTAGTACAAAAGTACCGTCCCCTTTCAAATCTCCCGTTTCAATATAAACGTCCGACTCCACGTTTCGGTTTGCCAGAATACCATTTCTTTGCAAAGCTTTCCGCACCATAGCGTATTTTTGTCCGTGCCCGACAATACGGATATGGGAAGTATACTCATTGTTCACCCGGAATAATCCTGTCTCCAGATCAAACACCATTCCTTTACGGGCAAAGAAACCACTGAGGGTTCCATCCAGTGAAAGGTCTTCGGGAGTTCCGATAGTCACCCCGTTCACCTTATCCATCAACCAGATTTTATCCGCAATCTGCAAGGCAAGTTCCAGGTCATGTGTAGACAGGAAAATAGTCTTATCCGTCTGCCGGCTCAGCTGATGGAGCAATTGCATCATTTCCACTTTACTCGGGAAATCAAGAAAGGCAGTGGGCTCATCCAGGAAAATCACCGGAGTTTCCTGAGCCAGTGCCTTGGCAATCATCACTTTTTGTCGTTCACCATCACTCAGTGTATGTACCATGCGATGTGCCAAGTGAGATATTCCGACCAGGTTGATAGCATGATCCACTACCTCTTTATCTTCTTTGGAGAGTGTTCCCCAGAAACCGGTATATGGACTGCGTCCCAGACCGATAAGTTCCACAGAAGTCATATTGCGGATGTCGCACTTTTCAGTCAGGACTACACTGATCACTTTTGAAAGCTGTTTGTCCGTATAAGAGCCAATCTCTTTTCCCTGTATACGTATTTCACCGGATAACTTCGGTTGAAATGCAGAAAGTGTACGCAACAATGTAGACTTCCCCACCCCGTTGGCACCCAGCAGACAAGTCAACTCCCCGCTATTGATTCCGGCACAAATATCGCTTGCCACGACTTTCACATCTCCTTTACTAGGATAGCCAATGGATAGTTTCTCAATATGTATAGTTTCCTGTTTCAAGACCTCTTTATTTTCAATTCTCAATTATTCTTCCAGTTCCCCTTTACGCTTCCTGAAGAGCACAGATGCCACCACCGGAGCACCTACCAAAGCTGTCACCGAGTTCACCGGCAAAGCTCCTTCAAATCCCGGCATGCGGGCTATGAGGTTACACACCAACGCCAACGAAGCCCCTACCAACAAAGTGGCAGGCATCAGTATCCGATGGTCGGATGTATGAAATATAGCCCGGCAAAGATGGGGAACAGCCAGACCGATAAACATAATCGGACCGCAATATGCCGTCACAATCGCTACCAGTACACCTGAACAGGAGATCACCAACAGGCGTGCCCGCTTGATGTTCAGCCCCAGATTCCGGGCATATCCATCGCCCAGCAGCAACAAGTTCATCGTCTTTATCAGCAGAAACGAGAGTGGCAACAAGACCACCATGATACAGACAAACAGTATCATCTGATCCCCCGACACACGGGCAAAACTACCCAGTCCCCAAATGACGTATGCACGAATATCTTCCTCCACACTGAAATATTTCAATACGCCGATAATGGCACTTGCCACATAACCGATCATCACACCGATAATCAGCAGCGTCACATTTCCCTTTACTTTCTGTGAAACGTATACGATAAGCGCCATCACGGACAGTGCTCCGATAATCGCTGCAATGGACAACGCCACTTCTCCCATATATCCGAGCTTGCTCAATGCCACACCGCCCATCGCTCCCGATAGCAATACCACACAGGCTACTCCCAGGCTGGCACCCGAACTGATACCCAACACTGACGGTCCTGCCAGCGGATTCCGGAAAACCGTCTGCATCTGCAAACCACTCACCGATAGCCCCGCTCCCGCCACCAATGCCGTCAATGCCTGCGGCACACGGGATTTCCAAATGATATTCTGCCAGATAATGGACTCATCTGTATTCCCCCATAAGATGTTCCAGACGGAACGAAAAGGAATATGGACAGAGCCTAACAGCAGGTTCAGTAAGAAAAACAGGAATATAGATGCCAGTATCACCAACATCAGGAGCAGTGTCGGCCTTTTCATTGCAAACGTACGTAGTATTTCGGTTGGTAATCAGGTAATAAATCGGGGTGGAACGCATGGATCAGATCTTCCAGCACTATTTCCGGTTCCATCGGCATACTTTCGTAGAAAGGTTGCTCGCGCATATTGCAATAAATAACGCCTTTGTCACGGAATGCACGGAAGTCGGCATAACGGGGATCAAGGGATTTCAAAGCGTCATAAGAGAATGTGCCGTCGTAACTATTCACAATACGCCAGTAATCGGCACTCTCCGCCTGGCTGTATACTGTTTCAAAATCTAGTGTAACGCCACCGGAACGGGGATCGTCTTTCAAGAAGTAATCGGCTCCCGCATCACGGAACAGTTCGGCCAGGAAGCTCTTACCGCCTACTGCATACCAGTTTCCTCCACGTATTTCACCGCTGAATACTACCGGACGCTTCTTTACATCAGCAGCCAGTTGTTTCAGATCGTTATAATGCTTTTCTATTGCAGCAAATTTTTCATTTGCCTCCTTTTCCTGTCCAATAAACAAGCCGATGAATTTAATCCATTCCGCCTGTCCCAGCGGAGTCATTTCCTTATATCCCAGGTGCGGAACCAAAAGTATTCCGATTTCACGCATCGTATCATATCCGCCACGCTTGAAAGGGGAGATAAAAATGACATCCGGATTCACACTCATGATCACTTCATTATCAAAATTACCTTCAATTCCTATTTTGGCAGTCTTACCCGACTTCAGGCGCTCATTCATTTCTTTGTTGAACAAGTGGCGTGTACTGGTTATACCCACCACCTTATCGCAAGCTTCCAGTTTGATGAAATTGGATAATTGTAAAGAAGTCATGCAAATGACACTGCGTACCGGTGTTTCGATCACCGTATAATCAGAAGGAATCCTTTCGGGTTTCGTCCCCCGGGGCACCAATGCATAATGGAAAGTATTACTACTTTCATTTTGAGGATCACGCAAGTCCACCAAGCGGACATGATTGGGGAGATATTTCACTTCAAACCCTTGGGCATAAACCGGATAAATAGAGTCTGTGGCTGATACGGAGGCTGTGATAGCCTGTAAATCAATAGAGTTTTGTTTGTTTTTCGGGCCACAAGCCACACATAAAATACTTAAAAGGGAGACAGTTATTGCAGTAGTTCGTTTCATGACAATAAAAAGGTATAGAATTCGAGCACAATATTCGTCATTTTTGGGGAGATACGCAAATACCCGTCCTGTAATTTAACCGAATTTGTGCCCGAACACCTCTTATATAAGAATGTCTAAAAATTCATCAGATCATTCAATGCTTCGCTCATACTTGGATGTGTAAATATATAATCACGCAAGAAAGTATATTCCTGTCCCGTTTTCATTACAATAGATACGATATTAATGATCTCACTTGTTTCCGGTCCAAACAGGGAACAGCCCAGAATCTTATTTGTATCGGCATCCACTACTACCTTAAACAATCCGTCAGTCTCACCTAAAGTACGTGCCCGCGGAATGGCTGCTACGGGAAGTGTATTCACCTTTATGTTCAGTCCTTTCTTACGGGCTTCCGTCTCACTCAGCCCCACACGTGCCAAAGGAGGGTCCATAAATACCGAATAACTCACAGGCTCACGGTCGTCCGTACGCCGTTCTCCTGCACCAAACAAATCCTCACGGATAATGCGGTAATCGTCCAATGAAATATAAGTAAACTGCAGCCCGCCTTTTACATCACCCATTGCCCAAATGTTTGGGGAGGTGGTGTGTAGATAACCGTTTACAACAATAGCCCCGTGGCTATCCACTTCTACTCCGGCTGCCTGAAGATTCAGTCCCTCAATCATTGGCTTGCGTCCCGTAGCTACCAGGATGGCATCACCTTCTATGTCAGAAGATGTACCGCCGGCGGTATCCGTATAAGTCAGGATTACACCGTCCGTTGTATCGCGGATGGATTGTGCACGGGCGTTGAGGCGGATTTCTATTCCTTTCTTTTCGAGTGCCTCTTTTACAGCGTTTGCTATATCGCGGTCTTCGCGGGCAATAAATTTGTCACCTCCTTCGAGCACGGTCACTTTGCTTCCGAAGCTTGCATACATGGAAGCAAACTCCAGTCCGATATAACCTCCGCCCACGATAATCAGATGTCGGGGCAATACATCCAGTTCCATCAATGATGTGCTGGTATATACCCGTTTGCTGTCTTTCAGCCCGTCTATTGCCGGTATAATGCTGGTTGATCCGGTATTGATGAAAATCTTTTTTCCCTGAAGTTCGATCACTTCGTTGGGAAGGGTTACTTTCACCACATCTTTTGAAACGAACGATGCCATTCCGGTGTAAATGGTCACATTGGGGAGACTGCTCAGTTTGTCGAACATATTAGCCCTTGAAGCTGCTGTCATTTCGTTTTTCCGTGCGATGGCGGCTTTATAAGCTTCGGCCTGCTTTTCGTAACTGGTTGGGTAGAGCCAACTCACCTTTTCAGCTTCGTGGATAAGGCGTTTGGTAGGCACACAGGCTATATTGGGGCAAGTACCTCCATACATCATGGCAGAGCGTTCAATCAGTGCGACTTTCCAGCCGCGTTTGGCTAATTCGGCGGTCAGCGTCTTGCCGCCCTTGCCGAAACCGATAATAATGGCATCATATTGTTTCATAATTCTTATACTTTAGAAGGATGTATCTTTAATGTCAGTTTATAACATTCCGTAACCCTTATTTGTTCCGTTTTTCCCAGTCGGCTTTTTTGAGGGAGTTCAGTACACGCTGCGATGAATCGGAAAGCAGGGTAACGGCACTTGCCAGAATTACGATATCTTTAATTACCAGACGTCCGGCACGGGATAGGAGCGGGAAGCCATATTCTCCGCTTCCCAAGTTCGGAACCCAGACTTCGGGAGTGGTCACCAGGAAGGAGAGTGTACCGAGTGTCATGATGATGGCCAGTGTGTCGCCGATAAGTGCCACTTTGGGGAAGAAGATGCCTAAGAATACCAGGATACCGATGGACATAATCAAAGCTCCCAGTCCATAAGAGAACGTGTAGGTTCTGTTCGCTTCGTGCCATTCGCGGTTGGCCGGAACATAAGCACCTTCCGGATTTTTGTGTTCCTTATATTCGGGGGCATCTTTGGCGTAGAAGAAACTCATAAACGGACTGTTGGCTACAAATGGTACAATGCCGTCGGCCTCGTAATGAAAAT
>OOAH01002982.1_pt1 | contig 10466 bp, 6 predicted proteins | sample 1671801 | NCBI WGS metagenome assembly OOAH01 (sample SAMN06348194, study PRJEB24527) | human gut metagenome | biome: human gut; feature: ankylosing spondylitis patient; material: feces | host: Homo sapiens | place: China | collected 2015-10 | reverse complement strand
TCTGTTGTGATGATAAATATGTCCTTGGCTGGTATTTATGCAGATATGAATATGCTGCTGCATGGACGTCTTTAATGAAACAAATAGCCGAACCGAGAATGGTTGTATCTGACGACGGAATAGGGTTCGCAAAGGCATTCGAAAAAGTATGGTCCGGAGCAAAGCATCAAAGATACGTTTTCCATGTATTCTGCCAGGTAAAGCGTTACACGACATCAAGACCTAATTCAATGGCAGGTACAGAGTTATATAATCTGGCAAAAGAGCTCCTGAAAATAAACACAAAAGAAGAAGCGGATTTATAGATAAAACGATTTATTGAATGGACAAATAATAAGGGCTATTCCAACTGATAAAAGTACCATGGTAGTATATAAAAATGAATGAGAAGAATAAACTGGAAAAAAGTCTCTCTAATTGGGGCGATGCCATTGTATGGAGTGATTTACATAATTATGAATATTAAGGAATTGGCTTGTGGAAATTCGGCATTACATCTACAGAATGTTAAATTTTCTAAAGTGCCCAGATAGAAGTGTGATATATAAAAGAATATGCCAATATGAATGCAGTTTGTGTTGTTGGAGCTGGTTAGCCGATAGGTTAACCTGGATACCTCAGACGATTCACTAGTCAAAAAATGAATATAGTGTTTGTATTACTGTTGTTGCTAATGTTAAGTTGAATTTGTTTGATTAGGTTGTCTGAAATTTCTGCTTTACGGATATGATATGGAACACATTGAAGATGAAAACAGTAATAATTGTTGCCACCAAAATGTAGACAAAACTGCTGATATATGGGGAGTCACTTTTTTCGGACAGCAGCAACAGCGGAATTCTTATTTTTAAAATGACATTTCCCAAACAATGCAATGTTGAAATTAGTATAAGAATTGTGAAATAAAAACGTATGATAAGCGGGAGTTGTGTTTTTGATAAGTATGAATTTTCGTGATACCAATTTTAATATAGTGCAATTACCATGTAAATTGTAAAGCTAAGTCAAGCTGGAAAAGTTTTTGACTAATGGAGGTTTATTTGTGAATAAGGAAAGTGGCATTGGTAATTCAGTAAAAGTATTTCAAAACTAATCTTAATTCTCGAAATTATTATGAATAAATAGACATATAGATTCTTTATTGTATTTTTGATATAATAATTTTATGAAAAGTAGGGCTGATAGATATGAAGGGAAAACAGTTAATTTAAGTATTAAACTGTTATAGTAATGGGCACAAATAGTATTAAATATATGTCTCAATTAATGCAATTTAATTATATAATATTAAAGATGAAATTATTTATGGGCTAAAGTGGTTAATAATATTATTATAAATGTTAATATGAAACTGTGATTTTTATCATATAGGAATATAGAAAATTCTTATATGATATTTTTTAATTATTCTCGGTCATGTACTGAATTTTAATGAAGTTAATATTGATGCCGTGGCGTTTTGAATATCAGATTATGATAAGAGGAAGCACGCAGAATAGAAATCTTCTTATTGAAGTAATTAATAAAAATTATAATATAAATTCCACCAATAATAGATAGGCTCGATAATTAGTTGATATATGTAATTTGATTAAATTACATATTGACAAAATTGGTTAATATGATATTATAAAAATGTAATTTAGCTAAATTACAGAAAGGGGCTGCGATGAAATTAGAACAATTAAGTGACATAGTTAGCTTTACAATAGGTAAAAATCCTACGAGAATTAAAGAGCCGGAATTAATTTTGTATTCGTTAGAGGATTTCGAAAATGATTTGTATGGAATAACAAAGCCAAGTAATAAATCAGAATGTATCATCAATCTTATAAAATCAAAGGTGGCTCCGGTTTCAGTTGATAATAAAGATAAATGTATTACATCAAATTTTCTAAAATGCGAATTTAATGAGCAAATACTGGATAAGTGGTATTTTTGTTATCAATTTAATGAGGGAAAGGATTTTAAACAGCAAATAGCAATGGTTCATCAGGGAACAACTTTAAGTGTAAAAAAGTTAAATATGAAAATAGTAGGGGAATTGAAAATAAGATTGCCTGATATAGAAACGCAACATAAGATTGGTGAAATATATAGGCAGTCTTTAGTGCAAAATCGACGAATGATAAAGCAGGCAGAGGATATTAAGAAATTAACTCTTACAATTATAAGGAAACTTGAGGAGGATTAAAAAATGGCAGAAAGTAAAGATTTATTGCAGGTATTATGGAGTGGGGCAGATGTGCTCCGAGGAAAGATGGATGCGAATGAGTACAAAACATATTTATTAGGATTAATTTTTTATAAATATTTATCAGATTCATATTTAGCAAAGGTGTACGATTTGCTGAATGACGAGACGCCTGATGATTTACAAGAAGCACAAAAACAATATGAAGAAGTAATGAAAACAGAGGATGCAAAGGATTTGTTACAGGAATTGAGAGAGTCAATGCATTATACACTTGAACCGGATATGACATATGTAAGTATATTAAATGATGCTAAGGGAAATTCATTTAATAGAGAGAAATTACAGGCAGCATTTAATCGTATTCAGGAATCAGATGAATTATTTAATGGATTGTTTGCTGATGTAGATTTGTATTCTAACAGATTAGGAACAGGAGATCAGAAACAGAGTGCTACAATAGCAGAAGTGATAAAAGTACTTGATGGAGCAGATTTAATTCACGCAAAAGGAGACGTTCTTGGAAATGCGTATGAGTATTTAATAGGACAGTTTGCATCGGAAACCGGCAAGAAAGCGGGCGAATTTTATACTCCGCATGGACCGGCACAGATTCTTTGCAGAATTGCAATGACGGGGCAGGAAAATAAAAGAGGGCTTCAGGTTTATGATCCGTGTATGGGTTCGGGTTCTTTAATGCTCAGTTGTAGAAATTATTCAACAGAACCAGACTATATTAAGTACTATGGTCAGGAGCTTATGCCCTCAACTTATAATTTAGCAAGAATGAATATGTTTTTACATAGAGTTCATCCTGAAAATCAGCATTTAAGAAATGGAGATACATTAGATGCCGACTGGCCTACTGATGAAGAGACAGAATTTGATGTTGTTACTATGAATCCTCCTTATTCAGCTAAATGGTCTGCGGCAGAAGGGTTTAAACAAGATGAAAGATTTATGGATTACGGTGGAAAACTTGCACCTAAATCAAAAGCAGACTATGCATTTTTGCTTCATGGTTTTTATCATTTGAAACAGACGGGAACAATGGCAATCGTACTTCCTCATGGAGTGTTATTTAGAGGGGCTGCTGAAGGCACAATCAGAGAGACTTTACTGAAAAACGGTTCTATATATGCAGTAATTGGTTTGCCGGCTAACATGTTTTACAATACATCAATTCCAACATGTATAGTAGTGCTTAAAAAGCATAGGGAGGGTAGAGATGTCCTTTTTATAGATGCATCTAATCTCTATGAAAAAGAAAAAAAGCAAAATGTAATGAATGAAGAACATATTGATAAAGTATTAGAACTCTATAATAATAGAAAATCTGTGGATAAACTGGCATATTTGGCTTCATATGAAGATATAAAAGCAAATGATTATAATCTTAATATCCCTAGATATGTAGATACAAGTGAAGAAGAGGATGAAATAGATATAAAAGCACTTACAGATAGCATAAAAGAGACCAATAAGGCTATTAAGGAAAGTAATACAGCCTTAGTGGATATGCTTAATAATCTTACATTTAGCTCATCTGAGACAGAAACAGCAATTAATGAATTTATAGAGATTCTTAAGGAGGTGTAAGAATGGGAAATACACCTAATATTAGATTCAAAGGATTTACTGATGATTGGGAACAGCGTAAGTTGAATGAAGTTGCAGAGTTTAATCCAAAATCAGAACTTCCTGATGAATTTGAATATGTTGATTTAGAATCTGTCGTGGGAACTGAAATGATATCGCATAGAACTGAAACTAAAGATTCAGCTCCATCTAGAGCTCAAAGATTAGCACAGCCAGGGGATGTGTTTTTTCAAACTGTAAGACCTTATCAAAAAAATAATTATCTCTTTTCAAAGCTTGATAATAACTATGTTTTCTCTACTGGTTATGCCCAGATGAGACCAAATATTGATACTGCTTTTCTTATGAGTTTTTTGCAGACTGATAGTTTTGTTAAGATAGTTTTGGATAATTGTACAGGTACAAGCTACCCAGCAATAAACTCCAGTGATTTATCAAATTTAGAAATATCATTGCCCAAATCATTTGAAGAACAGAAGAAAGTTGGAAAGACAATTATAAGCATTGATAACCTCATCACTCTTCATCGGCGTGCGTATTACAATAAAAAAGGAGGACTTACAAATGTACACAACGACAACCAACAATACTATGCTATTCTGTGATTACTACAAACAATGGATTACAGTCTATAAGGAGGGAGCTATTCGACCTGTTACAATGAGTAAATATAATATGGCTCATCAATGGCTTGAAAAACTTATTCCTAACCTAACTATTGGTGAACTTGATCGCTTTTCCTACCAAAAACTTCTTAATGATTATGCAATGTCCCACGAACGACAAACTACAATGGATTTTCATCATCATCTTAAATGTGCAATACTTGATGCCGTTGATGAGGGGCTGATTCTAAGAGATCCTACCAGAAAAGCAATTATCAAAGGAAAAACACCACGCAAAAAGAAACCCAAATATCTTAACCAATATGAACTTCATAAACTATTGGATAATCTCGATTTAAAATCAGAAGTTAATTTAGACTGGTTAATCCTATTAATTGCAAAAACAGGAATGCGTTTTTCTGAGGCACTGGCACTTACACCTAAAGATTTTGACTTGTCACGTCAGATGCTTTCAGTTTCTAAAACATGGGATTATAAAAACCATACCGGTTTTCTTCCTACCAAAAATAAATCTTCTATCAGAAAGATACCGTTAGATTGGCAAACTGTTATGCAATTTGCTGAACTTGTAAAAAGATTACCCGAAGATGAGCCTATTTTTGTAAATGGAAAGATTTATAATTCTACCATTAACAGTGTCCTGGCAAGACATTGCAAGGAAGTCGATATACCTATAATTTCAATTCATGGATTGAGACACACTCATGCATCACTCTTGTTATTTGCAGGTGTATCAATAGCAAGTGTTGCCCGTAGATTAGGACACTCAAATATAACTACAACACAAAAAACATACTTGCATATCATTCAAGAACTAGAAAGTAAAGACATAGATTTAATTATGAGAGCACTATCAAATTTAAATTAATAATAGCAATACGCACGCTAATTTATAGATAAATGAAGAAAGCTTGTAGCAAAAAACTACAAGCTTTCTTCACTTTTATTCAATTAGTGAACCAATTTCAGGCATAAGCATTTCTTTAAATTCTTTAATAAGAGCTCCATTAAATTTGAATTTAGGTAGTGCTTCAGATGTTTCCACTTTATATGTCGCATAATCAGCAAGTTCCTTCAATTTATTTTCATTTGCCAGCTCTCCGTCTTTATAATTATAAGCCTCATATTTAACAGCTTCAAACGGAATATACCATTTTTTCGAAAATTTTTCTATTTCCTTATCTATGGCAGCATAACGCATCTGATTAATGATAACAGACATATCTTGTCCCATAAACTTGGCTTTATCCTGTTCGATTTCATCTAGTACCTGTAATAATAAATCACTTAGTTTAGAATTATCTTCTGCAAAATCTTTTACAATCTCTTTTAATTCCAGTAATTTATGTTCAAATTCTGCCTCATTAAATTCTATATCTTTTTGATCCAAGAAATCTACAAAACCTTGTAACAATTCTACAATGTACTCAAAATCAATTTTAAATTTACTATATGCCACTAAATCATAATCATCTCTAATTGGTTCATCTCCTGTATCATCTGGTGGATCCTTTTTTAATTCTTCAATAACATTATTATAAACTGCAGCATAATCTTCATATATCTGCTGGCTGAATCCATATTCATCCAAGATTTTAGGTTCAAAAGTTGAAAATGATTTCAAATGTGCATAATCATGATCTAAGTCTCTAAACAATTTAATAAATGTTTTCTTTTGTTTCTTAGATAATCCATTTACATCTGCTGGTGTAGGAGCAAATGTTCTTATTGTCTTTAATGATAAAACAAAATTATTAAGTACAGTCTCCCAATCTTCAGCAATTGCTTGTCCTATACCACCCTTAGAATATAACACCAGTGCATCATTTATTTTTTTCTTATATTCTTTAGGACTTCTAAATGTAACAATCTGACCATATTCCTTGTTTTGATCATATAGACGATTTGTTCTTGAAAATGCCTGTATCAATCCCTGTGGGCTCATTGGAGGCCTGTCAATAAATAATGTTGATAAACATGGAGCATCAAAACCTGTAAGCAACCTATCTACCACTATTACAATATCAACCTGCTGTTCCCTATCTGCATATCTTTTTTCTTTTCTTGCCAGTCTATCATTTAAATTGCCATTATATGCTCCAAGCCCTTCAATAGCATATTTTGTACCAAAAAGTTTATTATAATATGTTAAATATCTCTTCATGGAATCCTGATTAACTTGTGATTGTTCTTCATTTTCTGATACAGAAAATGTAATAGCAACTTTAGGAAAATCTGGTAAGATTCTTTTTACATCATCACTTATTTTAAGTTCATCTTCCCCTGCTTTAATTTTCAAAATCATATCATAATATTTTTGAGCAATAGCTATAGATTCAACTGTAAGCATAGCTTCATAGGTCTTTCCCCTTCCATTCTGCATTCCAAATTTAGCTAATGATTGATTAATAATTATGTTCAAAACATTTCTCATGTGATTTACACTATGATAATATTTATCTTCATCGTCCTTTGGAATATCTCTAGGTCCAAGATTTTCAACATTAAACCCTAGTACCGCTCCATCATGAATTGCTTCTTTTATCGTATAACTATGAAGGCATGGTCCATATAACTCTTCTGTTGTCTGCGGTAAATCACCTTTTTGTTCGTATCTATTCTCCTCAAATATAGGTGTTCCAGTAAACCCAAACCAGATTGAATTATTGAAAAATTTTTCTATATCTCTCTTTGTTTGAGGGGTTACTGCTCTGTGACATTCATCTACTACAAACGCTACCTTAAGAGCCTTTATTTTATTATATTCTTTTGTTCCCTCTTTAAGTCGTCTGTTAATCATAACCTGCATCTTCTGACGAGTGGTTACAATCATCTGTCTGTTATCATCTGCTAATTTTTTTATCAAGCTACCCACATGTTCAGTATCGTCTACATCAATTGTATCGTTATCTGCATATGACTGAAAAGCACCTTTTGTCTGTAAATCTAAATCTTTTCTATCAATTAAAAAAACAGTTTTTTGAATTGATGGTATATCCATCAAAAGATTTCTTGTAGCCTTATATGATGTCATTGTTTTTCCAGAACCAGTTGTATGCCAGATGTATCCTGATTTACCAGCTTTAGATGCTTCTCTCATTGCTTCAATAGCATGAATCTGGTAAGGTCTTAAAATAAGCAATTTTTTCTTGTCATTATCTAAAACTGTATATTTTGTCACCATCTCATGAGCCTGTGGTATTCTGAGTACAGCTTCAGCAAAATCAATATAATCACATACTGGCATATTTTCTCTATCTATCCAGCCTGTTAAAAACTTTTTATTTAATTCAGTATCTCTTGCTGCTGAAAAATACTTTGTATCAACAGCATTACTAACCACAAACATCTGCACATTTGAAAAAATGCCATGAAATTTTCCTTCAGCTATGTATTTCTTTATCTGACGGTATCCGTCCATATAAGAATGTTCTTTGTTCTTTAATTCAATGTGAATTAATGGTATGCCATTAATTAAAAGTGTAACATCAAATCTCCTGTCTCTTGCATTAACATCATTGTCATCTTTAAATGCCTGATACTGATTAATTACTTCATAAACGCTTGAACCACCTGCCACATGTTCATTATTCATAACAACTAAATGAAGCGTCTCATTTCCTCTTTGAACATGAACATAAACTTTACCATTTTCTCCAACAAGCCACTTTCCTGCATCATAAAATGATGCATGTGACAAATCATTTTTAACTTTTGCAAACTCAGATTCACTAAGTGGAATATCGTCTAATTTAGCTTTGTTATTCTGTTCCAAAATATATTTAAAATTATTCCACAAATCTTCTTCTGTCCTAATGTCTGGTCTATATGTCCATTGAGATTCGCCACTACAAAGCTGATGTATAAGCCTATTTTCAATCACTGATTCTAATTCTGCCATAATCACTTATCCTTTCTGCGGAAACATATTCTGTAACATATATTTTTTAAATTCTTTTAGTTCATCACACTTACGTTGATGAAGAGTGATGAGGTTGTCGAGATTTGCAAAATAATCTCCTAATTTAATTTGCTCATCAATTTGTGGAAGCATAAACTCCGTTTTTAGGAAATTATCATTATACAATCTCTTGATAGTAGAGCCTTCACAAGACCACTCCACGATACTATATAAAACTTTTAAAAAGTTGTTATCTATCTCATTTTCATGTTTAAGCCACACAATATTTGAATCTTGAAAATATTCATCTTTTCCTGTAAATTCAATGGTTCTTCCAATGCTGCCAGAAGCAGAAATCAATATATCGCCCTTGTGCGGATACGGATATTTAGTTTTATACTCGTCAAATAATTTTCTTGAAATAAATGCGTCTGGTTCACCACCAAATGTGCCTATCTTATAAAAAGGCACCTCCCCCTCATCTGATGTTTGTTCTTTAAAAATTCGCTTACACATAGCAACTGAACCAACATCACCAAACTTACGCTGTTCCCAATCGTTAGTAAATCCAGCAAATCTGATTTCTGGTTTTTTTGCATCTTTTTTCGGAAACATTTTTTGAAGCATAAATTTTTTTAACTTTTTTGTTTCATCACACTTACGCTGATGAAGAGCGATGAGGTGGTCAATTTTGCCAAAATATTTTGAAATCTTAATCTGTTCGTCTTTACTTGGAAAGAAAACTTCACCTTTTAATGCATTCTCATCAGATACCTTCATATCGTTTTTTGCACCTTTATTTACTAATGAATGCATATAATTATTCATTCTTGCATCTTGCTCAAAATAGATTTGAACAAACTCAGAATGAACATTATTTAAAGGTTTATAAACAGCATATAAAGTTGATACAATGCCTGTTTTTCCTTTGTTTGTTTTAATTATTCCATATGGATTAGATTTAAGAGGAGACTTTGTATATACAACATCTCCAGTCTCAACAACTCCATATGCAGCAACAGAAACACCAGCGAAGGAACGTCCCTGAAATTCTATCTGATTTACTATGCCATAGTCACCAGACACAGAGAGAACATCTTCTTTACTAAAGGCCGCATCTTTATTCTTTACTTTAGATACCTGTAGGTATTCATTCAACTTACGCTGTTCCCAATCATTTATTCTTGAAAAATATAGAAATGACTTACGCTGATGAAGAGTGATGAGATTATTTAATGATTTAAAGTAGTTTCCAATATTTTTTTGTTCTTCAATATCTTGTGGTAACATTAATTCTGTTTCAAAAAAATCTGCAGGTGCAATATTTAATAAACCATGATTTCTAGCCCCCTCCGATGCAATAGCCTGAATGTCTTTATGCCAATTATTCGTATCATAATAATTCATAAGAAAATCGGAATTTAAAATATCTTCATTTTTTATTCTAAATACAATATAAAGCGTAGATAATACACCATTTTCGTATCTATCAAGTCTTTTTATGGCACCCCAAGGAGCATCACTAGATGTACTCTTGTTATATGCAAATTCACCATTATAAATTAAGTAATAACCACTAACATCTTTACTTGCCACACGTTTATCAAAAAACTCATTCTGATCAATAAGACCGTATTGAGCTGATATTGTGAGTGGTAATTCAGATACTAAATCTTGATTTTTTCGAGTAACTCTTTCTACTATTTTCCCCAACTTACGCTGTTCCCAAGTGTCTGTATATATTGATACTAGTACAATAGCATATTAACAAAGAGTTACGCATAAATAATAACTTTGTATTTTCAGGATTGATATTATATATACTAATTGGGAAGTATTACAAGAATGGTATTAAAAAATTGGACAAAGAGCATCATTACAGCTTGAAAAAATTTAAAGAAACAGACTTGAAATAATAAATGATGTATAGTATTATAAATATAGCTATAAAAAATAAGTGCGTGAATTAAAATATAATGATTGGGAGAAGGTTAAGTGGATATTTTATTTAAGAATGACGATTTTGTATTTTCATACAGGGTTGGCGGTATATTGGAATATAACGGGAAAATTCTGTTGCAGCGTCCGAAAAATGATGATTATGCCATTATTGGCGGACATGTTGCGGCTATGGAGACAAGTATGG
>OOAH01002973.1_pt1 | contig 10510 bp, 3 predicted proteins | sample 1671801 | NCBI WGS metagenome assembly OOAH01 (sample SAMN06348194, study PRJEB24527) | human gut metagenome | biome: human gut; feature: ankylosing spondylitis patient; material: feces | host: Homo sapiens | place: China | collected 2015-10 | reverse complement strand
TCGGAGATACTGCAACAGTCATGAATGATACTTCAAAAGGCTGGCTGCAGGCAGTAGTAAATGATATGTGTTCATACACCACAAGTACAGGAACAAAGGATGTGGAAGAAACAGATGCAGACGGCAATGTGACTACTGTCACGAAGTCTGTTCTGTATGTGAATGTAACGCTGAAATCGTACAGGGATATGATTTCGGTCTATGGGTTTAACTCTGATCATGTGGAAATGCTTGAGCAGATCATGAGTCCGGAGTTTATGGGACAGCTTGGATATGCCGGAAGCGGAAGTGGCGGCGGAGGCGGAAGTCCGGGAGTAAGCTCCATGACTGAGGATGAAATCAATGCCATCCTAAACGAAATTACAGACAGCAGGCAGAAAACAGTCTGCTCTTATGCACTTCACAGAGTTGGCTTCCCTTATAGTCAGGATTTAAGAGACAGCGGTAACTATTATGACTGCAGTTCCTTAGCCTATTATTCATGGAAAGATGCAGGCGTGGATATTAGTTATGGCGGTGCAACCACAGCGGCAGCGGAGGCACAGGGACTTGATGAAGCCGGAAAGACTGTCTCCTTTGATGAGTTACAGCCGGGAGACCTTATCTTCTACAGTTTTACAAGCAACGGAAGATATAAGAACATCAGCCATGTGGCAGTATATGTCGGAAATGGCAAGGTGGTAGAGGCACTTAATGAAAGTCTTGGTGTGGTCTACAGGGATGTGGCAAGCACAGGAAAGATTGTTGTGATAGGAAGACCATAACAGGAAATTTGCAGAGAGGGCATAGTCCCTCTCTGAGACTGGAGGTAAGAATGGATTTAAAAGATATGATACTGGTAACAGAAAACGACAGGGGAACAGAGACAAATATGCTGATGATTCTGGATGATTATAAGAGTTTTATAGCAGTTGATGACATGTCAGAGCTTGCAGACAATTTGTTGCAGCTTGGAAGGACGCTTGGTAAACCAGATAACTTCGCAGAGTATTACAGGGCAGCAAATGTAACTTTATCTGCGAGATTCTGTCTGGATGATATTCAGCTGGGACATTTTCTTCAGGGATTTTATAACGATTCCAAAGAATTTCGGTTTGATAAAGAAGCCAGTTCTTCTGAATGTGTTGCAAAGCTTAAGGAGATTGGAATGACCGATAAGGGCTGGGTTGATGATTTTAACCTGCATTATGAAAGTGTGGACAGATCATTTGAAAGGGGACAGACATTTCATAACTTCAATGACCATGATTACATGGTGCTTGAAGCATTATCACCAAGAAATCTTGTGGTGATGGATATGAAGTCAGGTTCTCTTACAATCGCCCTTGGTGCGACAGAGTATAAGCGTTATCCGAAGGATGAGAAGCCTACAAAGGACAATACCACAATCGGAGTATCGTGGGAGCATGGAATTTATCTCGGTTCCACACTCTCAACCACGAATTTCAAGGCATACAAGAGGGAGTATGGCACACCGGAAAAGATAGAGGATATCTATGATTACAGGGCAAAGCTAAAGCAGAAGTTCTATTTTTATCAAGATATGTCAAAGGATGATGATGTGCCAAAGAAGCTGCAGAATGACTTCCTTCACCAGATGTATGAGGATTTCGGAACGATTGAAGAAGACTGTTTTTACGACAGGCTGGAAGATGGAAAGTACGATGAGGGCTTTAAGGAAAGACAGGTAAAGGAAGAAAAGAGCCGGTGATGAGATTTTTACAGGAGGCGATATCATATGGAACAGGAATTTGATGTTGAGATAAAAGAAGTGCTTTCACGAGTACAGAAAGTAAAGGCAGAGTCGCTTGACGATGCCATCAATAAGGCAATGGATATGTATTATGCAGAGCAGATAGTCCTTGGAGCAGAGGACATGAAGGGAGTTGATTTTGCGCCTATCAGCGAAGGTCAGCTCCCTTCTTCATTAAAAGAAAACGGAGGAAAAGCAAGATGAAAAGTGATTCAACAACAGTAATTAAGAACATGGAGTTTTTAGTAAAGGAACTTCATAAGGAGTGGGACAGATCGGGTGCTTCTAAGGCATCCGTTATTATTTCCCTTGAGGAAGTAGATGGTATCAATGATAAGTTAAAAGAGATTATCTATCACACACAGAAGTCAGTCGATGAGGATGAGCTGACCTTTAAACAGAGCATTGCAAAGTCCAAGGAGTGCTATGTGCTTCTTCGTGTGGTGCGTAAGATTGCAAAGAAAAAGGATAAATGTGAAAAACAGGCAATCGACAATGAATTTGCAATCGAGCTGGATAAGGATGAGTTAAAGCTATTTAAGGGATTGTTTGCAGAGATGTTTAAGTAGAGGAGGACAAAGGTATGGGCGTTGATATGAAGGTCAAAGCGATATACGATTCTGAGATTGGTAACATCACCAGATCAGAAAAGAACTGGAAGGATGTGTTAAAGGTCGCAGGTCAGTTATACCGCTATGAATTTGACAATATCGTTATGATAACAGCTCAGAGACCTCCGGAAAAAAGCACACTCATGGCAGATTATGATACCTGGAAAAAGGTGGGAAGATATGTAAAGCGTGGTGCGAAAGGCTGCGCTATCTTCCCGTCAAGGGCACTGAATCCACGCATGAGGTATATATTTGATATCAGTGATACCGGAGGGAAGAATGTTAAGCTGACATGGGACCTTGAGGGAGAAAATCTTAAAGATTATGTGGATTTTCTCGTATCAGAAGGTCAGATTGAGCAGTACGATAACAGCAACAGGGAGTCTCTAAAAAATATATTAAAACAGTTTACGGGAACAAATGTTTGGCTTATAATAAAAGAAGAGTTCGGAGACCGAATGACCGAGCTCATGCAGCTATCAGGTAGTGTGATAAAGGAAGAAAGTAAGAAACGCAATGGCTTACAGCAGGAAATGGACATGGAGCAGCTTGTATATGCAAGTGTCATGTATGCTGTAGGGACGAGATGCGGATTTGACTTATCTGTGCAAGAACAGGATTTCAGTCAGATCGTAAATATCAAAGACGAAGAGATCATTTACCGTCTTGGTTCCATTGTATGCGATGTCTCCTGTAGTGTTCTTAGAGAATTTAGTCGTAACTTAAAGGCAATCGAGAGCGAAAGGAGAATTGGATATGTTAGAAGAAATGACTTACAAGGAAGTGGACGGACTGCTTTATCCGCAGATAGAGATGCCGGACGAGACGGAGGATCTCACGAAGCTGGGCAAATACGGAAGGATGGCGATGAACTATCTCAAAGAGAACGAGCCGGCAAGATACAAGACGCTGATGAGATTCGGGAAGATGTACGAGAAGATGTCAGCGGTAGAGGAGGAAGCGAATCAGCTGTACGACCAGTTAGAGATGCAGTATCTGGCGAAGCACAAGCCACAGGATCCGTCATCGACAATGGAGATGTGGAAGATAAGAGAGCAGGCGAAGATGCAGGCAGAGGAAGTGGTACTGAATCAGATAGTGATGCGATTCCACTAGAATCAGATGATACAGAACTGAATAGGGAACTTGATGAAATCAATTCATTGGGTGTCAGTAAGGAAGCCGAATATACACAGGCTTCCTTTTTTTTCGACCAGAATGGGCAGGCAAGCATTGGCACCATTCATACTGAGGACGAAAACAATAATCAGTTTATGCGTCAGTTCGAGCAGGACAGAAAAGCTGCATTAGCAGGTAAATACAATTACCTGAATCCCAAAAAGTCTGCAACAGTACCAAGTGAGTATATCAAACAGGTGCTTATGAGAGGTACAGGTTTTATCGGTGGTAAGGGCAGGGTATGCAAGATTTTTGAAACAGAGATTGATGCAGGAACCAGAGCAAAGCGTATCAAAGCAGAGTATGGTCAGGGAGGTGCAGGCTGGCCGGTTGATGGACTGGGACTGCACGGATATGACACATTTCATGGGAATGGACTGCGTTTTCAGTGGCGAGATGAGGATGGAGAGGTTGAAGGATATGTTTCGTGGAAAGATATCGAAAAAGAGCTTGGTGTCCTTATTCTTACAGGGGAATACCAGTCTGAGACACCTCGTATTGATGAGCTTGCGATGGACGGACTCCGTGAGGATGATGAGGTCATTGATGCCGAATATCAGGAAGTGGAACCGGAAGAGGCAGAATCAGAGATTGATGATTATGCAATACCGGATGAGCCGGAGAGCTATGCTTCTAACAGAGATTATGTAAGTGCAAAAGGCATGATACCACAGGAAACTGCCAATGAAGACCGCATGGTAACACAGGCAGAATATGGTGCAGAGATAGAAGCTGAAACAACTGAAAAAGATCCATCAGAGCTTCAGTATATTACACCGATTGATTATGCCAAGCGTATTGCAGAGCTTGATGAAGACCTGCGTGATGCGGCGGAGATTCTTGTAACAGATTGCAGCTGCTACACTCCGTTTAGGGCATTCCTTATGGATGTGGTGCAGTCTGATTTTGCATTTATGCCCAATAAACTTGACCTTATCAGGGATATTGCATTAGGGACAGATAATGCAGAAAGAAAGGCATATTCCAACAATAAGTATGGTCTTGTGGAGTACTCAATCAGAAGCGGATATGTGAAGATCAGCTATAAGAACAGGAATGGTGTGCGTAAAGAAGGTGCTCTCGACTGGCGTGAGTTATATGAAATCTTATCTTATATGGTAAAACAGCCATTTTACTGCGGAGAAGACCAGAAGAAGTATTATCAGGAGACAAAGCAGAAGGCTGACAGGGATAAGATGAATCCGGTCTATAAGAGATTCTTTGATATCGAGGATAGTGTAAAAGCCAATCGTCTTGAAACCAGGGAAAGAGCAATAGCGAATGGCTGGGAAACCAAGATTGATGAGAATGGACATGTGGTTTCAGATGATGCAGTATCAGTATCTGTGGATGATATTCAGGCTGATACAGAATCACAGGAAACTGTAGATTTTACACCAAAGCAGGAACCAGTACAGCAAGTAGAAAGTCTTGAAAATGAGAAGAATGTTGCCGGGCAGACGAAACACAATTTCCACTATAACCTCTGGAAAATGGAAAAAGGCGGTCCCAAGACCAGATACCAGTGGAATATGGATGCAATCCGCACTTTAAAGCAGATTGAATCAGAGAACAGGCTTGCCACACCGGAGGAACAGAAAACTCTGTCGAAGTTTGTCGGATGGGGCGGACTGTCACAGGCATTTGATGAGAATAACGCAGGCTGGAGCAAAGAATATGCAGAGCTGAAAGACCTTTTATCTGATGAGGAATACAGTGCTGCAAGGGCAACAGTAAATAACGCCTTTTATACTTCACCGGAGATTGCCATGTGCATAAATTCGGCACTTGTCCAGTTTGGTTTCAGAGGCGGCAATGTATTAGAGCCATCTATGGGTATCGGTAACTTCTTTGGAAGTATGCCGGCACCAATGCAGAGAAGCAAGCTGTATGGGGTGGAGCTTGACAGCATTTCAGGAAGAATTGCAAAGCAGCTTTATCAGAATGCCAATATCAGTATCACAGGATTTGAGAATACCACATATCCGGATAACTTCTTTGATGTGGTTGTCGGAAATGTGCCATTTGGTGATTATAAGGTATTTGATCCAAAGTACAACAAGTATAACTTCCGTATCCACGATTACTTCCTTGCAAAAGCACTTGATCAGGTAAGACCGGGAGGCATGGTTGCAGTAATTACCACAAAGGGAACACTTGATAAGGCAAATCCTACTATCCGAAAGTATCTGGCTGAAAGAGCAGAGCTTGTGGGAGCAGTAAGACTTCCGAATACTGCATTTAAAGATAATGCAGGAACCGAAGTGACAGCAGATATCCTGTTTTTGCAGAAGAGGGAGAGAAAGATTGATATTGAACCTGACTGGGTACACCTTGGTGTAACTGAGAATGGCATTGCAGTCAACTCTTATTTTGCAGAGCATCCGGAGATGATGCTTGGATCTATGGAATATGACACAAGGATTTACGGACAGGACAGCAGATATACAGTCTGTGTGAATAATGATGAGAACTTCAATATGTACGAGGCTCTCAATAAGGCAATCGGAAATATCAAAGCCCAGATGACAGATTTTGAGAGAGTGGCAGATGAGGCGGAGCAGACAGAGGAAGTTATCCCAGCTGATCCGGATGTGAGAAACTACACTTACACATTTTTTGAAGGAAAACTCTATTACAGGGAAAATTCCGAGATGGTAAAAAAAGAAGTATCACAGACTGCCGAGGAGCGAATCCGAAGCCTTGATGAAATCAGACAGATAACAAGAGAGCTGATTGATATCCAGATGGATGGCTGCAGCGAGGAGGAGCTTTCTGATAAGCAGAGACTTCTTAATGTAAAATATGATGCCTTCGTAAAGCAGTATGGAGCCATTACTTCAAAAGCAAACAGAATAGCATTCAGGGATGACAGCGATTACCCACTTCTTTGCAGCCTTGAGGAAGTAAACGAAGATGGGGAGGTGAAAAAAGCGGATATGTTTTATAAGCAGACGATTAAGGCAAAGACTGTCATAGACAGAGTGGAGACTGCTGTGGAAGCATTAAATGTATCCGTCAATGAATTTGGATATGTAAATCTTGCCTATATGCTTTCTATCTATGAGCCGGATATTACAAATGCAAAGGAAGAACTTGCAGAAAAGTCTGGACAGACAGTGGATGAGATAACTCTAAGTGACGATGCTTTGGCAGAGCTTAGAAGGGCAGTTCTTGTGGAAGAACTGGATGGACTGATTTTCTTAAATCCCGACCGCTACAACGAGAACAATCCCGATATCGGCTGGGAGACAGCAGACGAGTATCTTTCCGGAAATGTGAGAGACAAGCTTCGTGTAGCAAAGGCTATGGCAGCGGATACAGACAATCCACAGGCAGAAAGATTTGCAGGCAATGTGGCAGCACTTGAAAAGGTGCAGCCGGAGTGGATTGAAGCCTCGGATATTGATGTAAAGATTGGCACGACATGGATTGAGCCGCTTGATTATGAGCAGTTTATCTATGAGCTTCTCAATACACCAAGAAGAGCAAGGGCAGTCAGAAGCCAGTTTTACAATACAGGCATTCAGGTACACTTAAATAAGATGAGCATGGAATGGTTCATCGAGAATAAGAGCATGGATAAGCATTCAGTGGCAGCTACTAAGACCTATGGTACAAGCCGCATGGATGCTTATTCTATTTTTGAGGATACGCTGAATCTTAAAACTGTAACAGTCAGGGACAGGATTGATGACGGAGATGGCAAATATCATTATGAAGTCAATAAGAATGAGACAATGCTTGCAAGGGAAAAACAGAACATGATCAAGGAAAAGTTCAAGGAATGGCTGTTTTCAGAGCCGGAACGCAGACAGAAATATGTGGAGTATTATAACGAGACATTCAATAATATCCGCCTGCGTGAGTATGACGGAAGCCACTTACAGTTTCCGGGAATGAATCCGGCGATTGAGCTAAAGCCTTATCAGAAGAATGCGGTGGCAAGAATCCTTCTCGGAGGAAACACACTGCTTGCACACTGTGTCGGTGCCGGAAAGTCCTTTGAGATGATGGCTGCCTGCATGGAGCAGAAGAGACTTGGACTTGCCAATAAGACAATCATGGTTGTTCCAAAGCCGCTTATCGGGCAGACTGCAAGTGAATTTTTAAGGCTTTATCCGTCAGCCAATATCCTGGTTGCTACGGAACGTGACTTTGAAAAGAGTCGCAGAAAGCAGTTTGTATCAAGGATTGCGACTGGAGATTATGACTGTATTATCATGTCGCATTCGCAGTTTGAGAAAATTCCTATCTCGGCAGAGAGAAAGGAGAGGATGCTTAATGAGCAGATTGAAGAAATCAGCTATGCGATTGATGAGATGAAGGAGCGTAACGGAGAACGATGGACCGTAAAGCAGATGGAGAGTCAGAAGAAAAAGCTGGAGGAACAGCTGAAATCTCTATCTGATGAGAGCAGGAAGGATGACCTTATTACCTTTGAGGAACTTGGTGTGGATTCAATTATGGTAGACGAAGCACATAATTTTAAGAACCTTGCGATTTTTTCCAAGATGAATAATGTGTCCGGTATCAGCAGCAGTGGAGCGAAAAAGTCAACGGATATGCAGCTTAAATGCCAGTATTTGTCTGAGATAAATGATGGCAGAGGCATTGTGTTTGCAACTGGTACACCGATATCCAATACCATGTGTGAGATGTATGTCATGCAGCTTTACTTGCAGAAAGCGGCACTTGAAGAGATGGGGATTTATCACTTTGATTCATGGGCAGCGAACTTTGGTGAAGTGACAACAGCACTGGAGCTTACTGTAGAGGGAAGTGGATTCCGTTTTAAGAGCAGATTCAATAAGTTTACGAATCTGCCGGAGCTTATGAATATCTTCCGTGAGGTAGCAGATGTGCAGACCGCAGACATGCTTGACCTTGATGTGCCAGCTCTCCGTGGCGGCAAGCCTATTATAGTGGAGTCGGAGCCTGACTGGTATGTGAAGCAGGTCATGGAAGACTTTGTTGTGAGGGCAGAGCGTATCAGAGGCGGTGGAGTTGATCCAAGCGTGGATAACTTTCTAAAGATTACCCATGAGGCAAGACTTCTTGGAACGGATGCCAGACTGATTGATAAGGATGCGCCGAACAATCCGGATGGAAAACTCAATAAGGTAGCGGAGAATGTATGGAAAGAATATGAGAAAGGAAATGCTGATGGTCATATAGGCTGCCAGCTTATTTTTTCGGACATCGGCACACCGGGACCGGATAAGGACTTCACCATCTATGATTATCTGAAAGAAACTCTTATCCAATATGGTATTCCGGCAGAGGAGATAGCTTTTATCCATGATGCTAAGACTGACGCACAGAGGGATGCACTTTTTAAGGAGATGAGGACAGGTAAAAAGAAGGTTCTTATTGGTTCAACGGACAAGTGTGGAACAGGTGTAAATGTGCAGACACACCTTGTTGCAATGCATCATGTGGACTGTCCTTGGAAGCCAAGTTCCATTGAACAGAGGGAAGGACGAGGCATCAGACAGGGCAACGAAAATGAAGAGGTTGCAATCTACAGATATGTCACCAAAGGAACCTTTGATGCATACAACTGGTCGCTCATCGAAAATAAGCAGCGATTCATCAGTCAGGTCATGACAAGCAAGGCAGTAAGCCGAAGCTGTGAGGACATCGACGAGGCAACACTTTCCTATGCAGAGATTAAGGCAGTCGCCACAGGCAATCCTCTTATTCGTGAGAAGATGGAGATTGACAATGATGTCCAGAGATTAAAGCTTTTGAAGGCTTCCTATGACAACCAGAGATATGGCTTGCAGGATAACTTTATGATTAAGTACCCAAAGCTGATTAAGACAGCAACTGAAAAGCTTGCCAATGTCCGTGAGGATGTAAAGGCAAGGGATAAAGAGCTGATTGATAATCCGGAATTTGCCATTACCATAGGCAAAGCAACCTACACAGAGCGTGTGGATGGGGGAACGATGATGCTTGAAGCAATCAGCAAATGTAAGACCGGAGAGACAACTGCAATCGGCAAGTTCCATGGATTTGAGCTGCTTGTGGAAAAGAACTTCCTTGGTATCAATTATATGGTGCTTCGTGGAAAGACTGAGTACAAGGCAGAACTTTCCACAAGTCCGGTCGGCAGCATGGTAAAGCTGGAAAACCTGTTCAATGGACTCCATGAGAACATTGATTTCTTAGAAAAGAAGATTGAGCAGTACCAGAATGACCTTGAAGCATCAAAGGCAGAGTATGACAAGCCATTTGCATACAGCAAGGAACTGGAAGAAAAGCTGTCAAGGCAGTGTGAACTGAATGCCCAGCTTGACCTTGAGAACGCAAAGGCTGTGGATGCAGACCTGAGCGGACCGGAGGAAGAAAGAGAAGCAGATGACAGGATGAAATCTGCAGCAATTGTAGCAGAGGATAAAGGTGCTTATCCAGCCGACAGAGAGGGCAGAACACGATAGGAGAGTGAATAATATGAGCATAAGAAAAGTGGTCGCAGGACTACTGATTACAGCAGGGATTGCCATTATGGCAGTCCCTTTTTTCTGGCGGGCAACAGGAGAAAAACAGACAGAACAGCTCATAAGTGAATTTGAGCAGACATTGGAGGATGATTACGATGAAGAAACAGATGTGGAGGAAGAGCAAACCTCCATTAGTGAAGAGGATGAAGCCATTTTTAAAGAAGGCGGTGTTATCGGTATCATTGAGATACCGGGCATAGATATCCGGTATCCGGTAATGGAAGGAACCACAAGTAAAGTGCTTAATGCCGGGATCGGTCATATAGAAGAAACAGCAGGGATTGGGGAGAGTGGCAACTGTGTATTGTGCGGTCACAATGGCAGCAGATATGGCACATTTTTTACACCACTAAGTCAGATATCCATAGGTGATGAAGTAATGATAACCGACAAAAATGGGCTGAAGCATATCTATGAGGTAACAGAGACAGAGGTAGTAAATCCGTATGATAACAGCA
>OOAH01002971.1_pt1 | contig 10515 bp, 6 predicted proteins | sample 1671801 | NCBI WGS metagenome assembly OOAH01 (sample SAMN06348194, study PRJEB24527) | human gut metagenome | biome: human gut; feature: ankylosing spondylitis patient; material: feces | host: Homo sapiens | place: China | collected 2015-10 | reverse complement strand
ACCGTTCCTACTCCTTCACCAGCCCGGAACAGGAAGGCGGGGGTAGGGGATTGCCCAGCCTGTAACTCGATACGGGCGATAACGGAACAGCCGTTTGTCACGTCCGGATCGTCGCCGGAGTCCTTTATAACCGTGCATAGGGCGGCGTTGTCCGCCCATTCGGTAGCGGCGACAGGGAGCATGATCTTTTCCCCGGAAGGGAGCGTGATGCAACTAACGATTTGTTCCGTTTGGTTCAGGAGGGCAACTAAGGCGGCTTTGGCGGCAGCCGTAGCACATGTGCCGGTCGTGAAACCGCTCCGGAGCGGGAAGAAGCCGGGAGCGAGGCGTTCGATGGCTTTACGAAGTCCTTCCATGCCTTGCACAAAAGTGAAACTGTCAGGCAGGGGAGGGCGTTGTATGACATAAACGGGAATGCCGCAGGCTTGTGCTGCTTCGACCTTTTCCTTGAAATATCCGCTTTCCCCACTTTCCTTTGTCAGTACGGCATCTGGATGAAGCTGGTCCAGCAGCTTCTTATCGTCTTCTCCTTCATGGAAAAAAATAATCCGTTCCTTTGGGAATCCGTCGGATTCAGCCAGCGAAAGCGACTCTTTCCGGTTCAGGATACGGAACCAGCAGGGCGTCTGCTCCCAGTAAGGACGCAGTTTCGCAATGGTCTTGACGCCTGTCAGGGCCAACAGGTTGCAGATCCCGTCCGCACGCAGGCGGTCGATGGCGGCGGCATAATCCGTGCACCATATCAACCGCTTGTCATGTGCGGGGTATTGCCTTTCCAACCGGACGACCGGAATCCGGAGACGGGAGGAAACCTTTGCAAGCGTCCGATGCAACCGGATGGCGAAAGGGTGGGCGGCATCGACTAGCAACGAGATTTTTTTCTCGCGGCAGAATTGTGCCATCTTTTCTTCGTCCATACCACCGGTGAGGCGGATGGCATGAACGGCTTCTATCGCCTGTTCGTTGCCGACTGTCGAGTAGTAGTAGGGTTTGCCAGCGCTCTCGACGACTTGTACAGCCTTGCGGCCTTCGGTTGTTCCTCCTAAGATCAGTATCATAATGTTTCTGTTGTTCTCTTGTCTTTACCGGTAATATAGCAGGGGGTCATCCTCTCTGGTGAGTACTTGCCTGGCAGCTATGAGGTATCATGCCTGATAGCTATGAGGTTCCGTACCTCCTACTTATGAGGTATCATGCCTCATAGGTAGGAGGTGGCCCCTCACTAACGGCGGTACAGATGTTTGAACTCCTCGGCGTAGAGACGTGATACCCCCGTGCGGTTGTCTATGGCATCACCGACGACTAACAAGGTCGTCAGTGTCAGATTGTTTTCTTTTACGATCTGTTCCAGGTCTTTCAATTCGCCTCGGTAGATGCGTTCGTCTTTCCAGGTCAACTTGTAGCAGGCGGCTACCGGTGTCGTTGGCGGGTAATGTTCCAGAAGTTCTTTTTGGACTTGTCCGGCAATGCCGGCGCTCAGGAAGATGCACATTGTGCTTTGGCTGGCGGCTAGTTTATGCAGCTGCTCTTTCTCCGGCATGGGGGTACGTCCTTCGCCACGCGTCAGGATGATGGTTTGCACCTTTTCAGGAATAGTGAACTGGGAACGGAGAGCTGCAGCAGCAGCTTGGAACGAGGAGATTCCCGGTGTGATATGGTAACTCATGCCATAGCGGTCGAAGAATGCCATCTGTTCTTGTATCGCCCCATAGATGCAGGGGTCACCTGTGTGCAAGCGTACGATGAACTTCCCTTTGTCATAGAACTTTTTTATAAGGGCGAATTGTTCTTCCAGGTTCATGTCGGCAGAACTGCGAATCGTCGATCCTTTCTTGGCGCATAGGGTGAGTTCTTTGGGGACGAGGCTTCCGGCATAGAGGATCAGGTCTGCATTTTCCAGCATCCGCCGGCCCCGGATGGAGATCAGTTCTGGATCGCCCGGTCCGGCTCCGACAATTTCGATATGTCCATGTCCCTGTTTCCCTTTTTGCTGACTATCTTCTTCGTCCTGTATTGCCGATTTGCTGATGGCTATCGCATAAGTGAAGTCTTTCGTCTGCCCCTTTTGTTTTCCCACCAATAATGGGCCTCCTTCCGCACTCAGGATGGCCGCTGCCTCCGCGACGCTTCCCGACCCGGTGGCTTTCTTTACTGTGGAAGAAGGATGGGGTACGGGGACTTTGTCCAGTACCTCTGCCGGATAGGTCTTGAACGGGCTGCGCAGGTAGGTGTCTGCCAGTTCCTTTAATATCGGTTCTTCTTTCTTTAGGTCGATGGAGGAGACGTTGGCTATGCTCTTCAGGTTGAACCTGTAGAAAATGGAGCAGATATACAGGTCCGTGAGGACGGACTTCATGTCTGTCAATCCCTTTTTACATCCGATACCTAAGTGAAGCACTTTCGGGAAGAATGATAGGCAGGGGATAGGGGATTTGTGGTAGTAAGTGGGACTGACCGTGATCAGCAGCTCGTATTTTTCGAGGTCGATATCTTTATATTTATAAAAGACATCGACGTGCGGGGGACAGGTTTCCTTCATATAGTCCGTCTCCTTCGTGCGAATATCGAGCAGGAGGGCGGTCGGTCGACAGTTGACGAAACGGGCGACACATTCGTTCATGGCCTTTTCCCTCGATGCATTGAACGTTTCCTCGTCTATCTTCTCGAAATCGGTTTGGAAGAAACTGATTATGCCTTCTTGTGGGTTGTAGACATCCTGTTCCCAGCCATATTGTTTCGCGAAGGTGTCCAGTGCCCAAAGTCCCTGGTTGTCACTCTGTGTCGTGACAACCGCTTCGGCGTCCAGTATGCGGGCCAATTCATGTGTCAGTTCGTTCGCCCCACCGATATGACCGGATAGTACCGATACGACATATTTGCCGGTACTGTCGAGGCAGATGACTGCCGGGTCCGTGTACTTGCTCTTGATGTAGGGAGCGATACTCCGTACGCAGATACCCATCGCCCCGATAAACACAATCGTTTCCGATTTATCGAAAAGATTGCCAGTCAGCTCTTTGAAAGAGGTGACTGGTTCGATGTCGTTATCTGCTTCTCTACAATAGATGACAGTTTTGCCCGGATATTCGTCCCGGATTTTGCGTGCTAACGACAGACTACTTGCCGAAACCACAAGAATGTTCAGTGTATTTTTAGACATAATTTTTACCCGTTGCGCAAAGGATTGTAATAGGATTATTGGAATCGAGCGTAATGTTTATTTCTGAATGTAGTTTCAGACCGTTTTCTGCAACCGCCTCCCGGAAGAGCTTGCTGGTTTCTTCTGAAACGGAGTTAAAAACGATCTTGCCGTTCAGACTGTTCAAGTGGGAAGCTACCTTGCGGATGATTTCTTTCAGCTTACCGCCATGACCGCCGATAAAGACTGCATCGACAATCGTGTTCTTTTCGATTGACAGATTGAGGAAGTTACCAATACGCAGGTCTATGCCTGGAGCGCTGTGCAGCCGTGTGTTTGCCCGGATGATGTTCTCGCACTCTTTCCGCACTTCAAAAGCTTGGATATCTAGATGAGGATACTGGCGCCGCGCTTCGATTGAAACCGAGCCGGTACAGGCGCCGATATCCCAGAAGTAGCGGCTGTTATGCAGTTCTAACAGGCTTAGGTCTATCACTCGTATCGGTGCTTTGGTAATCATTTTTGTCCGGTCGTTCAGCAAGATAAATTTCGTGTCAGGTATGCCTAAGGCTGGTCGTTGTAATGCGCAGTTTGGAGCCTTCATTAGCAGAACACAGTTCGGATTGGTGAAACTCATTTCGCTGATTTCCTCGATCGAGTAGATTTTATAGATTTTCTCTTTCTTCGGGTTGCCTAAATGTTCGGCTACCCACATGGTGTAATCCCTGTCCAAATGATATTCCATCATCCTCTTGGCTATAGCCCTGGGCGTATGGACACGGTCGGTTAGCACACCGATCAGCGGTCGGTATTCCAGCAACGCCCGGTCGAGTTCGTGCCATGGTCGTCCGGTAACGGTGCATGTTCTCATACGGAATTTGTTCATGGTGTGCGAACATCTGCAATGAGTTGAAGTAGGGAAACACTTTCATGCCTACTCCTAAAAGGTTTTTCCGGATGGTGGAAGCGAAGCCGAAAAAGAACGGGTCTCCCGAAACGAAGGAGACGATCACTTTGCCTTCCTGGATCAACCGGCTGTATTCCGCAAGGACGGCATTTATTGGAGCCTTGATTTCGATCCATACCGCATCGGCGGGTAGGAATGGTTTCACAATTTCGTAATGCCGCTTCCCTCCGGAGAAGATGTTGTCGTGTTTGACATTTTTGATAATGACATCTATATGCTTAGGCTGTGGATTGTCGTCCATCCCGATCATATAGATGTGCGTTTTGCCGTAAGCTTCTACAATTTCTTGAGTTCTCATACGTCTCTACCTGGTTTTAATTGTTTTGCATCATTGTAGCATAAAATCGCATTTACCAAAGTCGCGGCGAGGTTGCTACCGCCTTTCCGTCCTTCGATGATGAGTTTAGGAATAGAGACAAACGGCTTTACCATGTGTTTGGATTCCTGTACGTGTACGAAACCGACAGGAGCGGCAATAATGCCGGCGGGAATGGCTTTCCCTTTCCTTATCAGGTCACAAAGTTCCATTAATGCGGTCGGCGCATTGCCGAATACATATAAAGCGCTGGGATGTTCCTGTACGGCAAGCCGGATGCCAGCTTGTGTGCGGGTGATCCCTTTTTCTGTTGCAAGTTGTACGGTGCGCTCGTCTTGCAAATAGCATTTCACCTCGATCCCCATACGCTGCAAAGCTCCTTTGCGGATGCCGGAAGCAGCCATTGTGACGTCTGTGATGATGGTGCGCACCTCCCCCCGGCTGAATTTTCCGTAAAGGGAAGCCACCGCGTGATCGTCGATCCGTAGGATATTTTCCATATCGAAATCGGCTGTCGTGTGGATGGCATGGAGCAAAGCCCATTTCTTGTCGAGCGGTATTTCTTTGTTCTTGAGTTCTTTCTCGATGGTGCGAAAGCTGCGGATCATGATGTCCTGGCCGATCCCGACATCTGTTTTCATCTTGATCTCTCCGTAATAGCCGCGTGGTGTGATGAATTTACCGTCGGCCTCATATGACTGCGAGTTCCCGATCAGGATGACAGTGAACATGTCGACCTGCTCAGGGTCGAACTCTGCCAGCGTGGTCAGGTTGACGACCTGCTCTTCGCGTCCGGCCTGACGGACATAGCCGACCGGTGTTTCGGGTACACGTTCTTCGAGGAACAGCTCCTTGAGACGATGCAACTGCCAGTAGCGCCCTTCGCTTTTCGGATTGTAGATGGCTGTCACGAAGTCGCCGATAGCGGCGGCCCGTATGCGTTTTTCGATCCGTAGCCAGGGAGTCATCAGGTCGGAGAGGGAGATGATACAGAGATCATGCCCGATAGGTGCCCCCAGAAGCGAAGCCGCCTTTTGGAACGCACTGATACCGGGCACTACCTCGATCTCCACTTGCGGCGCCTCTTTCATCGTCCGCATTTCATATATCAACGGGGCCATCCCGTAGATTCCGGCATCACCAGAACTGATCACTGTCACTGTTTTACCTTCCGAAGCGTATTTGTAGGCCTCTTCGGCACGTATTTTCTCGCGCTTCATCCCAGTATCGATACATTGGGTATCCGGGTGAATTATATCCTGTATAAACTGGAAATAATAGTTATATCCGATGATCACATCCGACTGCCTGATGGCTGATAATGCCGCAGGCGTTATGTCATCGCGATTTCCCGGTCCAATGCCGACAACAGTAATTTTCCCTTTGTTCATATGAGCTGTTTGTAAATTAACAGAAAACAAAGGTACGATTTATTTATTTAGTTTTCCTCTGCGGGTTGATATAAATATCGTTTAATACTCCGTTTCGGTGTCTTTTCGAATTCTTCCTGATAAAGCTTGAAGCAAGATACTTTGCTGTAGGCGGGCATTTCAGTGTTCAGTTGGTCGATGTTCTGCTGCATCAGCTCTTCGATTTCGGAGTGTTGGATGCCTGCCTTGTCCACTTGTTCCCAGTCCGGATAGATCAGGGCGACCAGTTTACCTCCCTGAGAAATGATCAACGACTCCGCCACGTACAGCATATTGTTTAGGCGGTCTTCGATCTCTTCGGGATAGATATTCTGTCCGTTGGAGCTTAGGATCATACTTTTGCTTCGTCCGCGGATGTAAAGGAAACCGTCTTTGTCAAGTGTTCCCAAGTCACCTGTCCGTAGCCAGCCGTCGGGTAGCATCACAGCCTTTGTTGCCTCTGGATTCTTGTAGTAGCCTAACATCACGTTCATGCCGCGAACCAGGATTTCGCCTACTTCGTTTTCCGGATCGTTCGAGTCGATCCGGATTTCCATGCGGTCAACGACACGACCCACCGAGCCTTGCTTGAACGTGTCCCACTGTTCGTAGGAAACCAGTGGGCCGCATTCCGTCATCCCATAGCCAACCGTATAACGGAAGTCGATGGATTTGAGAAACGTCTCTACCTCTTTATTGATGGCTGCACCACCAATCACGATTTCGCCGAAGTTCCCACCGAAAGAGGCTTCCAGCTTTTGGGCGATCTTCTCGCGTACCTTTTGGTCGATGTATGGCACTTTCAACAGCAATTTGATCAATGGCTTTTCCAGTTCGGGAAAGACCTTGTTCTTGATGATCTTCTCGATAATGAGTGGCACGGCAAGGATCAGCGCCGGTCGAATCGTCGCAAATGCCTCTGCGATGATTTTTGGACTCGGCGTGCGTGTCAGGAAATGAACGTGGCAGCCTTTGTTGACGGAGTTCAGCACTTCGAACGCTAACCCGTACATGTGCGCCATCGGTAACATACAGACAATGTTGTCTCCTGGATGTATGAAAGGAAGACGGTCGTAGGCGAACTGTGTGTTGCTCCACAAACTGCGGTAGGGGATCATGACTCCTTTCGAGAAGCTGGTCGTGCCGGACGTATAGTTCAAGACAGCCAATTCCTCCGGGTCTTCGATATGATATTTCACATCGTTGGCGGTGAAAGAACGGGGATATTTCTTGCCAAAATATTCGTTGATGCGATCGCGTATGGTGCGTACCTCCTTATTTTTGCAATCGATAATGGAGAAGTTGTCCAGCATCATGAATAGCTTGACATCCGGCATCATCTTTTCGTTCATGTTCTCCCAGTTGCTGGAGCCTGCCAGTACGGCTTTTGCTCCCGAATGGTTGACGATGTGATGGATATTGTCGGGTTTGAACTCATGCAGGATCGGCACGGCAACAGCTCCGTAAGCCAATATTCCGAAAAAGCAGATTGCCCAGTTGGAGGAGTTGCGTCCGACGATGGCCACTTTGTCGCCTTTCTTGATACCGGCATGTTCCAGTAGGATGTGAAACTTTTCTATCCGCCGTGCGACGTCTTTGAAATGGAAGGTATGTCCATTGTAATCGGAGAAGGCGGGGAGGTCCCAATGCTCCTTTATGCTTCTCTCTATAAGGTCCAAGAAACGATTATCCATAGTGATATAATTTAAAAAAGAACCGGAATATCCGTGAGAATGTTGCAAAGATAGCAAAGAAACGATATGTTTTTATGGAAACCCAAGAAACACCTTTCCAAAACATATATGATTTGAATGCAAAACACCTATGCTTTGAATGCAAAACATAGGTGTTTTAAAATAAGTATAGTTGTTTACCACGGAGTGATTGTCACGTTACGGAATTGTACTTCCTTGCCTTCGCTTTGCAGTCCGATGTAACCTTCCTTTACCTTGTTTGTCCCGGTGTTCTGGTAAACGCCGTTAATATAGACCGTGATGACACCGTTTTTTACGAAGATATTAGCTTCATTCCATTCACCGGCAGGCTTCTCGCTGTCTTGATTCGCCTTCTGGATTTTCGGGAAAGAGGGGCGGGGTTGGCCTGGCTTATTCTGGTATTCAGTCAGATCCGAACCGCCGAGCAGGACGAAATCACCGGCATTATCAAGCATCAGGTTGCATTCGATACCGTTCGGAAACGGGTTTTTCGGCTCTTCAATTAGCAGGAAGATACCGCTGTTCGCCTTTTCCTTGCCGTTTGGCCAGCGATATTCTACATGCAGTTTATAATCTCCGTATTTTTCTTTCGTGTACATGTATCCGAATGGCTGTCCTGTGATGTTGATGACACCGTCTTTCACGGAATATACCTGTTCGGTTGGGACGGAGTTCTTATCGACAACGAAGTTCCAGCCGGAAAGGTCTTTTCCGTTGAACAGCTTGGTTGTTTTCTGTGCACTCGCGTCACTTCCGAAACACAAAAAGGCGGCAGCTACTACTGCCATCGATAACATTCTTTTTTTCATGGTCTTATAATATTAATTATTTATACGATTAATCAACAATAAGTTTACGGTAACGGACACGTTTTGGTTCCACGTCGCCCAATAATTTGCGCTTGTACTCTTCATACTCCGAATAGGAACCTTCGTAGAACACGACATTTGAATCCCCTTCGAACGAAAGGATATGCGTACAGATACGGTCGAGGAACCAACGGTCGTGAGAAACGACGACCGCACAACCGGCGAAGTTCTCCAATCCTTCTTCGAGTGCCCGGAGTGTGTTCACATCAATATCGTTGGTCGGTTCGTCGAGCAGCAACACATTCGCCTCGGCCTTCAGCGTTAGAGCCAGATGCAGGCGATTCCGTTCACCACCGGAGAGTACGCCGCAAAGTTTTTCCTGGTCGGCTCCCGCAAAATTGAATTTGGAGAGGTAAGCGCGGGAGTTGACTTCCTTGCCGCCTACGCGGATGAACTCCTGTCCGCCGGAAACAACCTGATAAACGGTCTTCTTCGGGTCGATATCTTTATGTGTCTGGTCTGCATAACCGACCTTTACCGTTTCGCCCACTTCAAAAGAACCTTTGTCGATACTTTCCATTCCCATGATCATCTTGAACAGTGTAGTCTTACCTGCTCCGTTCGGACCGATCACGCCGACGATTCCGTTCGGCGGCAACATGAAATTTAGGTCATCAAACAACAGTTTGTCGCCAAATGCTTTTGCTACATGCTGGGCCTCGATCACCTTGTTCCCTAAGCGCGGACCGTTCGGGATAAAGATTTCCAGTTTGGCTTCGCGTTCTTTCTGGTCTTCGTTCAAAAGGGCTTCATACGAATTCAGACGGGCCTTACCTTTTGCCTGACGAGCTTTCGGGGCCATGTTGATCCATTCTAGTTCGCGTTCCAGTGTCTTACGGCGTTTACTTGCTTGTTTCTCCTCCTGTGCCATACGTTTAGTCTTTTGATCCAGCCAAGAAGAGTAGTTTCCTTTCCAGGGAATACCTTCTCCGCGATCCAGTTCCAGAATCCATCCGGCCACATGGTCGAGGAAGTAACGGTCGTGCGTGATGCAGATAACCGTACCCGTATATTGTTGTAGATGTTGCTCCAACCAGTCGATCGACTCAGCATCCAAGTGGTTGGTCGGTTCGTCCAGCAACAGGATGTCCGGCTGTTGTAACAGCAAACGGCAGAGAGCTACACGGCGGCGTTCGCCTCCCGACAGCGTATCGACCACCTGATCTTCAGGAGGACAGCGTAAAGCGTCCATCGCTCTTTCTAGGCGGCTGTCGAGGTTCCATGCATCAGTTGCATCTATCTTATCTTGTAATTCGGCCTGCCGGTTGATCAGTGCGTCCATTTTGTCTGGATCTTCGAGTATTTCGGGATCGCCGAATTTTTCGTTTACTTCTTCATATTCTTTGAGGGTGTCCACAATATTTTGTACGCCTTCCTGTACGACTTCCTTTACTGTTTTGCCCGGTTCCAGTTTCGGTTCCTGCTCTAGATATCCGACGGAATATCCGGGTGAGAATACTACTTCTCCTTGGTATTCTTTTTCGACGCCGGCAATAATTTTTAGCAATGTAGATTTACCAGAACCATTCAAACCAATGATCCCGATCTTCGCTCCATAGAAAAAGGACAGGTAAATATTTTTCAATACTTGTTTTTGAGGCGGAAAGACTTTACTCACGCCTACCATCGAGAAAATAATTTTCTTGTCGTCTGCCATGTTTCAAATTGTGTGTATTTATATGATCATTTTTCTTCGTGGACAAACTTACATAAATATCTTCATAGTTTATATATGTCCGGATGAAAATAGCGTGTATTTTTATCTTTCTTGCGTTCCTTCGTCTGCAATCTTAAGGGGCATGATTACTTGTTATGTATCGGCTTACTGCAAAACGCAAATGCATATCCTCCCCCCAGAGTGTCTCCAAAAAACGTTTTCAAAGGGATTATTAAGTAATTTTCCTGTCTCAAAACGCTTTTTCTTTCCGGCATATTTTTCTAGGAGGATAACTCGTCATTTACAGTCGTTTTCATCAATTGCTTATCCATAAGAGTTTCCAAAGTTTTACCGATGACATCGAAACGCAAAGCGATAGAATTTGTTACCCGTATCATGGGATTCAGTTGTTCTTCCTCATAGTGACGGATGAAACGGATAAT
>OOAH01002968.1_pt1 | contig 10521 bp, 6 predicted proteins | sample 1671801 | NCBI WGS metagenome assembly OOAH01 (sample SAMN06348194, study PRJEB24527) | human gut metagenome | biome: human gut; feature: ankylosing spondylitis patient; material: feces | host: Homo sapiens | place: China | collected 2015-10 | reverse complement strand
AAAGGGGAAGTGTGGTTTCATTATATTGAAAGAACAACAACCGAGAAGGAAATTTCTTTGTTTGTTGATGGGAATAAAGCAGGAAGAGGATATACTCCAATTATTACATCCGGAGATAAGCATATTGATTATTTGAAAGGCAAGACAGGGGTTATTTCAGGCTCATGGGAAGGCAAAAAGAACAAGGATATTAAAAACAGAATAAAGTAAAATGAAAACATTGATTTCAAAATATTGGCTCGTACTCATGGCGCTGGTTTCAGTGACCCTGTTCATATTTGGATTATGTCTATTTGCAAGGCAAACGTGTTTTGCAGACATATAATGAACCATATATTTTCTTTCGTAGTTTACCTTCAATAAATAACACAACAGAATTTATTGTTCAGAACGCAAATAAGAACACATTGGTCTTTGATGTGACTGATGGCTTTAATGTCAAGTTGATGGAAACAAGCTTAAAGGGAAACAATTTGTCATTTTCTATTCCGGCAGGTGCTTTGCGTGAATTTGTGTTGGTGCAACCAGACAAGAGGTTTTCTGATGTAGCTGTAGAAAATTTGCCGAATCAAAATCTACATGGATTATTGCAATCTGATATGATAATAATATCTCCTTCTGATTTTAAGAAAGATGCTGATAGGCTTGCTAATATTCATCGTGAGAAAGATAACCTGTCAGTGATAGTTGTTACTCCGGAAGAGATATATAATGAGTTTTCCAGCGGAACTCCGGATGCAACGGCTTATAGGCGTTTTGTCAAGATGTTTTATGATAGAAGTAAGGACAGAACGGGTAGGGCTCCTAAGTATTTGCTTCTTTTTGGAGATGGGGCGTATGACAATCGTTTCTTGACTAAGGAATGGAAAACATTCTCGGAAGCAAATAGAAAGAATATGCTGTTGACATATCAGACGGAAGAATCGTTAAATGCGTATTCTTATGTGACAGACGACTATTTTGGATTGTTGGATGATGATGATGAAATTTTTAGGTATGAAAAAGCAGGCAGTGGAATGACACCTAAATCAAGAGGTTTAGTTGATATTGGAATAGGTCGATTACCCGTAAGAACGTCAGAAGAAGCTAAAGCAGTAGTAGAAGAAGCAAAGGCTGTTATTCATGAAATTGCAGGACTCTTACATGCATCGGATGAAAAGATGATTGCTAGTATGGATGTTTTCTGGCAGACGATGGTAATGGTAGTGATGGTTTTTCTACTGTACATGTTTCTGATGCCGATAATGTTGCATCCTCTGTTTATAAAAACAGGCCAGAATATATTGTGAATAAAATATATTTTGATTCTTATAAGAAATATGCTGTTGGAATACCCTATCCGGATGTCAACAAAACGCTTCAGAGAAAGTTGAATGAAGGGCTTTTGGTGCTGGATTATGTAGGACATGGAGGAACAGAAGCATTGAGTGATGAAAAGGTTATTACCCATAATGATATATTAGGATATAAATATGAACATTTGCCTTTGTGGATAACAACAACTTGTGATTTTTGTCGTTTTGACGATATACAAACGTCAGCCGGAGAAGATGTGTTTTTAAATAAGAAGAGTGGTGGAATAGCATTGTTTACAACATCACGTGTGTCTTTTACAGATATTAATCGCATCGTCAATAATGATTTGATTAGTGGTCTTTTTGTAAATGAAGGTTATAAAAACAATAGTTTGGGGGATATTATTAAATCCATGAAACGTAACACGACTGATGGCCGGAAGCTGGGATTTTGTCTTATTGGAGATCCGGCTCTCAGACTATCATATCCACAATATAACGTTAGTATTACAAGTATTAATGAAAAACCGGTTGGGGATTCCGTTGTTCAGTTTAAGGCTTTTGAAAAAGTTACAATATCTGGGTATATTCAAGATGCTTTAGGAAATACCCAAGATGATTTCTCAGGACAATTGGATGTCCAAATTTTCGATGGTAAAACCGATGTAACAACGCAAGGAAATAATGGTAACAAGTATTATTACGAAGATTATGTCAATGTCATATACAAAGGTGGAACCACCGTTTCAAATGGTCGTTTTAAATTGTCGTTTGTTGTACCAAAGGATATTTCATACACTACGACCAATAAAGGAAAAATGAGTTTGTATGCGTTTAACGAAGCAACAAGGATAGATGCACAAGGATATTACGATGATTTTGTGGTTGGCGGCACTTCCGATACTCCTGAAATAGATAATGAAGCTCCAGAAATAAGAGCTATGTTTTTTAATGATTCAGCTTTTGTCAATGGTGGGAAAGTTAATAGCACACCCTACTTTTATGCCCGATTGTGGGATAAGTCTGGAATTAATGTTACAGGTAGTTCTGTCGGACATGATGTGACGCTTTATATAGATGATAATCCTATTCGTAATTATAATTTAAACGATTATTACAAGAACATTCCAGATAAACATGGAGAGGGCGAGGTCGGATTTTCTGTACCCAAATTGGAATCAGGATTGCATTATGCGGAATTTAAAGTTTGGGATGTTATGAATAATGTTCGTACTGATACGATTACATTTGAAGTAGTAGAAGGCTTGAAACCTTTTATTTGTGATTTAAAAGTATTTCCTAATCCTGCAAGAGAATCTGCTCAGTTCTATTTTTCTCATAACAGACCGGAGAGTAGAATGGATGTAGAAATTGCTGTTTATGATATGGCTGGACGTTTGCAATGGAAACATAAAGAACGAGGTTCTTCAGATTTCTTTAATGGTTATACTGTAAACTGGGATTTGAGAGGATTTGGTGGGAGTAAGTTGAGACCCGGAGTATATCTATATAGAGCATCAATAAGTACGGACAATTCAAAAGATGCAACTGAGGCCGAAAAGATGATTGTACTGTATTGATTTAGTTAAATTTTAGCGATTATCTAAGATGTACAATCAACCACCCATATTCTCTCGAATAGAGGTGGTTGATAAATAACTATGAAAAAACGTATTAAGTGATAAAAATAAGTAATATAAAATTGCAATATAATAAGTCGACCTGTCTTCACAGATTGAACGACTTGAAACACTATACTTGATAATGTTACTGCAAACATAATTCTTTTGCTTGATTTTTCAAACATAGACTATCACAAGTTTCACGAAAATCTCATTAAACTCCGTATGTTGAAGAAGAATTTATCTATTGGTAACAAATGTTAATTTTGAATATTGAGGCTGCTGAAAAATAAGAATCGACCTTTTGTCTGATATAAATACATGCAATTTGGTTTGTTTTTTGAATAAGATTGCTATATCTGTGTGTGAAAATTGTATGTATTTTATTGATATACAGATTTGTATGATGTTTTTTATGTAGGCTTTTGTGTAGGTAAGTTTTGAACCTACATGTTCGTTTTAAAAGGAAATTTTATAAATTACACATATACAGATATATACGTGTTTGCAAAATATTTTTACCTTTGTTGCGATAAAAAATTATGGTTAACACGTCCATGTACCCTTATATGTAGGTTATTAGGGTTTTAAAATTTTGATTGATCTGGGAATCAGTGTGTTGGTGGAGAAAGTTTCATTTCCGTGACGGATAGCCTTTTTTGTTTATACACGGTTGATGTTGTTTCCTCCGAGAAGCGATCATTTTATCCGAATTGCCCGTTCTTTTGGTATTCTTGATTATATTTGTATATCTGAAAAGATTCATTGTAATAAAAATATCTTTATATGGAAATGTACAAAGCAAATGACAACCGGTATGCCGATATGGCTTATAGGCGTTGTGGGCGGAGCGGATTGCTATTGCCGGTCATCTCTTTGGGATTGTGGCATAATTTCGGCAGTGTAGATGTGTTCAGTAACTTTATTCAGATTGCGTATGCCGCTTTCGACAATGGGATTACACATTTTGATCTTGCCAATAATTACGGTCCTGTGTATGGATCGGCAGAGGAAAATTTCGGCCGTATCCTGAAGAAAGGTCTGGGGCAATATCGGGATGAACTTGTTATTTCCACAAAAGCCGGATATGACATGTGGCCTGGTCCGTATGGCAACTGGGGAAGTCGCAAGTATCTGATGGCAAGCCTTGACCAGAGTTTGAAGCGGATGGGATTAGAATATGTGGATATTTTCTATTCGCATCGTCCGGACCCACAGACGCCAGTCGAAGAAACGATGGGAGCATTGGCTGATATCGTCCGCCAGGGAAAAGCCCTGTATGTCGGGATATCGAATTACACTGCCGGACAGACGGAAAAAGCACTTGCCGTATTGAAAGAACATCGTGTGCCTTGCTTGATCCATCAAGCGCGTTATTCGATGCTGGATCGCAGGATCGAACCGGACTTGTTGCCTCTGTTGAAGCAGGAAGGAGTAGGGATGATCGCCTTCTCGCCATTGGCACAGGGCATGTTGACGGATAAGTATCTGAACGGTATTCCCGATAATTCGCGTGCGGCCAAATCTACAGGCCATCTTCAACGTGAACAGGTGACGGAAGAAAAAATAAATAAAGTAAGACAACTGAATGACCTTGCCAAACAACGCGGACAGACGTTAGCGGAAATGGCGATTGCCTGGCTGTTGAAAGACGACCGGGTGACGAGCGTCCTGGTGGGAGCCAGTTCGGTTGCACAGTTGATAGATAACCTGAAGGCGTTACAAAATACAGCCTTTTCAGCGGAAGAAATACAAATGATAGAAAATATATTACAGTAATATACACTGATAAATCATCATTTATTAATCCAAACAATTAATGAAACCATTCTTATATCAGGTTGCATCCCTTTTTTATTCTGAATACGGGGCGGAAGTGAGCCGTCTGGCCTTTGTTTTCCCGAATCGCCGTACCGGGCTGTTCTTCCAGAAATACTTGTCGGAAGTATCTGAGAAGCCTCTTTTCTCGCCGACGATCCTGACGATCAACGATCTGTTTGTACAGTTGAGCGGAAAGCAGGCTGCCGATCGGATCAGCATGCTGTTTAAACTATATGATATTTATTTGAGACATAGCGGTTCTTCCGAAACGTTCGACGAGTTCTTGTATTGGGGGGAAATGCTGCTGAATGATTTTGACGATATCGATAAATATATGGCAGATGCCCGTATGCTCTTCACCAATGTGACGGACCTGCGTGAGATAGAGAATGATTTTAGTTTTCTGAGCCCTGAACAAATTGCGGCTATCCGGACTTTTTGGTCTTCTTTTTACCCGAAAGGAGATACGCCCAACCAGGAACAATTTCTGGCGGTCTGGCAGATTTTATATGCCCTATATACCGATTTGCGGGAAGCGCTTGCCACCGAAGGCAAAGGATATGAAGGTATGATTTTCCGGGAAGTTGTCGAACAGATGGAGAAAGACGAATGTTGCGACCTTCCCTATACAAAGGTTGTATTTGTCGGACTGAATGCCCTCTCGGTGGCTGAAGAACGTTTCCTTTCCGGATTGCAAAAACGGGGAATAGCTGATTTTTACTGGGATTACGCCTCTCCGAAAGTGACGGACCCAGATAATAAAGCCTCTTACTTCGTGGAGCGCAATTTGCGGCAATTCCCGTCGCAATTAATTGAAAATGGACAATTGACTATTGACAATGAAGATGACGACAAAAAGAAGATCGAGGTGATCGGCATCCCTTCCGGAATCGGACAGGCAAAGCAAGTGTGCAGCATTCTGAACGAGCTTTGCAAGGAAGACGAAATGAGTGCGGAAGAAGCGTTGCGGACGGCTGTGATTCTGCCGGATGAACATTTGTTGATTCCGGTTCTGAATGCCATTCCCGAACAGATCAAACGGATCAATGTGACGATGGGATATCCGTTGGCCGGTACACCGGTCGCATCTTTGATGGAATATATTCTGGCTTTGCAAAAGAATATTCGTTATGTGGACCGGAGGCCGGTGTTCTATTTCCGGGATGTCTTGCCAATCCTGAACCATCGGTATATCTCGACTACTTCTCCGGAAATGGTTTCTAATCTGGTAAAAGATATTTCAGAAAACAACAAGATTTACATATCGTATGACGATCTGAATAAGACGCCATTGTTGTCCATCCTCTTTACTCCGGTGACTGCGGTGGAAACTTTCTCCGATTATTTGATTAACGTGTTGCAGGAGCTGAATAAAGCTGTTGAAGGTGGAAAGTTGAAAGTTGAAAGTGTAAATAGTGACGCGGAGCCACTTTCAACTTTCAACTCTCAACTCTCAACTATTAACGACATCGAACAGGAGTTTATCTTCCATTATTTCGCTACGGTTAACCGGATGAAGGAAGTCATGCGGGAGGCGAATGTAGAAATGAAAATCGACACCTATTTCCGTTTGCTGAAACGTGTGACGGACACAATTACGATTCCTTTCCAAGGTGAACCTCTTTCCGGTTTGCAGATCATGGGTGTTTTGGAGACTCGTGCGCTTGACTTTGACCGGTTGATTATCCTTTCGATGAATGAAGGAATTTTCCCGTTGAGGAAAGCGGCTAATTCATTTATTCCTTATAATCTTCGTCGTGGATTCGGTTTGCCGACATACGAACATCAGGACAGTGTTTGGGCGTATCATTTCTATCGTTTGATTTATCGTGCCAGCCATGTCAGTCTGCTTTATGATACAAGAAGCAACGGATTGCAGACAGGCGAGGTTAGCCGTTTCGTGCATCAGTTGCATTATCATTATGAGGAGCCGATACAGAATAAGTTGGTTGTTTACAATGTCTCTTCTTCCAAGACTCCTGCCTTGCAGGTAGCTAAGACGGAGGAAGTCATGAACTGTCTGGCTGATTTCCGGAGTGGTGGGACGCGGGCGATATCGGCGAGTGCAGTCAATACCTATCTGGATTGTCCGCTTAAATTCTATTTCTCCGTTGTCGAGGGAATACGTGAAGAAGAGGAGGTAAGCGAGACGATCGAAAGTAATGTTTTTGGAAGTATCCTGCATAAGGTGATGGAAGAATTGTATCAGCCATTCTGCGGAAAGATGGTGACGGCTGATCTGCTGAAAGCGATCCGAAAAGATACGCCTATGTTGACGGGAGCAGTTGCCCGTGCCTTTGCCGAAATTTTCTTTAAAACGGACATTGTTCGTCCACTCACCGGACAGAACTTCCTGATCGGCGAGATGATTCGCAAATATGTGGAGAAAGTGCTGGAACGTGACGCAAAACAGACTCCTTTCCGTTATATCGAATCGGAAAAGAAGATAAAATGCCTTTTTCCATTGACGGATAAAAGCAATATCCAGTTGAAAGGATTTATCGATCGTGTAGACGAGGTACGCGATGTCGTCCGCATTATTGACTATAAGAGTGGGAGCGGGACGACGCAGTTTACCTCTGTAGAAGCTCTTTTCGACAAAGCAGATACGGATCGTTCCAAAGCGGTTATGCAGGTCTTTATGTATGCATGGATGTATAACAGGTCAGTTCAGCTTTCAACAGCTATTCAGCCGGGTATCTATTATATGAGGACCCTCTTTTCTTCCTCTTTCGATCCTGGAATTTACCATCGTACAGACCGGTTCAAAACAGAACAGGTTTTGGACTTCGCCAACTATCGCACGGATTTTGAAGACAGCCTGCGAAATTGCTTGGATGAAATCTTCGACACAGAAACCCCATTCGTGCAAACCCCGAACGGCAAAGCCTGCATGTATTGTCCGTTTAAGGATATTTGCGGAAAATAGTGTTTTTACAGATTTCCCATATATTCATCCACAATTTCATTCAGGAAGCGGTTGAATGGAAGAAGCTTTCGAAAACAATCGATGGTTTCTTCCATCCAGTCCGGCTGGCTGAAAAAACTGTCGGGCTTAATACCGATAACGCTGAAGTCTTTGTGCCTTAATATATAACCGTAAGGAGAATCGGAGGGGAAACCTGCCGGGATACGTTTTAGCATGTCCCCTTCGAGTGACGGGTACAGAGCTTTGAAGGAAGGCTCTTCGATGATGGAAACAAATTCATCTATGTTATTGTATATTTCACGTCGAAGGACTTTCAATATTTCCGGTTTGGGATACCAGATACCGCCAGACAGTACGCAGTATTCCGGTTCAAGATGAAAGTAGTAAGCTCCCCGGATACTATGACGTCCTCCTTGAGCAATACAGGCTGACATATAAGTCTTGTAAGGCGACTTGTCGAGGCTGAAGCGGATGTCACGATTAATACGGAACAGACATTTCCGGGCATCCAATCCCCGTATATCAGGATCAAATACGCTGATTCGTTCGATTAACTCTTGTACTTCGTTGATAAAAGCGCAGCGAAGTTTGTCATATCGTTCTCTATTTTCATGGAACCAGACGGTATTATTGTTTCGTCGTAAATCGTCTAAGAATCGGATAATTTCTGCATTCATATTAGGATATTCTTTTTTTATTGTATTTTGTATCTCCATTGTTTCGGAGTCATCTGTTTCATCTTTTTGAAATAACGATTGAAGTAGGGAATGTCGGTGAAGCCGCATTGCCAGGCTATTTCGTTAATGTCCTTATCCGGAAAGTTGCGGAGTAAAGTGCCAACGGCCTCTATCCGGTATTCGTTGATGAAGTTTGTAAACGTTTTGCCTGTTTCACGTTTGAAAAACGAGCAGAACGCCGTTGTGCTCATGCTGATTACGTTTGCGGCGTCCGAAAGAGTTATTTTCTCCTTGTAATGCTCGATGACGTATTTGAAGATCAGTTGCATACGTTGCATGTTTTTGGTAATGCCGTTGAATACCGTTTCCTGCAAACCGATAGGGATTAAATCGGTTGTGGTTCCGATTTGTTGCAGGATGCGGATCAACATCAGCATCCTTTCGCTTGCATTCAGGAGGTTCATTTCTTCTAAGCAGGATTTGATCTTTCCGGCTGTTTCGCCTGTCAGCAGGATGCCTTGCTGGATTGCCGATAACCGGTGAGCGGCATATTCCCATTCGGTAAAAAAAGACAGGCCGGTTTGTAGCAAGTCGGGATTGAATTGCACAACTATGCATCTCCGTTTTCCATCAGGCTCGCAGCTTTCGGGGTTATACATCCAACAATGTGGTTGGTTGGTCGGGACCAGTACGACTTCTCCCTCCTCGAACGGCTCCAGAAAGTCGCCTATCATCCGGTAGCCTGAACCTTTCACAACATAACATATTTCTATTTCGGGATGAAAATGAAGAGGCATTTCGTCTTTCGGGTACAAGCTGGAATAATCGTAGCGTAATGAGGCACAACTATCTTTTTTGATTTGTTCGAATTTTAGTTTCTCGTGCATGTCGGATGAACTTTCTGATAAAACACAGTAAAATTAGACAATAATTGCATAATCTGCGACAATTACACTTAATAATTTTGTTGTTTCTTTGCGGCCGGAAAAACAGAAAGATTGAATAGGTTATGAAGAAAGGTTTGTATGCATTGTCTTTTGGCACATTTGGGTTGGGGATTGCAGAGTTTATTATGATGAGTATCTTGCCGGATGTGGCGGCAGGATTTGATATTTCCTTATCCGAAGCCGGGCATCTTATTTCGGCTTATGCGTTGGGTGTATGTGTGGGAGCGCCGTTGGTAGTGGTGGTGGCCAGGAGTTGGCCGCTACGTACGATCTTGCTTGCTTTGGTTGGGCTTTTTGTTGCCGGGAATCTGCTTATGGCTCTGTCGGCCGATTATTGGATGGGGTTGTGTGCCCGGTTTGTATCGGGGTTGCCGCATGGGGCTTATTTCGGAGTCGGTTCGATTGTTGCCAGCCGTTTGGCGGAGAAAGGGAAAAGCACTTCTGCTGTAGCTATTATGATTATGGGAATGACGATTGCCAATTTGTTCGGTGTCCCGGCCGGGAATTTCCTGGGGCACTTTCTGTCCTGGCGTTTGGTTTTTGTGATTGCAGCGTTGTGGGGTGGCGTAACGATTTGGTTTATCCGGAGGTGGGTTCCTGTTTTGCCCGCCCTGCCGGCGACGAATCTGAAAGGGCAGTTTCGTTTTTTGAGAAGGCCGGAACCATGGATGCTGATTGCTGCTACCATGTTAGGAAACGGGGGAGCTTTTTGCTGGTATAGCTATGTCAATCCGTTAATGACGGAGGTGTCCGGTTTCAGTGTCGGGACAATGCCTGTATTGATGTTGCTGGCGGGTGCGAGCATGTGTGTCGGTAACTATTTGGGAGGGCATTTGTCTGATCGTTTTACACCTGGTATCGTAGCGATGTCCATGCAGTTTCTGATGTTTGCATCACTTCTGCTGATTTATTTTTTTGCTTCGTACGGCTTTTTGTCCGCTTTGCTGATGTGCGTTTGTACTGGTTGCCTGTTTGCAGTTTCTTCTCCACAGCAATTGTTGTTGCTTCAATATTCTCCTGGCGGAGAGATGATGGGCGGGGCGATGGTCCAGCTTGCTTTTAATTTGGGGAATGCCGTGGGGGCTTATTTTGGAGGATTGTCGATCGAACATGGGGCAGGGCTGGAAAGTACGGCATTGATCGGTTCGTTTTTTGCCCTGTTAGGAACTACGGTGTTTCTGGTATTCAACTATATGGTGTTTAAACCTCAGAGGAAATTACTTTTAAAGG
>OOAH01002958.1_pt1 | contig 10559 bp, 8 predicted proteins | sample 1671801 | NCBI WGS metagenome assembly OOAH01 (sample SAMN06348194, study PRJEB24527) | human gut metagenome | biome: human gut; feature: ankylosing spondylitis patient; material: feces | host: Homo sapiens | place: China | collected 2015-10 | reverse complement strand
CGGCACAGTATGCGGTGGCATCCAGCTTCAGCCAGCCGGTGCGCACCGGCTGGGCCGACCTGCTGCTGAACTGCTTCTCGCCCTTTGCGCAGGAAGAGTTCCAGCGGGTATTGCGCCCCGGCGGACGCATGATCTATGTGGTGCCCGGCGCGGAACACCTCTACCAGATGAAGGCCGTGCTCTACGACACGCCCTACAAGAACCCGGTGCAGGAAGTTGCCTACCCGGGCTTCCGGGCCATCGGCGAGCGGAAAGTACAGGGCACCATCACGGTGCCCCACGACCAGCTGGAAGCGCTGTTCGCCATGACCCCCTATTACTGGAAAACGCCCCGCGACGGTGCGGCCCGTCTGGCCGCCCTGCCGGAGCTGATCACCGACATCGCATTCCGGTTTTTGCTGTTTGAGAAGCTGTGACCCAAAAGCTCCCCTGACCACAGGTCAGGGGAGCTTTTTTCATGCGTGATATTCCATCCACTTGCCCTTCCAGGCGTAGAGGATCATGAGCCCGGCACCCAGTGCCCAGGACACCGGGTAGAGGATGAACCCCCCTTCGATGCCGGAGAAGAGGGGCAGCACCCACTGGATCCACACGATGCGGAACAGGCACAGCGACACCAGCAGTACCACCATGGGCGGTACGCTGGCACCGGTGCCGCGCACCGCACCGGCCAGCCCGTGCAGGATGCTGAGCAGGAAATAGAAGGGGCAGAACCAGTGCATGGCGGCTTCGCCGAAGAACACCACGGTCTCGTCGTTGGTGAACAGGTGCATGATGGCGTCCTGCCCGAGCAGCAGCAAGGCACCGGTGGCCAGCGTGTACACAAGGCCCATGGCCAGGGTGACCCAGGTGCCTTTTTTTACCCGGTCCAGCCGGCCTGCGCCGTAGTTCTGGCCCACAAAGGTGGTGGCGGCCATGCTGATGCTGCTCACCGGCAGGATGTTGAAGCCGTCGATCTTCATGTAGGCGGCAAACCCGGCCATGGCGGCGGCACCGTAGCTGTTCACGCTGGCCTGCACCAGCACGTTGGAAAAGGAGATGACCATGTTCTGGATGCCGGTGGGCAGGCCCACCCGGATGATGCGGGCGGCCATCTTTTTGTGCAGGCGGATCTCGCGGGGGATCACCCGGCAGTCGTCGGTGGATTTTATCAGAAACCGCAGGCTCAGCACGCAGGACACCAGCTGGCTGATATCGGTGGCGATGGCGGCCCCCGCCACGCCCATGCGGAAGATCACGATGAACACCAGATCCAGCACGATGTTGGTCACCGAGGCCCATGCCAGATAGATGAGGGAGCGGCGGGAGTTTCCGGCGGCGTTCAGGATGCCGGCGGTCATGTTGTACACTACACTGAACAGCACGCCGCCAAAATAGATGCGGATGTAGGTCACGGCATCCCCCAGCACCTCGGCGGGGGTATTCATGGCCACCAGCAGGGCCCGGCCGCAGGCGATGCCGCCCACAGTGAGCAGCAGGCCCATGATCACGGCGATGGCCAGCGAGGTGTGCACGGCCTCCTGGGCTTCCCGGTGGTCCTTGGCCCCCAGGAACTGCGACACCACCACGCCCGCGCCCACGGCCAGGCCCTGGCTGAAGCCGATGAGCAGATAGATGGGGGAACCGCTGGAGCCCACGGCGGCCAGCGCGTTCGCACCGACAAAGTTGCCCACGATGATGCTGTCGGCGGTATTGTACAGCTGCTGCAGCAGGTTGCCGAAGATCAGCGGCAGGGCGAACAGCAGCAGGCTCTTCACGATGCTGCCCTCGGTCATCAGATTGTTTTGGGATGGGGTTTCAACGGCGTTTGCCACGGGAGAGCTCCTTTCGATGCAGTGGATGAAAACTATCTTTTACCATAACACAAAACCGGGCCGGACACAAGAGCAAAGGCCCCATGCTGCATAATTGCGGCACAGCGGCCCATACTCCCTGCAGAAAGGCAGGGGAGCAGGATGCATGCACAGCACGACCGGCACCGGGGGTGGAACCCCTTCTGGGCGGCACTGGGGGCGGCGCTTCTGGTGTTGGTGCCGCTGGTGGGCGGTACCGTGCTGCTCAGTCGGCAGCAGCTCAGCCGCCAGCTGCGGCAGGCGGCCCGGAGCCAGCAGGGCGTGGCGGTGCAGCTCCCGCGGGAGAGCGACCGCCTGACCGTGCTGGTGTGCACGGCGGGGGAGCAGCCGGGCTTTGTGCTGGCCTACCTGAACGCCAGCCAGAACGGTGTGCATCTGCTGGCGGTACCCGCCGGGTTACAGGTGACCTTTGCGGACGAGGACGCGGCGCTGGCCGACTGCTACGCGGCGGCGGGGCCGGCCCGCTGCCGACAGGCACTGATGGAGTGCCTGCCTCTGCCGGAGGATACCCGATACCTGGCGTTGTCGGAGGCCGTACTGGAGCGCATCACGGCCCGGTACGGGCCGGTGCGGGTGGGCTTTTCCGGGGCGATGACTGCCGGGGAGCTGGCCCGCTATGGCCGCGACAGCCGGGTGCAGGGACTTTCGGCGGCAGAAGCCCACGGATTTCTGACCGGAATGGACGCGGACGCCGTTGTGCCGCAGGCCCACCGGGCCGCGGCGCGGGGCGCGGTGTGGGATGCCTTTTTCCGCCAGAACCTCGACCTGCTGCCCGAGGCCCTGCCGCAGGCGCTGCGGTCGGTGAGCGCTTCGCTGCTGACCGACCTGACCGCACTGGACCTTGACACACTGGACCGTACGCTGGAATTTCTGGCCAACAACGAAGCGCAGATCGAGACGCAGGTCCTGCCGGGCGACGAGCAGGCCGGGCGTTACACCCTCAACGAGGAGTCCCTTGCGGCGGTGCAGAGCTTTTTCAACGTTTCGCCCACCGATGGGCAGGCGTCATCCGATAGCGAGCCGTAACCCAGCACAAAGGTGCCGGGGGCGGTGCTGCCGCTGCCGGTCAGGTCGTAGTCGCTGAGCAGGCTCAGCCGCACCCCCTGCGCCCTTGCTGCCGCGTGCAGGGCTGCATCCGGCGGGGCATTACGCAGGTGTGCCAGCAGATGCAGGCCGGTGTGCAGGCCGGTGAGGGTGAGTTCGCCAGGGGCAAAGGCAGCGTTCAGGGCAGCGGTCAGAGCGTCGCGGCGGGCCTTGTAGGCCACCCGCTCCCGGGCCAGATGCCGGGTGAAGTAGCCCCCGGTGATGAAGCGGGCCAGCGTCTGCTGCTCAAAGCGGCTCACAGTGCCGGAGTACAGCCGGTATTTGGCGTGCCAGGCGGGCAGCAGGTGTTCCGGCAGCACCATGTAGGCAATGCGGATGCCAGGCGCAAGGCTGCGGGAACAGGTGGACAGGTACACTACCGGGCCGTCGGCCCCGGCCATGCCCTGCAGGCTGGGCAGGGGGCGGGTGTCAAAGCGGAACTCGGAGTCGTAGTCATCCTCAATGATGTAGCGCTGGCCGGGGCGGCGGGCGGCCCAGTGCAGCAGCTCGGCCCGGCGGCCGGCCGGCATGGTGACGCCGGTGGGGAACTGGTGACTGGGGGTAACGTAACACACGGCGGCCCCGGAGCGGTCCAGTGCATCCAGCGAAAGGCCGCCCTCGTCCACGGGCAGGCAGCAGCAGCGCATGCCGGTGTTTTCCAGCACCTGCAAAGCGCGGGGGTAGCCGGGGGTCTCCACGGCGGCGGTGCCGTGCAGCAGCGGGGCCAGCAGGCCCAGCAGATATTCCAGACCGGCACCCACCACCACCTGATGGGCACCGCACTGCACGCCGCGGTATTCGGCCAGATAATCCGCCAGCGCCTGCCGCAGGGCAAGGTCACCCTGGGCGTCGCCGTTGGTCAGCAGCTCCGGGGAGGAGTACAGCAGTTCCTTCTGCAGCCGCGCCCAGGTGCGGAAGGGAAACAGCCCCGGGTCCACGCCCCGGGTGGACAGGTCGTACCGCACCGGCGGTTCCGGCGCGGCGGGCTCCGGCACGGCCGGGGCGGGCGACGGGTCCCGTGCATCCGGCCCGACCTGCGGCAGCGCCAGATATTCCTGTACATAAAAGCCGCTGCGTTCCCGGGCGGCAAGGTAGCCCTCGGCAGCCAGCATCTGGTAGGCGGTGTCCACCGTGTTTACCGAGACCGACAGCTCTGCCGCCAGCCGCCGCTTGCCGGGCATCCGGGTGCCGGCGGGCAGGGCCCCGGTGCGCATCTCTCCGGCCAGACTGCGGTACAGCTGTTCGTACAGCGGCACCCCGGAGCCCGGCTCCAGTGCGGTGGTCAAATGGACCATGATCGTGTCCTCCTCTTTTTGCAGAATGCCAAACTGGCCCCATAAAAAAACTTTATTCTGGGTATTTTCATGAGGTCAGTTCCGCGTATAATAGGAGCATACCCGCCGGACACCCAAATGTCAAGTAGGATGGTGGGTAAGCGGCTGCGTGAGCGATCAAAGCCCCGGTGGGGCTTTGAAACGGAAAAGTCCGGCGATGTTGAAATTTGGAGGGAAAGCAATCATGTCTACTACTGCAATGTGGCTGCTGCTGGCAGTCGTTGTCGTTGCCATCGTGTTTGGCAGTGTGCTGTACAAGCGCACCTTCACCACCAAGGAACTGGCCCTTACCGGCGTCATGGCCGCGCTGAGCCTGGTGGCCTACCTGTTTTTCCGGGTGCCGTTCTACGGCGGCTCCTCGTTCCATCTGGGCAACACCTTCACGGCCCTGACCGCCCTGCTGCTGGACGGTGTGTCCGGCGGTCTGGCCGGTGCCATCGGTCTGGCTCTGGCCGACATCCTGGCCGGTGACCCGGGCTATGCCGTCACCACCTTCGTCCTGAAGTTCATCATCGGCATCACCTGCGGTGCGGTCGCTCACAAGGTGTTCAAGCTCCGTGAGCTGGACAAGCACGCCCCCGGCTATCTGGCCAAGGTGATCGTCGCAGCCGCCTCCGGCCTGCTGCTGAATGTCTTCACCGACCCGTTCCTCGGCTACTTCCGCAATGTCTACATCTTCGGCCAGGAGTACACCATCGCCAAGGCTCTGACCAAGATCACCGGCGGCGTCACCTTCGTGAACAGCGTGGCCTCCACCGTCTGCGTCGTCATCCTCTATCTGGCCCTGCGCCCGGCCCTCGAGCGTGCAAACCTGCTGCCGAAGGCCCAAAAAGCATCTGAACCGAAGGCCGACAAGTAACCAACTTCCATCCCTGTCTGATGTACTCATAAAGCGAAAAAGGCATCTGCCACACGGCAGATGCCTTTTTCGTTTATTTCTTTTCAAATACGAGGAACCGGAACGAGATGTCTGTAGTCAGTTCCGGCAGTGCCGCGAGACGGGCTGCGCCGTCCCGGGGCGTTTTCCAGTAGTAGGGCGTCATGGCGAAGAGAGCTTCCAGCTGCCCGGCAGGCACCGTGATGCTGCCGGAGACTTCCCGCTCTCCGATGGCTTCAAAGCCCGGATACGCCACTTCCTGCACCGGGTTCTTGTAGGGCTTTTCGTAGAGGACGGCCTTCATCTGGAAGAGATGCTCTGCACCCGGCACGGCGTAGATGAGCCGTCCGCCGGGGCGCAGGACGCGGAGAAACTCCTCCTGCGCGAAGGGCGAGAAGCAGTTGAGCAGCACATCCGCCCAGCCTGTGCGCACCGGCTGATGGAAACTGGACGCCACGGCGTACCGGGCCGAGGGCAGAGCCTTCGCAGCCAGACGCACGGCAGGCTTTGCGATGTCAAAACCGGCCAGTTCCAGCGGGAGGTCCGTCTCTTCGAACTGCTTTGCGATGCACCGGTCATACCAGCCCTCGCCGCAGCCTGCGTCCAGCAGATGGAGCGGCTTTCCGGCTTTCGGCTGACCGTACTCGAGGCAGAGTTCTCCCAGCGCCTGCCCGAAGATGCCGTAGTAGCCCGCGCTCAGGAACGCGCGGCGGGCAGCGACCATCTCCCTGCTGTCGCCGGGGGCCTTGGTACGGGTGTTCTGCACCGGCAGCAGATGCCAGTAGCCCTCTTTGGCCCGGTCGAAGCTGTGGCCAGAGGGACATTTCAGTGCGTTATCCCCGGCAAGCGGTGCGCCGCACAGCGGGCAGCACCACGGGGCGAATCCCTCTGCCATCACACTTCCTCGCTGTGGTCCTCGATGGGAGCCGTCGCGCCGCCGCGGGCGTTCATATACTCCTCAAAGCTGGTGAACTTCTGCTGCGGCGGGCGGCGGCTGATGAGCACGAGGCCCGGGTCTTCGTCCTTCGTCGGGACATTATTGCTGCGGCTGCGGTTATTGCGGCCGGACTGCTCTGCCTTGGGGGCGCGGGGCGCACGGCCTGCGCTGCTCTGCTCATTGCGGTTGCTGCTGCGGCCATTGCGGTTCTCATTGCGCTGGCTGTTCTGCTGGGCAGGCTGAGCCGGGCGGGCGCTGCGGTCGTTCCGCTCATTGCGGGGGCTGCGGCCTGCACCATTACGGCCATTGTTCTCGCTGCGCTGGGCGGGCTGGCGGTTCTGCATCGCGGTGGGGATGGTCTGGGCCGGAGCGGCGGGGGCGGCAGCGTTTTTCTTGGCGGAACGGAGCGGGGTGGCCTCCGGGGCGCTCACAAAGTGGGGGTCGAACTTCGGCTGGGCGTTGCTGCCGCGGCCTGCGCCCTGTGCGGGGGCATTGCCCTCGCGGCGGGGGCGGTTGTTATTGTTACGGCGGCTGTTGTCGCGTCCGCCGGGGGTGCGCTTGTTATCATCCATGAGTTGTTCCTCTTTTGCTTCGATTTTGGGAGCCTTCTGCTTTTTTGCCGCAGAGGGCCTGGCCGCACTCTTTTTTTCGGGCGCAGCGGGTCTGGCGGCTTTTTCCGCCTTGGAAGTTTCGGCCTTTTCGGGGGCAGGCTGTTCGGCCTTGGGCTTGCGGCCCCGCACCGGCAGGGCTGCTTTTACGGGGGCGGGTACGCCGTCCCACGGGTGGCCGGACACCACCGGGATCTTCCGGCGGTTGAGCTTTTCGATGCCGGCCAGATATTCCATCTCTTCGGGTGCGCAGAAGCTCACTGCCGTGCCATCTGCGCCCGCGCGGGCGGTGCGGCCGATGCGGTGGACGTAGGTCTCCGGCACCTCGGGCAGGTCGTAGTTGAACACATGGGAGAGCTCGCTGATGTCGATGCCGCGGGCGGCGATGTCCGTGGCCACCAGCACCCTGGTCTTGCCCTCCTTGAAGCCTTCCAGCGCCGCCACACGGGCGGTCTGGCTCTTGTTGCCGTGGATCGCAGCGGCGGTGATGCCCTGCTTGGTCAGATCGCGGGCGATCTTATCCGCGCCGTGCTTGGTGCGGCTGAACACCAGCGCATTCTGCACCGGCGGGGTCAGGTTCTTGATGAGCCAGGGCAGCAGGAACTTCTTGTTGCCCTTCTCGACGAAATACAGGCTCTGGTCGATGCGCTCCACCGTGCTGGACACGGGGTCCACCTTCACGAAGGCAGGGTCATGCAGGATGCCTGCGGCCAGCTGCTCGATCTCTTTGGGCATGGTGGCGCTGAACATCAGGTTCTGGCGCTTTGCGGGCAGCTTTGCGATGACCTTCTTCACGTCATGCACAAAGCCCATGTCCAGCATCCGGTCGGCCTCATCCAGCACGAAGACCTCGAGGTTCGACAGGTCGATATGGCCCTGTCCGATGAGGTCGTTCAGACGGCCCGGGCAGGCGATGAGGATGTCCACCCCTTTTTTCAGGGCCTCCACCTGCGGGGCCTGGCCCACGCCGCCGAAGATGACGGTGCTGCGCAGTTTGAGGTACTTGCCGTAGGCGTCGAAGCTCTCGCCGATCTGGAGGGCCAGCTCGCGGGTGGGGGTAAGGATGAGGGCGCGGACAGCGCCCTTCCTGCGGGGGGCGGCGGCACTCAGCCGGTCAAGCATGGGCAGCGCAAAGGCAGCGGTCTTGCCGGTGCCGGTCTGGGCGCAGCCCATCAGATCGCGCCCTTCCAGCACCGGCGGGATGGCCGAAGCCTGGATGGGCGAGGGGGTCTCATAGCCTGCCTCGCTTACAGCCTTGAGCAGGGGGGCGGACAGTTTCAAATCGTTAAAAGTCATGGTTCTCCTTGGTCATTCTTTGATTCTGCGGCACTCGATGTAATACCGCTTTTCCTCCGCATGGCCCATGCTGAAGGTCTTGCGGGGCAGTACGCCGCCCATCACGATGCCTTTGAACAGATCGCTCTTCTCGAAGGGCGGCAGCAGGAAGGCCACGCCGCCCTGTCTGGTCAGGGCGCGGACGGCGGGCTCGTCGTGGACGTAATCCACCCGGGCCTCGCTGTGGCGGGCCATAAAGTATTCGATAAATTCGTCCACCGTGCCGACGGTCAGCGGGGCGACGGGGTCCTCGAAGCTGAGGACGTTGGACACGTGGGGGCCGGCCAGCGTGAAGGCCTGCTGCTTCGAGTCGCCGAAGCAGATGCCGGCCATGTTGGAGTCGCTCCACGCGATGAGGGCCAGCAGCACCGCGCCGCAGTCCACATTGAAGAGGACGCGGTGGATGGGCTCGATCTCGATGGCAGGCGAATGGACGTTGCACACCTCAGCCAGGCACCAGCGGGCGGGATGGCTTTCCCGCTCCTCAGGGGTCAGGGTGGCTTTCAGCTCCTCCCAGCAGGCTTTGGCTGCGGCCAGCGAATGGTTGCCGTCGCCCACAGCCAGCGTCAGGGGCGCTGCGCCCCTGGCCTGGGGATACCTGGCGTCGAAAGCCTCCTGGCTGCCCAGTGCAGCCAGTGCAGCATCGATCTGTGCCAGCATCGCAGGATCTTCCACGGCCCAGCCTGCAATGTGGCCGCCGCCCTGCATCAGCTCGCCCTCGTACAGCTTTTTCAGCTCGCTCTTGCGCGCGCCGATGGGCTCGACGAGGGTGCAGCCGGGGTCGTCGGCCAGCATCATGACATGGGGCGTTTCCAGCGCCGCACCCCGGCGCACGGCCATGCGGGGCGGGATGCGCTCGGTGACGGTGCGCTCACTGGGCCGGATGGCCGGGCGGGCGCCCTTCTCGTAGCTGTAAGCCTCGAGGTCGATCTTGCCCACGAGGCCCTGACGCACCCGGCCGCTCTGCTCGGTGCGCTCGACGTAGACAAAGCCGTCCACGGCGCGGGTCAGCACGTCGCGGCTGTACTCGTCCATGGCGGCGTGGATGTTCTCCACCCGCTGGGCCGCGTCTTTATCCTCGAGGTAGACTTCCGGCAGGATGAGCCGCAGGGTGCTGGGGCAGCCGCCCACAACGGCGTCTGCCTGCTCCCAGTAGGCGCGGTCGCTGGTAAACTGGTCACAGGCCACACAGCCCCACTTTTCCAGAGGGATATTCTCCCCGGGCAGCAGGATGTGGGCCGGGCCAAAGCAGGATGCAGTTTTCATAACACATTCCTCACTCTCACATAAATCACCAACAGCAAATGGAGCGTTCTCACTGGAAAATGCCTGCTGCATCGTCCCAGAACACAGCATGCTCCACGCCGGAAGCCGACAGGGTGTTCCGCAGCTCGTTGCGGGCGGTGTCGTCCATGGTCTGCTTTGCGGGGACTTCGACCACGAGGTTCCTGACGCCCAGCGCCGTCGCGGAGCCGCCCACGGTGGAAGCGCCCTCCGTCACCTGACCCAGCGAGTAGCCGTACCACAGGGTCACGCTGCCCTCAAAGCGGGCATCCCATGCGGCGATGTCCGCAGCCAGCTGGGCGCTGCGGTCGCGCCCGCCGGTGGAGCCGAAGTCCTGTTTGCCGTTCTGGGCAGAGGGGAACTGGACGTTCTCCAGCAGCACATGGTCAAAGCCCATGCTCTGCACCTCGCCGATGAGGTCGCCGATGAACCGGACGGCCTCGTCGGAATAGGGGTTGAGCCAGGGGTTGCCGCCGGCGGACGCCTTATTATCCAGCCAGAGGTAAGCCTGCCCGGTGTAGCCGATGGCCATATTGCGGTCGGCGCGGGCCGCGATGGGGTCGCGGAAGGCCGCCAGTTTTGCCACCGGCACAAGGCCGTTCTCCTTGAGCACCGAGGCGATGAGGGCCGGGTCAAGGGACGCCCCCTCGATGCTGCCTGCCGCAGCAGCCACCTGAGAGGGATACAGGATATTTCCGGCACTGTCCTTCAGGGTGACGACGGCGTAGGCCGCGCCCTGCTGGGCCAGCTGCCGGGCAGCGGCACGCAGGGAAGCTTCGTCCTTTGCCGCAGCCGTGTCCAGAACGCCCCAGCTGCCCTCGATGATGACGCCTGCGGGTGCAGCCGGTTCCGATCCCGGCTCCGAGTCCGCCCGCACCTCCGAGGAAGCGGCAGGCTCTGCCGTCACTTCCGACGAAGCGGCCGCACTGGAGGCTGTCGTCTCAGACGAGGCCGAGAGGTCACGGTTGCGCACCACGGTGTACCAGGTGTGGGTGGCCCAGTCCAGCACATGGGGCGCGGCCAGCCAGCCCACGACCAGCACCACGGCCACCAGCACGATGATGCCGACGGCCTTCTTCACCCACATGCCGGGGCTGTAAAAACTGCGGTGATACCGCTTGACCTTTTTATACTTTGCCATGATCGTCCCTTTCTCCTGCACTCCTCACAGGATCACCGAGTGGCCCGTAAACCCATAGATGGCCAGCGCCAGCACGCCGATGTAGATGAGCGTGATGGGCAGGCCCC
>OOAH01002955.1_pt1 | contig 10570 bp, 11 predicted proteins | sample 1671801 | NCBI WGS metagenome assembly OOAH01 (sample SAMN06348194, study PRJEB24527) | human gut metagenome | biome: human gut; feature: ankylosing spondylitis patient; material: feces | host: Homo sapiens | place: China | collected 2015-10 | reverse complement strand
ATTAGCCTTAATGAAAAAGCGCTCTGCCCCGCGCACAGGCGCGAGAACCATTTCTAATTCTCTTTTGGCACGCAAAAGAGAACTTAGCCCAGCGAAAAAGCGCTCTACCCCCGCGCCACCGGCGCGAGACGCCGCTCTCCCATCATCACAGAAGAGCCTCCTCAGTAACAATATGTATCCTCCCCGGTTTCGCCATCAGCTCCTCCTCCGTCAGCGGCGGAGCCTTCTCCGCCCAGAGCCACCACCCGGCCCAGAGGACGGGGACTGCCGCCGCAAGGGCCAGCCCCGGCCAGAGCACAGCCGGATAACCCAGCGCCGCACTGCCGGGCCAGAACACCGCCGCTGCACAGAGCGCCAGCGCCGTCCAGCCCTCCCAGAAGATCGTCGTCCATTGTGTTTCCTGTCGCATGGCTTTTCGCCTCCTTCTGGCCCCAATATAACGCACTCCGGGCGAAAAATGAGGCGAAACGGCCCGCCTTACACACAAAAACATCCCGGTTTGAGCCGGGATGTTTTTCTAATTCTGGTCATGGCTCTTCCCCACCCACGAGCAGACGACTCCGCACACAAGGCTGGTGGTAATCCCTGCCGCGGCGGCAGTCAGCCCGCCGGTGAGGATGCCGATGGCCCCTTCCTCTTCGATGGCCGTCCGCACGCCTTTCGCCAGCAGATGGCCGAAGCCCAGCAGCGGCACGGTAGCGCCGCAGCCCGCGAACTCCGCCAGCGGCGCATACCACCCCACCGCCGAGAGAATGACGCCCGCCACCACATAGCCCGTCAGGATGCGGGCCGGGGTCAGGCCGGTAAGGTCGATGAGCAGCTGGCCGATGACGCAGATGCCGCCGCCCACCACGAAAGCCCAGAAGTAATTCATCCGTTTTCCTCCTTCTGCTGCGGGCTGCGCAGCTCCACAAGATGGGCGATGGCCGGGATGCTCTCCTTCTGCAAAAAGGTCGTCTGGCTCATCAGCGCGCCGGTGGCGATAAAGAGCACCCGCTTCTGCGTTCCCTTCTCGAGGCGGGGCAGGATATGCCCGCAGAGGACGGAGGCGCAGCAGCCCGGGCCGGAGCCGCCGCTCTTCACAGTCTGCTCGGCAGCATCGTAGAGGATGCAGCCGCAGTCCACATGGTTCTTGAGCAGAAGTCCTTCTGCCGCCAGCAGGTCGCGCAGGAGCTGGCTGCCCACATGGCCGAGGTCGCCGGTGTAGATGCGGTCGAAGTCCGCCGGGGCGCTGCCGGTGTCCTTCAGATAGTGCAAAAGAGTTGCGGCGGCAGCGGGGGCCATAGCCGCCCCCATGTTGTTGATGTCTTTTATTTTATAGTCCTGCACCCGTCCGAAGGTTGCGGCGCAGAGCTGCACACCCTCACCGGCGGGCCGCAGCAGGCAGGCACCCGCCGCCGTAGCCGTCCACTGGGCGGTGGGCGTCCGGACAGCGCCGTAGCTCAGCGGCGTGCGGAACTGACGCTCTGCCGCACAGAAATGGCTGGACGTCATGGCCAGCAGGCCGTCGGCCATGCCTGCACTGCACAGCGCCGCACCGAGGCCCAGCGCTTCGGCCATCGTGCTGCAGGCCCCGAAGAGGCCGACAAAGGGGATGCCCAGCTCCCGCAGGGCGTAGCTGGACGCGGTACACTGGGCCTGCAAGTCGCCCGCCAGCGCGAGGCTGACGTTATCCGGCGTCGTCTCAGCCTTTTTGAGGCAGAGCCGCGCCGCCCGCAGGGCCATTTCTTTCTCGGCGGCCTCCCAGTTGGACTGGCCGAAAAAATTGTCGGCGCTCAGCTCGTCGAAACAGGCGGCAAGGGGGCCTTCGCCCTCCTTTTTGCCGCCGATGGCCGCATGAGCCGCCACGACGGGCGGCGTCGGGAACAAGAGAGTGTCTCCGCGTCGTGCAGCCATCACAGATTCCTCCTTTATGGGGCTGATTTTATCTGTTTTTTGTGGTATACTGAATTTTAGTGTGAAAGTGCAATTTCCGCGCTTCCTTATGCGTATCCTTGGCAGGAGGACTTTTTTACTGCAGCAGCCAGTAGACGCTGCCGTAGAGCACCGCCGCCAGCGTACCGTATACGATGACCGGCCCGGCGATGATGAACATCTTCGCGCCGGTCCCCAGCACACGGCCCTCGGTCTTGAACTCGATGGCCGCACTGACCACCGCGTTGGCAAAGCCCGTGATGGGTACGAGGGTGCCTGCGCCCGCTTTCGCGGCCAGCTTCTGGTAGAGGCCCAGCGTCGTCAGCAATGCCGACAGCGCCACCAGCGTGCAGCTGGTGAGCGTCCCGGCCAGCTCTTTGTCGAGCCCCATGGTCAGATACCACCCGCGCAGCACCTCGCCCAGCAGGCAGATGCCGCCGCCCACGCCAAACGCCCAGAGGCAGTCCCCGCCCAGCGGCGAGGGCGGGCCGACCCGGCGCACCCTGCGCCCGTATTCCTCAGCCGACATTTTCATCCTGTTCGCCTCCCGGGAATAGGATGTCCGCCCGTGTGCAAAAATATACATACCCTCAACAAGAAAGAAGGTCCATTATGAATTCCTCTGCTCCTCATCCTCACCGCCGGCGCCTCACCCGCGCCGAGGTGCGCCGCCGCAGACGTAACCGCGCCATCCGCCGGGTGGCCGGCCTTACCGTGATGCTCTGCGTCGCCGTAGGCGGCGTCTCCTTCCTTCTCACCCGTCATGCCGTCGTCCCCAGCGCTTCGGCGGCGTCCGCCATCTCCATGCCGGCCCAGAGCATCGCCGATCCCACTGTGAGCTCTGCCGAGAACACCACTGCCCCCGCCAACGCCCTCGGCCTCACCGCCGACGAGGCCCGCGCCATGCTGGCCGACCCGCTGATGGTGCTGGTGAACCACACCAGCAAGATGCCGGACGACTATACTTTCGATACCAAGGAGTGCGGCTCTGCCACCGCCGTCAACAAGACGCTGCAGACCGTGGCCTGCGACGCCTTCCTTGAGATGCAGAAAGCCGCTGCCGCCGACGGCGTGACCGTCTGGATGCAGAGCGGCTACCGCAGCGTCAAGTACCAGACCAGCCTCTACGAGCGGAAGACCAAATACTACCTCGACAAGGGCTACGACAACGCCACTGCCAGGGAAAAGGCCGCTGCCGTCGTCAACCCTCCGGGATACTCCGAGCACAACTGCGGCCTCGCCGCCGACCTGAACAGCCCGGAGCACACCGGTCTGGACGAGGGCTTCGAGAAGACCGCCGCCTTCCGCTGGCTCTGTGAGCACGCGGGCGACTACGGCTTCATCCTCCGCTACCCCAAGGACGCCGAGGACAAGACGGAGATCATCTACGAGCCCTGGCACTGGCGGTACGTGGGCGTGGAGAACGCTGCTAAGATCAACGCCAGCGGCCTGTGCTTTGAGGAATATATCGAGACTCTGCAGAGCATCGCCGCCGAGGGCTGAATCCACTGGTGAAGAAAAGGTTAAAATTTCACGCTTCGTTTGCAATTCTGCCGTCGATATGGTAGACTATCTTGGGGTTTTGGGCCGACAGTTTTCGGGGCGGCCGGGCCTCAGAATTTTAACGACAAAAGAGGGAAATCTTTTATGAATATTCGTCTGAAACTCGTCCTTTCTGCTGCTGCGCTGGCTGCTGGCTGTGTCCTGCTGGCAGGCTGCGGCGGCTCTGCTTCGTCTGCATCCTCTGCCGCTTCGAGCGCAGCGTCCTCCGAGGCCGCCAGCCCGAGCGCTTCTTCCGAGCCGACAGCTTCCGTTTCCGCTGAGGAGAACGGCGCTTCCGACGCCGTGGCTTCTGCCGTAGACGCCCTGCTCAAGGCTGACCCCATCTCCAACCAGTTTGAGATAACGGCCATGAACATCGAGTACGACTTTGGCCTGAAAGCCGACGATGTGACCAGCTACAAGGGCCTCAAGAGCAACGACAACGGCGACGCCGGTCTGGTGCTGGCCATCCAGCCCGCCGCTGGCAAGGCACAGGACGTCATGGACACCCTCAAGACCTACCAGCAGGACCAGGTGGCTTTCTACGGCAACTATGCTGAGTTTGCACAGGCACAGTCCAACGTGGAGAACGCCGTCATCGACGGCGGCGACGACCTCGTGGTGATGGTCATTGCCTCCAACGACTGCTCTTCTGATCTGACCAGCGCCGTGAAGGACGTTCTGGGCAAATAAACAGACTCTCTCGGGCCGGTGCCGTGGCGGCATCGGCCTTTTTCGACTTTATCACAATGTTATAGCAAACCAACTTTTTAATGCAACAGCAACAACGTTGGTTTGCATATCGCAGATATGCTGCTTCCGTTGTGCTAATTTCTAGTCTTGCGATAAAAGGAGGCTGACGCCGTGGTCTTCAGCACCATCATCTTTCTGCTGCGCTTTCTGCCCATCACACTGGCGCTGTACTATCTCGCGCCCCCGAAACTCAAAAATACCGTTCTGTTCCTGTGCAGCCTCGTGTTCTACTGCTGGGGCGAGGTGCGGTTTTTCCCGGTCATGCTGGCGCTCATCCTCATCAACTACCTCTGCGGCCTGGGGCTTGAGCGCTTCGAGCAGAACAAGACCGCCCGTTTCATCCTGCTGCTCATCGCGCTGGCGGGCAGTCTCGGGATGCTCTTCTACTTCAAGTATGCAAATTTCGTGCTCAGCAGCATCAATGCCATCTTCGGCACCGGTTTTGCGCCCATTCAGGGCATCAGCGTACTGCCGCTGGGCATCAGCTTCTACACCTTCCAGACACTTTCCTACACCATCGACGTCTACCGCCGGGATGTGAAAACGGAGCATAACATCATTGATTTCGGTGCTTACGTCGTCATGTTCCCCCAGCTCATCGCCGGCCCCATCGTCAAGTACCGGGACGTCTCCGACCGTCTCCACGTCTACAAAGGCCGCTGTGAGCTCAAGCAGATCGAGGACGGCATGACCCTGTTCACTTTCGGCCTGGCAAAGAAAGTCCTGCTGGCCGACGCCATCGGTGCGCTCTGGACGGACATCATCGGCGTAGCGGACAGCCCCTCCGTCTCCTTCGTGGGCCTCGCCAACGCCTCGACCCCGCTGGTCTGGCTGGGCGTCATCGCCTACTCGCTCCAGCTCTATTTCGACTTTTCCGGCTACTCCCTGATGGGCATCGGCATGGGTAAGATGCTGGGCTTCGACTTCCCCCAGAACTTCAACTACCCCTATATCTCCGCGTCCATCACCGAGTTCTGGCGGCGCTGGCACATGACGCTGTCCGGCTGGTTCCGGGAGTATGTGTATATCCCCCTCGGCGGCAACCGCAAGGGCCTCAAGCGACAGATCTTCAACCTGTTCGTCGTCGAACTGCTCACCGGCATCTGGCACGGCGCGAACTGGAACTTCATCTGCTGGGGCCTGTACTATTTCGTGCTGCTGGCTCTGGAAAAGCTCTTCCTCCTGCCCTACCTCAAAAAGGGCAGGGTCTGGCCCCATATCTACACCCTCTTCCTCGTGGTCGTGGGCTGGGCCATGTTCGTGGGCAACGACGCAGGCGTGGAGTTCGGCCTGCTGTTCCGCAAGCTTTTCATCCCTTCCGGCGGCGTGATGCCCCTTTACTTCCTGCGCAACTACGGCGTACTGCTGGCGGTCTCCGTCGTCTGCTGCACCCCGCTCATCGAAAAGCTGTGGAAGCTGCTTTCCCGCAATGCCATCACCAAGGCGCTGACCATTCTGGTGCTGCTGACGGTCTCGATGGCTTACGTCGTGGGCAGCACCAACAGCCCGTTCCTGTATTTCAACTTTTAAGAGGAGGCGTGAACGATGGACAAACATTCAAAGCGCTCCGCTTCAATTTTCCGCTATCCGGTCCTTATGGCATTCACCCTGTTTTTTGCCGGGCTGTTCGTGCTGGACCTTGTCACGCCGGACCGGGCCTACAGTGAACTGGAAAACACCACCCTCTCCCAGCGGCCCAGCCTGTCCAGCGTCTCGGCTGATGGGCTGAACAAGTTCTTCACGGCCTACACGAAATACGTCAAAGACCAGGTGGCGGGCCGTGACAACTGGGTCGCCCTGCAGAGCACCGTGGAAACGAAGGTGATGCAGAAGGAGCAGAGCGGCGGCATCCTGCTGGGCAGACAGCAGATGATGTTCCCCCGCACCTACGGCCTCGTTTCCAGCGAGACGCGCACCCTGCCCAAGAACACCGCTGCGCTGGAAGCGCTCTGTCAGCGGTACCCGGGCAAGGTCAACGTGATGCTGGTGCCTGCGGCGTCCGCTATCTACCCGGAAAACGTCCCTGCGGGCGCTCCGCTGCTGGACGAGGGCCGTTATCTCGACTCGCTTTCCGATGCCGTACAGGCCGCCGGAGGCCGCTTTGTGGACGTGCGGCAGACCCTCACCGACCACAAGGACGAATATATCTACTACCGCACCGACCACCACTGGACGAGCACCGGCGCTTACTACGCCTACAAGCTGCTCTGCGACACCCTGGGCCTTACGCCCTTTGATCCCTCGGCCCACACCGTGCTGACGGCAGACGGCTTCTACGGCACCCACTACTCCAAGGCGCGGACGCCGGATGCAGAGCCAGACACCATCACTTATTACGACCTGCCGAACGAACTGACCATCTACTCGGTCAGCGGCCCCGGCCAGCCCGCCGACGGCGAGACGACCGGCCTGTACGACACGGCCAAGCTGGACGTTTACGACAAGTATGCCATGTTCCTCCACGGCAACAACGGCCTGAGCCGCATCAGGGGCGACGGCACCGGGCGCATTCTCGTCATCAAGGACAGCTACGCCAACTGCTTCGTGCCTTACCTGACGGCCAACTACGCCGACATCGACGTGGTGGATTTCCGCAATTATAACTACGGTCTGGACAAGCTCATCGCGGACAACGATTACGACCAGCTCCTCGTGCTCTACAGTTTCGACAGCTTCAAGAGCGACCCCTACCTCTACCGGGCCGGCGTAGCGGGCTGATACTGGGAATTATTGCAGTATTTTTCCACAAACTTCCGAGGTGTTTTTCATGCATTTTCCCGGGTTTTTGTGGTTTCTGTCCAAAACCCTTGCACAAAATCCAGCATTGTAGTAGAATGATGCTGTCAGAGATGTTTGCTCTGCAAGAGGGATCTTTGCAGTGCGGTGCGCCGCCTGCTGATATGAAGGAGTGATTCTTTATGAAGAAATATATGGAGTTGCCTGCTGATTACGCAGTGCTTTCTGACGATGAGATGACCTACACCACCGGCGGCAGCGCTGTTGGCGGCGTCGTCACCATCGTGGGCGTGGCCGTTCTGGCATCCAGCTATGTCTGGGGCATCTCGCAGGCCAGAGACTGGCTGAGCGTTGACAGCAACCGCAGGGGCAATCCTCTCACCGTTATGGGCCGTGCAATGGACGCCATCGGCGACGATATGTCCAAATCGCCTTCCAACTTCCTGCGTGACGTTGTTTCTACCGGTACGGTGGTGGCTCTGGCTCCCCTGAGCGCGCTGCTGCTCATCCTGTAAGTTTCCCCTGCGGTTTTTCGGGAACTTCTATCTTTCGTCAAACCGGCGCACACCGCGCTGTTTTGGGATATTGTTCGTAAAGGAGTGCTATTATGGAAAACATCATGATGCTGCCCGCTTCCTACTGCGTGATGAACGAAGAGGAAATGACCTATACCACCGGTGGTGCCAGTGCTATTCAGGCTATCGCTGCATGGGTCTTCCCTCCTTATGCATGGCTTGCAGGCGTCACGGCTATCCGTGATTACCGCAAGAAGAACCCTAATACTTGGACTCAGGACGGTCTGGACTATTTCGCAAATGATATGGGGAAGAGTGTATCTAATTTCCTCTATGACCTTGCGTGTGCCAGTTGGGTTCTGGGTACCTCCGCTACCGGAATTGGCCTTGTGATTAACGCAGCTATTGTCCTGCTTTAATAAATCAGGAGACTCCAAAGAACAACAAAGGCGGCGGCTCTTCCCGCAAGGGAAGGGCCGCCGCCCTCTTTTTATTTTAGTGCTGCGGCTGGACACGGGGGACGAATTCCAGCTTCAGCTCCATGCCCATCCCTTCTGCCAGACGCTTGAGCGTCCGCAGCGAGGGATTGGCGGTTCCATTTTCCAACCGGCTGATATTGGCCTGATTGATCCCTGTAACCTGTGCCAGCTGCTCCTGTGTCAGATTGCAGTTCTGCCGTCCTTCCAGAATGGCGTGCATGATCTGCCGTTCCGGCTCCTGCGCTTCCCACTCTGCACGGAATTCCGGGTCTTTCATCTGCTCGTTCAATGTCCCTCTGAAATTCTTTCCCATTGTTCAGCTCTCCTCTCTCTGCTGATGATCTGCTCTGTACCGCTTGGCTTTTTCGATCTCTCTCGGGGGTGTCTTCTGGGTCTTTTTCACAAATCCGTTGGTCAGGATGACCTTCTTCCCGACTACAAAGAAGTACAGCACCCGGCTGATGTCTGTTCCCTGTTTTGCCCGCACCTCGAAGATGCCCTCACCCAGCGGTTTGGAAAACGGCTCACGAAGCATCGGCCCTTTCTCTTCCAGAAACTCCAGCGCCATAAATATCTTCGCCTGCATTTTCACGTCCTGCGCCAGAATGAACTCTTCCGCCGGTCTTGAGCCATCGGGAAGTTCATAATATTCTACTTCATAGCTCATCGTATCACCGCATTTTTATTTGTTCTCCGCCCTCATTATATGTTATATAAAGCATATTGTCAAGCCATTCTTCCCAAGCAAAAAGCAGAGGCACCCGAACCGGATGCCTCTGCCTGTTTATGGACGTGCTGATTTAGTTATTGAACATATCCTTCAGCTTTTTGAAGAAGCCCTTGCGCTTTTCGTAGTTATCCTCTTTCAGGGTACCCTCGAACTTCTTCAGGGCCTCACGCTGGGTGCGGCTGAGCTTCTTGGGGATCTCGACCTCGCACTTGACGTACATATCACCGCGGCCTCTGCCATTCACATACTGGACGCCCTTGCCGCGCAGGCGGAAGGTGGTGCCGCTCTGGGTGCCTTCCGGCACATTGACCTCGACCTTGCCGTCGATGGAAGGCACTGTGATGGTATCGCCCAGGACAGCCTGACTGTAGGTGATGGGGAAGACGACGTAGATGTTGTTCTCGTCGCGCTGGAACACCTCGCTGGGCTGGACAGTCACCGCCACGATGACGTCACCTGCGGGGCCGCCGTTGGTGCCGGCATTGCCCATGCCCGAGAGGCGGAAGCCCTGATCGTCGTCGATGCCCGCAGGGACATTGGCCTCCAGAGTCTTCTTGACCGCGATGGTGCCGCTGCCGTGGCAGCTCTTGCAGGGGTTCTTGATGAGCTTGCCCTTGCCGCCGCAGCGGGAGCAGGGCTGCTGGGTCTGCATGACGCCGAAGGGCGTACGCTGCTGACGAATGACAAAGCCTCTGCCGCCGCAGTCAGGGCAGGTCTCCGGGCTGGAACCGGCGGCGCAGCCGCTGCCGTGGCACTCGGTACACTCCTGCTGACGGGTGATGGTGATGTTCTTCTTGCAGCCATGCACCGCCTCGTCAAACGTCAGGGTGATGCGCACCCGGATGTCCTGGCCCTTGCGGGGGGCGTTGGGATTCGCCGAACGGCTCGAGCCGCCAAAACCGCCGAAGCCGCCGCCAAAGATGTCGCCGAAAATATCGCCAAGGTCAACACCGTCGCCGCCAAAGCCGCTGAAACCGCCAAAGCCGCCGGGGCCGCCGCCGTTCTGGGCAGCGTAGTTGGGGTCAACACCGGCAAAGCCGTACTGGTCGTAGAGCTGGCGCTTCTTCGGATCCGAAAGCACCTCGTTTGCCTCGTTGATCTCCTTGAACTTTTCCTCGGCATCCTTGTCGCCGGGGTTATAGTCCGGGTGGTACTTCATGGCCAGCTTGCGGTAAGCCTTTTTGATCTCCGCATCGGTGGCCGTCTTGGATACACCCAGCACTTCGTAGTAATCACGTTTCTCCTGTGCCATAATCCAATCACCTCTCGTATAAGCAGCAACCTCCCCTATACAGCAGCGCACTGCCGCTTCCAGTACAGACAGCCTCAGGCAGATCTGTACAAGCCTGACCGGCCTGCCAATGGCTCCCCTATCAGGGGAGCTGGCGAGCGTCAGCGAGACTGAGAGGTTTTCTCTATAACCAGCAAGAGCCGCCCCGGCAAAACCGGAGCGGCTTTTGCTATTCTACGCGCATACCCGCCGGTTTGGCCGGATACGCACTGCTGTGTCTCAAATCAGACTTCCTTGAAGTCTGCGTCCACAACGCCGTCATCGCCCGGCTTCTGCTGGTTGTTTGCGCCAGCATCGGGGCCGGGCTGTGCGCCTGCGGCCTGCTGCTGGGCAGCAGCGGCAGCCTGATACATCTTCTCGAAGACGTGGCTCAGAGCATCCTGCTTTGCCTTGATGTCGTCGATGGCGCCGGACTGGACAGCGGTCTTCAGGTCGGCCAGCTTTGCCTCAGCCTCACTCTTGACGTCGGCGGGCATCTTATCGCCGTTCTCTTTCAGCATCTTCTCAGTCTGGAAGACCATCTGGTCGGCACCGTTGCGGATGTCCACTTCCTCGCGCTTCTTCTTATCGTCGGCAGCAAACTGCTCAGCTTCCTTCACAGCCTTGTCGA
>OOAH01002954.1_pt1 | contig 10573 bp, 9 predicted proteins | sample 1671801 | NCBI WGS metagenome assembly OOAH01 (sample SAMN06348194, study PRJEB24527) | human gut metagenome | biome: human gut; feature: ankylosing spondylitis patient; material: feces | host: Homo sapiens | place: China | collected 2015-10 | reverse complement strand
GAAGCGATTTTAGTTGATGACGGATCAACAGATAAATCATCAAGTATTTGCGATAAATATGCAGAGATAGATGACAGATTTACTGTTTATCACCGAAAAAACAATGGTGTATCTGCAGCAAGAAATTATGGTATTTCGTGTGCCAAGGGTGATTATATTACATTTGTTGACAGCGACGATTATATTTTTCCTTTCTATTTTAAAGAAATTGGAAAAATAATCAACGAATCAAGCCCAGATGTTGTTGTCACATCTGGATACTACTGGGGAAATGAAAAGAAGAGTAATGCTGTAAAACTCAATATTCCACACAACATAAGCACCGATGATAACTCGTTTTATAGACTTTTAGCAGATCGTGTCTATCCGTCCGGACTCGTTTTTTCTGTTTTCAAGCGTAGCATTGCTCAAAAAATTGAGTTGGATGAGTCTATATATTTCTATGAAGACTTGGATTATCAGTTGCGCGCAGGAAGTTATATTAAACACATATCGGTTAATGATTGTATTGGATATTTGTACAGGGAAGGAAGTCAAACTCATTGCAAATTCACAAACAAAACTATGAGTTGTTTTTCCATTATCAAAAAAATGGAAAATAATGATGTTTCGTTGGATAAGAATTTAATCGCAAGGTTTAAATATAACTTCTTAATTAGCAATGCTCTTATTGCAGCGAAAGATAAGAAGCACGAAAAGGGACTTGATTGCAGTCTAAGAAAACAAGCTAGGCTTTTTTGTGCTTCGAAAGAGTGGATTACCACATTCAGAATACCCTATATATGGATTGCTGTTATTGCTATTTCGCCACGCCTATACTACAAATTATATAGACTAAAACATAATAATCTATAAGGCAGTTGCACTGATTTGGAGAGTGGAATAATGAAGAATGAAAAAAAACAAGTAGTAGGGGGAGCGTTGCTCTCGTACATACTAATTGTGTTGAATGCAGTGTATGGGCTATTGATTACACCGTATATTTTGTCAAGATTAGGAACCGTAGAATATGGTATGTATAAAACGGTTGCTTCATTGAGTTCCTCTCTGATGATTCTTGATCTTGGATTAGGTGGAACTGTAACGAGATATATTGCAAAATACAAATCAGATAAACGGGAGAAAGACATCCCAAATCTAATAGCTATTCTTTTTCTTGAGGCCACGATAGTATTAATTCTTGTAGCTGCAGTATGCTCTGGAGTATATTCACAACTGGATAATATTTATAAGGCAACATTTACATCTGAGCAATTAGCGCATGCAAAAAATCTTTTCCTTGTTCTTAGCATTAATATGCTGCTATGTATCATTGAAAATGTAGTTAACGGAATTGTGACGGGATATAATGATTTTCTGTTCGGAAATGGAATCAAACTAGTTCGATTGATTTGCCGTATACTGCTTGTTTTTGTTGTTTTACAATTTTACCCTAATTCAATGGGGCTGGTTCTGATTAATTTAACCCTGACAAGTGTTTTTTTAATGATTGAAATTTATTGGGCATTTGTCAAACACAAGACTAGAGTTCGCTTTGAGCATTGGGATGCCGCCCTTTTTTCTGAATCATTTAAGTATACACTCTTAATCTTCTCAACATCTATTGTCAATCAAGTCAATGGAAACCTGGATAACATTGTTATTGGTGCTGTAGTGAGTGCAGCTGCTGTTGCGGTTTATTCGATGGGGTTGACAATCTTCGGAATGTTTCAGCAATTATCAACTGCAATTTCTGGCGTGCTGTTGCCATCAATTATTGGAATCTTAGAAGAAAAAGATGGTTTAAAAAAAGTTCAAAAAACTATTGTTAATACCGGAAGAGTTCAATTTTGCTTACTAGGGGCTGCTCTTGTTGGATTTGCAGTATTGGGGAAAAACTTCATTTATTTGTGGCTTGGAGAAGGCTTTCAAGACGTATACTACATTACTTTGATTCTGATGATTCCGTCAATTTTTGAATTGTGTGTGAATGCTTGTCTTGCTGTATTAAAGGCAAAAAATCTTCTTGTCTTTCAAACAGTTGCATTACTTTCTACAACGGTATTGAATGCATTTATTACTTATTTTGGAACAAGGAAATACGGCTATTTTGCTGCTTGCTTCGGAACGGCTGTGAGTTGGATCATTGGTAGTTTGATTCTTATGAATTTTTACTATTATAAAAAATTCGGCTTTCCAATGTTGAAAATTTATCATGATATTATTGGAAGGACATGGATTGCGTTACTCATACCGGCAATCGTTCTTTTAGCAGTGAATCAATATTGTCCGGTGACTTGGATTGCTTTTGCTTTCGAATGTTTATTATTTGTTACCATATATCTGGCGCTTCTATTTAAGGTTGGTTTAACTGAAAGTGAGTTAGTACAAGTTAGAAAAAGAGTTTTGAAAAGGAAAGAAGAACTATGAAAAAAGTATTAAAATCTCTATTTTTCAGAATTCCTGCATCTTATGTTTTAATGCTACATCATGTTGATGATGGAAATATTACTCCCGTAAGTGATTGCATTATTCAATATGATCAGTTTGTGAAACTCATTAAACCTGACCGGAAATTCATGCGGATGTCGGATTATTTAACATTTAAAACACAGAACAATGGAAAATATCTACTAACCTTTGATGACGGTCTCGAGGATGTGTTCCGTGTGGTTTATCCTGTACTTAAGGCCAAAGAAATACCGTTTACAATTTTCGTGCCTGTTGATCTTCTTGATACACCTGGATACATTTCTACAGAACAATTAAAAGAGATGGCAAAAGACCCATTGGTTACGATAGGATCTCATGGAGTATCTCACCGAGTTATGACGACATTAAGTGTTGATGAACAAGAATTGGAACTTGTTGAGTCAAAGAAAACTCTCCAAAGAATCATTGGTAAGAGCGTTGATGTCTACGCATATCCACATGGCCAGTTCAGCTCGGACACAATTAAACTTCTGAAGAAACTTGATCTGTATAAAGCAGCATTTGGTGTGACTGGACATCCTACAAATTGCTTTACAGAATCTAATAGGTTCGATTTGCCTCGTTTTAACATTAAAGATGGAAAACAGTATATGATTAAATTCTTTTGAATTTGAGATATGTACTGTTGAAATAAGATTAATATGGAGGAAATAAAAATGTCTGCATTTGATAACGCAACCCTTATGATCACTGGTGGTACTGGTTCTTTTGGTTCTACCGTTCTGAAGCACTTCTTGGATTCTGACCTGAAGGAGATTCGTATCTTCTCTCGTGATGAAAAGAAGCAGGATGATATGCGCCATGAGCTTCAAGCCAAGCACCCGGAGAACGCCAAGAAGGTGAAGTTCTATATCGGCGATGTCCGCAATCCGCAGTCTATCCGTGACGCAATGCCCGGTGTTGACTACATCTTCCACGCTGCCGCTCTGAAGCAGGTCCCTTCCTGCGAGTTCTTCCCCATGCAGGCTGTCCAGACCAATATCATCGGTACCGATAACGTCCTGCATGCTGCTATTGACGCCGGCGTCAAGCGTGTTGTTTGTCTGTCCACCGATAAGGCAGCTTACCCCATCAACGCCATGGGCATCTCTAAGGCCATGATGGAGCACGTCATCTACGCCAACGCCCGTGTGGCTGCTGAACGTGGCGGCACCACCATCTGCTGCACCCGTTACGGCAACGTCATGTGCAGCCGTGGCTCCGTCATTCCGCTGTTCATCGACCAGATCAAGGCTGGCAACCCCATCACCATCACCGACCCCAACATGACCCGCTTCCTGATGAATCTGGACGAGGCTGTGGATCTGGTCTTGTTCGCTTTCCAACATGCAAATCCCGGTGATTTGTTCATCCAGAAGTCTGATGCTTCCACCATCGGCGATTTGGCAAAGGCAGTCCAGCAGTTGTTTGGTGATACCGGTACGAACATCATCGGCACTCGTCACGGCGAGAAGCTGTTCGAGACTCTGATGACCCGTGAGGAGCGTCTGCGCAGCCAGGATATGGGTCATTACTTCCGTGTTGCCGCTGACAACCGTGACCTGAACTACGATAAGTTCGTGGTCAAGGGCGAGGTACATACCATGGCAGACGAGTCCTACACCAGCCACAACACCGAACGCTTGGATGTGGAAGGCACTGTCAAGAAGATTCTGACCACGGAATATGTCCAGAACGCACTGAAGGGCATCCCGAATGTCTAAAGAAAGACTGCTGCTGGTTGGTGCCGGTGGCTTTGGGCGAATGGTCGCAGAGCAGGCAATGCTTCAATACGATTGCGCCTTTGTGGACGATGGACAACCTATAGGTCCTGAGGTCTGTGGCATTCCGGTGGTTGGCGGTCTTGCTGATTTGCCGGAGTTGCGGAAGGTGTATGGTTTGCTGGTGGTGGGCATCGGCAATAACCGGTTTCGGGCACAGGTGTATGAGAAAGCAAAAGCACTTGACTATGCGTTCCCCAACATCATTGCTCCCAGTGCCTACATCAGTCCATACGCTAAGTTGGGATGCGGTTGTGTGGTATTGCAAAATGCCTGTGTCCAGAATGGTGCATCTGTGGGAAACGGTGTTCTGCTGAATGCCGGAACGGAAGTCCACTGTGATGCAGCGGTAGGGGACTACGCCCTGATTTACACCAACAGCGTCATTCGCACTGGTGCGACTGTGGGCAACTTTACCCGCATTGGCAGCAACTGCACCATCTGCAATCATGCAACTGTGCCGGATGGCGCAGATATTCCGGACTGCACCGCAGTACACTAAGAGGTGAGAGAATGAACATTCTAGTCACAGGTGCTAAGGGCATGGTGGGAACCGCCCTGTGCAACAACCTGAAAAACATCCGGGATGGCAAGAACAAGACCCGACCGGCGCTGAATATTGAAGAAATCTACGAGTATGATCTGGATTCCACCCCGGCGGAGCTGGACGAGTACTGCCAGAAAGCAGACTTCGTATTCAATCTGGCAGGCGTGAATCGCCCGGAGAACCCGGAAGACTTCATGAAGGGAAACTTCGGCTTTGCATCTGATCTGCTGAACTGCCTGAAAAAGCACAACAACAAGGCAACCATCATGCTGTCTTCTTCCATTCAAGCCACGCTGGCTGGTCGTTTTGGCAACAGCGAGTACGGACGCAGCAAGAAGGCTGGCGAGGAACTATTCTTCCAGTATGCTCAGGAGACTGGGGCTAAGGTTGCCGTCTACCGTTTTGTGAACCTGATGGGCCACAGCCGCCCCAAGTACAACAGCGCCGTCAGCACCTTCTGCTGGGCGGTTGCCAATGACGAGCCCTTCACCGTTAATGACCGCAGTACCGAGTTGGAACTGCTGTACATCGATGACCTGGTAGAAGGAATGTTCGACCTGCTGGAAGGCAAGGAGCAGCACTGCGAATTCGACGGTGTGGAGACTGTCCTGAAAGAAGATGGCCGCTATTGTTGTGTTCCTGTGACCCACAAGGTCACGCTGGGCGAAATCGTTGATTTGCTGCAGGAGTTCAAGGCACAGCCCACTACGCTTATGATGCCGAAAATGCCGGACGGCTCCTTTGCCAAGAAGCTTTACTCCCTGTACCTGACCTATCTGCCCACAGACAAATTCAAGTACGCTCTGAAAATGAACGTGGACAACCGTGGCTCCTTTACGGAACTGGTACACACCGCCGACTGCGGTCAGGTGAGCATCAACATCAGCCGCCCGGGCATCACGAAGGGGCAGCACTGGCACAACTCCAAGTGGGAGCTGTTCATTGTGGTTGCTGGTCACGGTCTGATTCAGGAACGGAACATCAACACCGGAGAAACGGTGGAGTTTGAGGTTTCCGGGGATAAAATCGAGGCTGTTCACATGATTCCCGGTTGGACCCACAACATTATCAACCTGAGTGAGACGGAAAATCTGGTGACGGTGATGACCTGCAACGAGATTTTCAACCCCAATCACCCGGATACCTTCTTCGAGCCGGTGTAAGAGTAGCTGCTGGTTGACGTTAGGAGATTTTTATGGAACACAATTTTACATGGAAAAATGACGGGCGCACCAAGGTCATGATCGGCTGCGGCACTCGTCCGGAGATTATTCGGTTGGCTGCGGTTATCAAGCGCTGCCGGGAATATTTTGACTGCTGCGTGGTCTATTACAATCAGAATTGGGACAGAAATCTTTCTACCGTTTTCTGGGAGGATTTCGAACTGAAGAACACCTTCGGGGAATTCGGACCCGACATTCTGGTGCCCGTGGTGGGCGAGAATCTGGGTGTGACCTGTGGTAACATTCTGGGTCGCAGCTATGAGATTCTGTCCGAGCTGCAGCCGGAGGGCTATCTGGTGCTGGGTGATACCAACTCCTGCCTTTCTGCCATCAGCGCAAAGCGGCTGCACATCCCGCTGTTTCACATGGAGGCCGGCAACCGCTGCAAGGATGAGTGCCTGCCCGAGGAGACTAACCGCCGTATCGTGGATGTGATTTCTGACGTGAATATGTGCTATTCCGAGTTCGCCCGGAAGTATCTGGCGGACACCGGACTGCCCAAGGAACGCACCTACCAGACCGGCTCTCCCATGGCGGAAGTCCTGCACATGAATCTGGAGAAGATCCAGAAAAGCGATATTCTGGAGCGTCTGGGATTGGAAAAGGACAAGTATATTCTGCTGTCCGCCCACCGGGAGGAGAACATCGACTCCGAAAAGAACTTCCTGAGTCTGTTCACTGCCATCAATGCACTGGCAGAAAAGTATGATATGCCCATCCTCTACTCCTGCCATCCTCGCAGCAAGCACCGTCTGGAACAGAGCGGCTTCCAGCTTGACCCTCGTGTCCGGGTCAATGAGCCGCTGGGCTTCAACGACTATAACAAGCTGCAAATGAACGCGCTGGCAATCGTCTCCGACTCCGGCACTCTGCCAGAGGAGAGCAGCTTCTATCTGTCCATCGGTCACCCCATCGCCGCCGTGTGCATCCGCACCTCCACCGAGCGTCCCGAGGCACTGGAAGCCGGCGACTTCATTCTGGCTGGCATTACCACCCGGGAGCTGCTCAACGCCACCGATATGGCCATTGAGATGAAGCAGAAGGGTGTTCTGGGCAAACCCTGCCCCGACTATGTGGACGAGACCGTGTCCATGAAGGTGGTTCGCATCATTCAGGGTTATGTAAACGTAGTTAATAAAATGGTGTGGAGAAAAGGGTAAGGGTGATAGAAATGGCTAAAACAGTATTCATCACCGGTTCATCCGGTTTTATCGGCTCTAACCTTGCCAAGCGTATCCTGACTACCGAGCCGGATACCAAGGTCGTTGGTCTGGACAACATGAACGATTATTATGATGTTCGCATCAAAGAAGCTCGCCTTGAGGAGCTTCAGAAATTTGAAAACTATACCTTTATAAAAGGAAATCTTGCAGACAAGGCACTTATCAACAGCATTTTTGAGCAATATCACCCGGATATTGTGGTCAATCTGGGTGCTCAGGCAGGTGTGCGTTACTCCATCACCAACCCGGATGCCTACATTGAGAGCAACATGATTGGCTTCTACAACATTCTGGAAGCCTGCCGTCATTATCCGGTGGAGCATCTGGTGTACGCATCCTCCAGCTCCGTCTATGGCAGCAACAAGAAGGTGCCCTACTCCACCGATGACAAGGTGGACAACCCGGTGTCTCTGTATGCAGCGACCAAGAAGTCTAATGAGCTGATGGCGCACGCTTACTCCAAACTCTACAATATCCCCTCTACTGGTCTGCGGTTCTTCACGGTCTATGGCCCTGCCGGTCGTCCGGATATGGCTTACTTTGGCTTCACCAACAAGCTGGTGAACGGAGAAACTATTAAAATTTTCAACTATGGCAACTGCAAGCGGGACTTTACCTATGTGGATGACATCGTGGAAGGCGTTGTCCGTGTGATGGCGAAAGCTCCTGAAAAGAAGAATGGCGAGGATGGTTTGCCCATTCCGCCCTATGCAGTCTACAATATCGGCAACTCCAATCCGGAGAACCTGCTGGATTTTGTGCAGATTCTGTCGGAGGAACTGGTGCGTGCTGGTGTGCTGCCTGCGGACTATGATTTTGAGGCCCACAAAGAGCTGGTTCCCATGCAACCCGGTGATGTGCCTGTGACCTTTGCAGACACGGAGCCTCTGGAACGTGACTTCGGCTTTAAGCCTCATACTCCGCTGCGGGAGGGCCTGCGGAAGTTTGCAGAATGGTATAAAGAGTTTTATATGGAATAAGAGGAATGGTAAAATGAAAATTGCAGTTGCTGGTACCGGTTATGTCGGTCTATCCATTGCCACACTGTTGTCGCAACACCACGAGGTTATGGCAGTGGATATCATCCCGGAAAAGGTTGATCTTATCAACCACAAGAAGTCGCCCATTCAGGACGAGTACATCGAGAAGTATCTCGCAGAGAAGAACCTGAATTTAACCGCTACGCTCGATGCAGAAGCAGCTTATAAGGATGCAGACTTCGTTGTCATTGCTGCGCCCACAAATTATGACAGCAAGAAGAACTTCTTTGATACGTCGGCAGTGGAAGCTGTGATCAAACTGGTCATTCAGTATAATCCGGATGCTATCATGGTCATCAAGTCTACAATCCCGGTTGGCTTTACTGCAAGTGTTCGTGAAAAGTACCACTGTGATAATATCATCTTCAGTCCGGAATTCTTGCGTGAATCCAAGGCTCTGTATGATAACCTCTATCCGAGCCGAATCATCGTCGGTACCGATATAGAGAATGCTCGTCTGGTGAAAGCTGCAAATACTTTTGCCGGTCTGCTGCAGGAAGGTGCCATCAAGGAGAATATTGACACCCTGATTATGGGCTTTACCGAAGCTGAAGCGGTCAAGCTGTTTGCCAATACCTATCTGGCCCTGCGTGTCAGCTACTTTAATGAACTGGACACCTACGCCGAGATGAAGGGGCTGAACACCCAGCAGATCATTGAGGGTGTCTGCCTTGACCCGCGTATTGGCAGCCACTACAATAACCCGTCCTTTGGCTATGGCGGCTATTGCCTTCCCAAAGACACCAAGCAACTCCTTGCCAACTATGCCGATGTTCCGGAAAACCTCATCGAAGCAATTGTGGAATCCAACCGTACTCGTAAGGATTATATCGCAGACCGTGTCCTGGAAATCGCCGGTGCATACGAGGCAAATGAGGACTACGATCCGAGTAAGGAACACAATGTTGTGGTTGGCGTTTTCCGCCTGACCATGAAGTCCAACTCGGACAACTTCCGTCAGTCCTCTATCCAGGGCGTCATGAAGCGCATCAAGGCCAAGGGTGCGACAGTTATTATCTATGAGCCGACCCTGGAGAATGGTACGACATTCTTCGGCAGTGAAGTCGTAAATGACCTTGAGGAGTTCAAGAAGCGCAGTCAAGCTATCATCGCTAACCGCTACGATAGCTGCTTGGATGACGTGCAGGATAAGGTCTATACTCGTGACTTGTTCCGCAGAGACTAATACTTATCGGCCATGTGCACAGCCACATGGCTGTGCTGCTCGAATATGCTACCTCTTCGTGGTGAGCAGCAGGCAACGGATATCTATCCGGCTAAATGCATAATCAGGCTAGTATATGTAACTCTGTATAAGCTATATGGAAGTGTTTTTTATGACGAAAGCACATATAAATGGGAAAAATAGATTAATATTTCTGCTGACTTTAGTCATCGGAATAATGGTGCTGATAGTGGCAAGTAAATATGCTTTTCAGAGGGCTTGCTCAAGAAGAGAAATACACTGGCCGGATTTAGAAATCGCTGATGAATGGCAGTATAAAATAATAACAGAAGCGTACAAGATAAAGAATGAGCCAAATAGGGAGATTACGATCACGGCATCTGATGGAGTGAAATTAGTCGGCCATTATTTTGAAAGAAAGAAAAATGCACTAATTATCATCTTTTTTCATGGACTTTGGTCTGATAGCTATGTATGTGGAGTGCCAATTTACAGAATTACAGAAGAGCATAAATGGAACCTCCTACTAGTAAGCTTGCGAGCACATGGTGAGAGCGGAGGAAATATTTCGACACTTGGTGTGTTGGAAAGATATGACTGTTGTGACTGGGCAAATTGGGTGGCTTCTGAATTTGGAGAACAGGTGCCTATATATCTTATGGGATTTTCTATGGGCGGGGCTGACGTATTGATGAGTAGTGACTTGAATTTACCAAAGTCTGTTTGTGGAATCATTGATGATGCGGGCTTTACAACGCCTTTAGAAATGATAAAGGTAGGGAGCAAGAATAAACTGCGTTATGAATTGTTAAGTGATATATTTACTCAGATGGTAAATGTGGGAACAAAAATCTGGGGCCATTTTGACTTGAAAGACGCAGATGCAAGCGTAGCGGTATCAAAGACAAATGTGCCAATTCTAATTATTCATGGTGATAAAGATAATCGAGCACCTCTGTCGATGGCATATAAGATTTATGACAGTTGTCAAGGCGAAAAAGACTTATATATAGTTTCTGGTGCAACACATAAGGAATGCTATAGAACAAATCCAGAGAAATACGAAAAGATAGTTTCTGAGTTCATAGAAAAAAATCTTCCGTGATAAACAACTCTGCGTTT
>OOAH01002948.1_pt1 | contig 10610 bp, 10 predicted proteins | sample 1671801 | NCBI WGS metagenome assembly OOAH01 (sample SAMN06348194, study PRJEB24527) | human gut metagenome | biome: human gut; feature: ankylosing spondylitis patient; material: feces | host: Homo sapiens | place: China | collected 2015-10 | reverse complement strand
CCAAGTGCTACGGCGGCGACATCTCCCGCAAAAAGAAGCTGCTGGAAAAGCAGAAGGAAGGCAAAAAGAAGATGCGTCAGCTGGGCAGCGTTTCCCTGCCCAGTGAAGCCTTTACCGCTGTGCTCAAGCTGGACAGCGACGACGATTAAACTTTATAGATCAAAGAGAACCCGCGCTCTGGTATGCTGCAATGCACCCAGCGCGCGGGTTCTATCTGTTTTTTCACAATCTCAGTTTACAACAAAAAATGAGATAGGCACCCCCTTTCGGGGAAACCTATCTCAATTTTTTTTGTTGGGACTATTTTGCAACAGTCCCTTTACGTTGGGGCGTTAGGGGGCCGCTTACAGTCTCTTGACTGCTTTTTTCCGATTTGCTTCTGCCCAGATTATACATGATTTCAGTGCGAAAGTCATCGAAACCTGCGCGAAGCGTTCTTGAATCTGCGGGAACGAATCATCTGGGCAGCAAAAAAGCCCCGGAAAGGCTGTCTGGGTGCCTTCCGGGGCTGCTGTGAAAGATGACTGCATCAGTAATACTTTTCAGTCAAAAAGTACTACTGATACACTGCTTCGAGGGCTTTCTCACTCACTTTTCTGCTTCAGGCGGGCGTATTCGGCATCGGCCTGAATGGCTGCAGAGGTGAAGCTGTTGTTGTTCCACCAGCTGATCAGCGCGGCCACGGTGGTGATGCCGGCGGTCACCAGCTGTTCCACAGTCTGGCTCTCAATGGGCAGCATAGGTTTGCCCAGAGCGCTCAGCACCTGATTGGTCAGGGCAAGCAGCAGCACAGCGGTGCGGGCGATGGTGGCGGCAGAAATTTTACCAAAGTTCATATCAATTCCTCACTTTCTCATTTTGTTCAAGGTCAGCGATGCGGTGGTTGGCCACCTTCATCTGTTCTTCTAAAATCGGTACGCGGCGGGCAAAATTGTTATGCTCGCGCACCTCGCGGGTCAGCTCTTCGAGCTTGGTGTCGGTCACGGCCTGACTGCGGCTGTTGGCAATCAGCACGCCGATCAGGGTCACGGCCCCGGCAATGACAGCGGATAAGATCGTTTCCATTCCGTTCACCGCCTTTACCCGGCCCACCGGCTTTTTGCTTTGCGCACATCCACATGGACAAAGCCTTTTGCGGGGTAGCGGCCGATGCCGCCGGTGCCAGGCAGCAGGGTCTCGGCGTAGGCGGCAAGCTGCTCCACCGGCACGCCGGACACCCGGATATCCGCGGCACGGCCATACTGATGCTGGCTGTAAAACGCCCCGCCCACAGCCCTGTTGTGTGCAGCGGTGCGGTAGCCGCTGGTAATGACCACCGGTGCGCCAAAATGGTCACGGATGGCCTGCAGCACCTGCACCAGTTCGCTGTCCACAAACAAAGGGTCGGTGCCGTCTTTGCAGGCAAATTCCTTTGCGCGGAAGCTGCGGCTCAGCAGCGTTTCGCCATCCCTTGCGCGGGAGTAAACGTTAAGCATGGCCGTCCTCCTGCAGCAGCGCTGCCACGGCATCTCTCAGCCGGGCGGGCACATCCTCCAGCGTTTTGATGCCCTTGCGGATCAGGGCCGCATAGATCCTTGCCATTACACACCACCTCCTTCGTACAGTTCACACAGGGCCAGCTGCAGGTCGGTCAGCTGGCAGGTCAGGCTGGCAATCGTCTCGGGCAGACGGGCTGCTTCCTCGGCCTGCTGGCGCTCTTTTTCCCGCGCGGCCAATTCTTCTTCCGTATAGCGGATGTATCTCTGCACCGGCACCTGTTCAGTCCATGCGGCCTGCGCAGGCACGCCCGGCACGTCGATGACCTTCCGCACATCCCTGCCGCCGCCGGGATACTCCGTTACGGTCTCGTAGTGGCTCACTTCCTCCACGCCTTCCACGGCGGGGTGCTCCACTGGCTCGGTGTCGTCCACCAGATACCCAAGCGTCAGGTCAGGGTTTTCAATGGCTGCACCGTTCTCGTCAATGATCTTCATGGTTCAAAACCTCCTTTCTCAGGCCACGCGCCGCCAGATGTGCACATAGTAGGCGGCAGGCTGCACGGTGGCGCTGCGGCCGTAGATGGCATTAGACTTGGACGCATCCAGACTGAACTTATATACATCAGAAAAGGAATTGTATTCGCCCGTAGATGCAATCACGTTGCCGGCAGTGAATGCGCCGGATACCTTATGTTCACCCTTTTTTACATCCGCGACAAAAGAGCCTGTGATGTTCGGCAGTCCGGCCTTTACTGTGGTGCCCGCTGCGTGGCTACTGCTGGCACCCATCAGCACGCGCTCCGATGCGATCTGCTCCCATGTGCCGCCAAACAGGGCGGCAGGGCTGGTGGGGTTGGTGCTCTGGTAGATGCTGCCCACCGGGTAGGCAGCGGAGCTGGGTGCGGCCAGCAGAGCATCGACATCTTCCTTTGTATAATAGGAAGAAAAATCGGCACCGAAGGTGCGCAGGGCGTTTGCCTTTTCGGCAGCGGTCCATTCCCCGGCGGCTGCGGCGGTGGTCAGAGCCTTCTTCACGCCATAAGGCAGCAGGGCTGCGGTCAGCGGCAGAAGTGCATCCGTCATGCTGTCCAGCTGTTTGCGGGCAGCTGGTGCGGTGATCAGGGTTCCGTCGCTGCGCACGTTGATGCCGCAGGCGGGGTCCACCCGCACTGCGCCGGGGGCCGAAGCCGTGGGCACCGTGCTGCTGCGCAGATAGGGCGACAGATCCGGCATGGCGGCAGTATCGGTCAACACGGCCCCGGTGTTGGGGTCCACGCTCAGCACCCGAAGCAGCTGGCCGGAGACCGGAACTGCCGGGCAGGGAAGCGCCCCCACATCCTGCGCCGTCAGTTTTACGATGCCGCTTTTGCCGTTCACGCTCACTACCTGACCGTCGGTAGGCACCAGCTCCTCTGCCCGTGCGGCAGCAGCCTCGGCACGGGCTGCACAGCGGGATGCAGCGGCACTGTCGGCGCTGGTGCGCTGTGCCGCGGTCTGGGCCTGTGCCGCATTGGATGCCGTGCTTGCAGCACTGGCTGCGGCACGCTGTGCGGCGGTGGAAGCGGTACTGGCACTTTCCAGCACACGCGCCACGAACTGCTCATACTGCGAGGGCGGCAGCTCTTCCGCGCCGCCGTCGGTGGGCAGGATGGCGTAGGTGTCGTAGCTGCCGGGCCGGGTATAGGCGGCGTAGCCGCTGGCATCGATGGCTGCCAGCATCCACTGTCCGCCGGTGCTTCCGGTCAGGCGGCGGTCCACGGTGACGCAGTGCTGCGTGTCTAGTGAGACCGGTGCCAGCAGGGTGCCGTCGCTGCGGCGCAGGTAGAGCGCAACGGTGCACCCGGCCCATGCTTCCGGCAGCGTGAAGCACAGCTCGTCCACACCGGCAGCGTTCTGTGCACCGAGGTGCAGGCGGTGCGGCTGGGACAGAAATTCGGTGCCGCCGCACTGCCTTTGAATGATCTTGATGTTCACTTGAAAACCTTCCTTTCTGTTTTTTGTTTGATTGTACAGCCGCTGCCCGGCAGCTGCCAGTGTGGTCTTTTGCTGCACAAATTTCTGTGCTTCGGCATTTTGCCGGGAGGCGCTTTTCATGAGTAATTCGCACAGTTCTTTGTGGGTGAAAAATGGGATGAAAAAGAGGTGGCTTTGTACGGAAAACCAGCGATTTTTGGCCGCTTGCCGCATGGGAAAACGAACCCAAAAGTGCAGTTTCCGGTGCAAAAAGTCCAAAATAAATGTTAAAAATTCGTGAACAAAACACCCCAGAAAACAGGTCGAAAATCGGAAGGAAATAACCGAAAAAACAATATTTTGGAGAAAACAATGTTAAAGTTGCACAAAAAATAACGTCAAAAAACTAACAAAGTATGAGAAGGTGATTTGACAAATGGCCATTGGACTGGTAAAATAAGAGCCGCTCAACGGAACCAACAGACGTTGCAGCGTTTAAAATTTATCTGGATGAAGTAAAAAGCCGTCTTATATACGGCGCGGCGCGGGCAGATGGGGTCCGGGCCGGGAGGGTAACTGCACCCTCCGCAGCGGAGTCCAAATTGTATACGATGCTCGATTTTACCAAAAAGAGGGCATCGTATTTGATTGTGGGGCCAGATGGCTTCTGCCCGCCCTGCAGTCCGGGCGGCCGGGGCATGAAAAACATGTCCGCAGCCGCAGCCAATTTTGAAAAGAGAGGAGTTGTCTCGTATCGCTTCCGTAAAATTGAAGAAAGCATTGTCTGACTGCAAGCATGCAGTCTCTCCCCGTGTGCTGGCGTTTTGTGTCATGGTCGTGTGCCTTGTGGCTACACTCAGTGTGACCGCTGCGAATCTGCGGCTGACCTACGTCACAGACTCCAATGGTGCCCGGCAGGTGATCCTCACCTCCGAGACCGACCCTGCACAGGTTATGAACCTTTCCGGCATCCAGTCCGAAGAGGGCGATCAGGTCTATTACACGGCCTACAGCGGCAACCTTGCCGCCCTGAACATTGAGCGCGCATTCTCCGTCAGCATCACTGCCGACGGTCAGGAGTACCCCGTCAAAATGGTGTTCGGCACCGTGGCGGATGCCCTGAAGCGTGCCGGTATCACCCTGGAGGGTGACGACTACACCGAGCCTGCTCTGGACCAGCTGGTGAGCGCAGGTTCCACCATCACGGTGCACCGCGTGGACTACACCGACCGTGTGGAGACGCAGGCCATCCCCTACGATACCGAGTACGTCTACACCAGCCTGTATTTCCGCAACACCGGCCGCGCCACCACGGTGCGCCATGGTGCGGAAGGCCAGCAGACCATCACCACCCGCGACCGCTATGTGGACGGCGAGCTGGAAAACAGCATCGTGGTGGATTCCACCACCACTGTGGAGCCGACCAACCACATCGTAAAGACCTATGGCGCAGGCGCGCCGGTCTCCCCGCTGACCGGCCCGGACGGCACCACCAATGCACCCGCCTCTTACAGCAAGGTGCTCACCGGCAAAGCCACCGGCTACTATTCCAAGACCGGCAAGGGTTCTTCCGGTCTGGGTCTGGGCTACGGCACTGTGGCTGTGGACCCGGATGTGATCCCCTACGGCACCAAGCTGTATATCACCTCCACCGACGGCAAGTTCGTGTACGGCTATGCGGTGGCTACCGATACCGGCATTGCCGTGCAGAAGGGCCAGATCCTTGTGGACCTGTTCTACGAGACCTACGCCGAGAGCGTGATCAATGGAGCCATTCAGGTGAATGTCTACGTGGTGGACTGAGCAGGCTGAAAAGAACCGGGGAAACCGGAACTGAAAATTTTCAACAGAAACAGAGAGCTTCTGTACACCTTCCCTTTGGGAGGGTGCGCAGAGGCTCTTTTTATTGTCAGATTGGCAGGATTCACCATAAAATTTGTAAAAATTTGGCGGGTATGTATATAAGGAAAAAATATCAACGAAAAGATTATGGTAAATTTTACAGTAAAATGCGGCGAAACTCTTGAAAAACAGACCGAAATTCTTTAATATAAAAGGGTAAAAAGCTACAGGTGCGCTTTGTGCATCTGTACGGGGAGGAGCAGTCTATGAAACCGACCGAGGAGAAGATCCAGAGCAATGCATCGGACCTGCCGGTGTATCTGTTTAAACAGGGCAATAACTGTGAAGCATACCGCTACTTTGGCGCACACATGGAAACGCGTGCCGGTGAAGCAGGTGTGGTGTTCCGCGTGTGGGCACCCCATGCTGTAGCCATCAGCGTGGTGGGCGACTTTAACAGCTGGAAGCCGGGCAGCCACCCGATGCGCAAGGTGGATGGCGATTCCGTATGGGAATTGTTCATCCCGGGCATGAAGGAATATGATGTTTATAAATACTGCGTGACCACCCGCGCAGGTGATCTGGTCTATAAGGCCGATCCTTATGCGTTCCACGCCGAGACCCGCCCGTCCAACGGCAGCAAGGTCTACGATATCAGTGGTTTTGCGTGGCACGATGATGCATGGCAGGCAGCACAGAAAAAGGCTGATGTGATCAACAGCCCGATGAATATTTACGAGATGCACGCCGGCAGCTGGAAGATGAAGGAGGGCGGTAAGCCCTACAATTATTCCGAGCTGGCAGACGAGCTGATCCCGTATATCACAGAGATGGGCTATACCCATGTGGAACTGCTGCCGGTCATGGAATATCCGTTTGACGGCAGCTGGGGCTATCAGGTCACCGGCTATTTTGCACCCACCAGCCGCTACGGCACCCCCAAGGACCTGATGGCTTTTGTGGATAAGCTCCATGCCGCCGGCATTGGTGTGATCATGGACTGGGTGCCTGCTCACTTCCCGAAGGATCAGTTCGGCCTGTACAACTTTGATGGCGAAGCCTGCTACGAGGACCCGAACCCGAAGCGCGGCGAACATAAGGAGTGGGGCACCATGGTGTTCGACTTCGGCCGCAGCGAGGTGCAGAGCTTCCTGATCTCCAGCGCACTGTATTGGCTGGAGCAGTATCATATCGACGGTCTGCGCGTGGACGCGGTGGCATCCATGCTGTATCTGGACTATAACCGCAAGCAGGGCGAGTGGGAGCCGAACAAGGACGGCGGCAAGGAAAATCTGGAGGCTGTTGCTTTCCTGCGCAAGCTGAACGACACCGTGCTGGGCCGTCACCCCCACAAGTACATGATCGCGGAAGAATCCACTGCATGGCCCATGGTCACAAAGCCTGCTTCGGACGGCGGCCTTGGTTTCAACTTCAAGTGGAACATGGGCTGGATGAACGATATGCTCAGCTACATGAAGACTGACCCGCTCTTCCGTTCCGGCAACCACAACAAGGTCACCTTCAGCTTCTTCTACGCCTTCAGCGAGAACTTTGTGCTGCCCATCAGCCACGATGAGGTGGTGCACGGCAAGGGCAGCCTGATCAACAAGATGCCCGGCGAGTACGACGCCAAGTTTGCAAACCTGCGCACCTTCTTTGGCTACATGATGGCCCACCCGGGCAAGAAGCTGCTGTTCATGGGTCAGGAGTTCGGCCAGTTCGCCGAGTGGAATGAGACAAAGCCGCTGGACTGGATGCTGCTGGGCTACGATAAGCACACCGAGCTGCAGACCTACGTCAAGACCCTGAACGCCTTCTACAAGGAGCATCCCGCCTTCTGGCAGGTGGATTACAGCTGGGAGGGCTTCCAGTGGATCGTGCCGGATGACTCGCAGCAGAGCGTCATCGCCTTCCTGCGCAAGGACACTTCCGGCAAGCAGATCCTTGTGGTGTGCAACTTCAACCCCGTCCTGCGCGAGGGCTACACGCTGGGCGCACCGGTGGCAGGCTCCTACAAGGAGATCCTGAACAGCGACGATGCAGAGTTTGGCGGTTCCGGCGCAGTCCACAACAAGGCCGTGCGCACCCACAAAAAGCCGATGCACGGGTTTGAGCAGAGCATCACCATCACCCTGCCGCCCATGAGCACCCTGTATTTTGAAGTGCCCGCCAAGCGCACCCGCAAGGCCGCAGCGGACAAGACCGATAAGGCGGGAAAAAAGACCGCAGCCAAAAAGGCAAAGACCGCTGCGGAGAAAGCTGCAGCAAAGGTGGTAAAGAAGCCGGGCCGCAAGCCCAAGGCAGAAGCTGCCGCTGCAGAGGAAAAACCGGTGAAAAAGACCGCCCGCAAGGCAAAGGTTGAGCCGGAAAAGGCCGAGGAAGCACCCAAAAAGTGCGGCCGCAAGCCCAAGGCAGAGGCAGAACCCAAGGCGGAAAAAGCACCCGCAAAACGCACCCGCAAACCGAAGGAGCCCAAGGAATGACCCGGCACTTCGGCCGACCCATACCGCACATGTTGACGCTCATTTCCGAACAACGGAAATGTTAATGTTAAAGGGGAGAATAAAGCTATGGCAAAAGAAATTGTGGCAATGATCCTTGCCGGTGGACGTGGCTCGCGCTTGTACGCGCTGACACAGAAAACGGCAAAACCCGCAGTGTCCTTCGGCGGTAAGTACCGCATCGTGGACTTCCCGCTGTCCAACTGCGTGAACTCCAACATCGACACCGTTGGCATCGCGACCCAGTATCAGCCCCAGAAGCTGAACGAGTACATCGGCAATGGCCAGCCCTGGGATCTGGATCGTCTGCACGGCGGCGTGCACACCCTGCCGCCCTACGAGCAGGCAAAGGGCACCGACTGGTACAAGGGCACTGCAAACGCCATCTACCAGAACATCGGCTTCATCGACAGCTACGATCCCGAGTATGTGATCATCCTGTCCGGCGACCAGATCTGCAAGCAGGACTATGCCGACTTCCTGCGCTTCCACAAGGAAAAGGGCGCAGAGTTCTCTGTGGCTGTTATGGAAGTGGACTGGAAGGAAGCCTCCCGCTTCGGCCTGATGGTGGCTGACGAGAACGACCGCATCACCGAGTTCCAGGAGAAGCCCCCGGTACCCAAGTCCAATCTGGCTTCCATGGGCATCTACATCTTCAACTGGGATGTGCTGAAGAAGTATCTGGAAGAGGACGAAGCAGACCCCAACTCCAAGAACGACTTTGGCATGAACATCATCCCCGCCCTGCTGCGCGACGGCCGCAAGATGTACGCCTACCGCTTTGCCGGCTACTGGCGTGACGTGGGCACGATCGACAGCCTGTGGGAAGCCAACATGGAAGTGCTGGACCCTGAAAACTCCGGCATCGATATCTTCGACGAGAAGTGGAAGATCTACAGCCGCAACCCGGTCCTGCCTCCGCAGAAGATCGGCCCCCGCGCTGTGGTGCAGGATTCCCTCGTCACGGAGGGCTGCAAGATCTACGGCAATGTGCATCACTCTGTGCTGAGCGCAGGCGTTGTTGTGGAAGAGGGCGCTACCGTTGAGGACGCAGTCCTGATGGACGGCGTTGTGGTCAAGGCTGGTGCTGTTGTCAAACGCTGCATCCTGGCGGAGGATGTTGTGGTCGGTGCAGGTGCACGAGTGGGCGGCGATGGCCCCATTGCCCATGTGGGCACCGGCCTGACCGTCGGCGCAGGCGCAACCGTCAAGGAAGGTGCCAAAGTCTTTGAATCCGTCAAGGAGGGTATGGAAGTATGCTGAGCCAGAACACCAATGCGTTGGGTATTATTTTCCCCAACAGTTATGATAATACCGTCCCCGAGCTGGTGACCGAGCGCGCAATGGCTTCGATCCCCTTCGCGGGCCGCTACCGTATGGTGGACTTTGTTCTGTCCAGCATGGCAAACTGCGGTATCTCCAATGTCTCCATCGTGGTGCGCAAGAACTACCACTCCCTGATGGATCATCTGGGCACCGGCCGTGAGTGGGATATGGCCCGCCGTCACGGCGGCCTGAACATCGTGCCGCCTTTCGCTGAGAAGGGCGTGCGCATCTATTCCGGCCGTGTGGAAGCTCTGGGCTCCATCATGAACTTCCTGGAGAACCAGAAGGAAAAGTACGTGGTCATGAGCGATGCCAACGTTGCCCTGAACTACGACTTCAACGCCCTGCTGGCCGCTCATCAGGCAAGCGGTGCCGATGTGACCGTCGCTTACCAGAAGACCGAGATCCCCGAGGGCCGCAAGAATGACAACTACACCCTGACCGTTGATGCCGACGGCCGTGTGACCGAGCTGCTGTTCAACGATTACCGCCCCGGCGTGCAGAATCTTGACCTGAACATCTATGTTCTGGAGCGCGAGACCCTGCTCAAGCTGGTCCGGGATGCGACCTCCCGCGGCCTGATCTACTTCGAGCGCGATATTCTGGCCCACAATGTCAACATCCTGAACATCCACGCTCTGGAGTACACCGGCTATGTGGCACATGTCTGTGACATGAAGAGCTACTTTGACGAGAACCTCAAGCTGACCGATGACGAAAATCTGGAAAAGCTGTTCCCCAAGAAGAGCCCGGTCTACACCAAGATCCGCGACGACAACCCCACCCGCTATGTGCCGGGCTGCAAGGTGACCGACTCCATTCTGGCCGACGGCTGCGTCATCGAGGGCACGGTGGAGAACTGTGTGCTGTTCCGCGGTGTCAAGGTCAAGAAGGGTGCCGTCGTCAAGAACTGCGTGCTCATGCAGGACACCGTTGTGGAAGCCAATGCCGAGCTGGACTGCGTTGTTACCGATAAGAACGTGAAGATCACTGCCGGCAAGAAGCTGTCCGGCACCGAGAGCTTCCCGGTGTACGTGCAGAAGAAGCACACCGTCTGATTTTACTGAGTTATCCATAGGGGCGGCTTCCTCCCCGGTAGCCCCTCTTGAGAGGGGCGGGGGCATCTGTGTGCCCCCGCCTGCTCTTTTGTAAAAATGGTTCGTGCTGCCTGCAAGGGCGGTGGGGGAGAACGAAAATATCCCACTATATGAAAGGAGCGATCCTATGAGAATCCTGTATGCTGCTTCGGAAGCTGCACCCTTTGCAAAATCCGGTGGCCTGGCCGACGTTGCGGGCGCCCTGCCCAAGGCTCTGGTCAAGGACGGCGTGGATGCCCGCGTCATTATGCCCCTGTACGGCGACCTGAAGTTCCGTGATACGCTGGAGTACGTGACCAATTATTCCGTCCCCGTGGGCTGGCGCAGCCAGTACTGCGGCCTGTTCAAGACCGAGCGGAACGGCGTGACCTACTACTTCCTGGACAACGAGTATTACTTCAAGCGCCGCGGCC
>OOAH01002944.1_pt1 | contig 10625 bp, 6 predicted proteins | sample 1671801 | NCBI WGS metagenome assembly OOAH01 (sample SAMN06348194, study PRJEB24527) | human gut metagenome | biome: human gut; feature: ankylosing spondylitis patient; material: feces | host: Homo sapiens | place: China | collected 2015-10 | reverse complement strand
GAACTTGTGCTGCGCCTCACAACGCGCAGCGATCCTTCGGCGGCTCTTTTTGACGCCTATACCGATGTTTTGAAGAACCTGGCCGACAAGGAGGGTAGAGAATTGTCGCTTGCCCTTCGCCGCTTTGAAGTAAAGCTGCTTTCCGAGCTCGGATGGAGTCAGGCTTCCAAAGCAGACGAGATCGATGCCGGGGGGCTTTGGGTCGTTCGCAACGGCGAGCTCGTTTGTGTCGATCGGTTCGAAGAGGGCGAAATACCGGTTTCGCAGGCCGCTGCGCGCGCCGTCGCACGCGGCCAACTTGAAGAAGCTCCGGATCTGCGCGAGGTTCGCGACGTTTTGCGCCGCATAATCGGCTACTATGTTGGCGATCGCGGCTTGAAGACCCGAAAAACGCTTGAGTGCTGGACACAGCTCTGAAAAACAACAGCAGTGTTTGCCGGGCTCGCAGCCGCAACGGCATTTGCATGCGCTGCAAAAACGGGTAGCGCAGGTGCCGCAATTCATCGCGAGGAGAAACTATGCTCGGTCCCGTTGTCTGCGATATCGCCGGTACGTCGCTTACCGAAGCCGAACGCAAGCGCATCGCCCATCCGCTCGTCGGCATGGTGATTTTGTTTACCCGCAACTATGAAAACCGTGTGCAGCTGACGTCGTTGTGCCGCGAAATTCACTCTGTGAAGCCCGGCGTTCTGATCGGCGTCGACCACGAAGGCGGCCGCGTGCAGCGCTTTCGTGCGGGCTTTACCGAAATTCCTGCGATGAGCACCTACGGAGAAGCCTATAAAGACGATCCGGAAGCTGCCGCACGAGCCTTAACGGCGGCCGGTTTCGTGATGGCTTCCGAACTGCGCACTGCCGGAGTCGACTTCACCTTTGCGCCGGTTTTGGATCTCAACTGGGGCAAGAGTCAAATCATCGGCGAGCGATCCTTTGCGCTTGATCCGCGCGTCGTGACGCGTCTGGCGCGAGCCGTAAGCCACGGCATGCTCATGGCCGGCATGGCCAACTGCGGCAAGCATTTCCCGGGACACGGCTTTGCCGAAGCCGACAGTCATCTTGCTTTGCCTGTGGATGAGCGCGAAGCCGTACGCATCGAACTGGCCGACGCAAAGCCCTACACATGGATGGGCATCGGGCTTGCATCGGTCATGACCGCACATGTTCTTTATCCGGCCTACGACACGGTGCCTGCAACTTTTTCCGAGCGCATCCTCAAGGGGTTGCTGCGCGACACGCTGCACTTTCCGGGCTTTGTCTTCTCGGACGACCTGTCGATGAAGGGCGCGGGCGGCGGTACACTGACGCAGCGAGCCGAAAAGGCACTTGAAGCCGGGTGCGACGCCGTCATCTGCTGCAATGCCCCCGAAGAGGTCGATCAGATGCTGCAGGAACTTGTGTTTACGCCCGATGAACGATGGGGCGAACGCGCTGCGGCGGTGGACCCCAAAGGGGAGTTCCCCTCTTACGAGGAGCTTCTCAAATCCAATGTCTATAAAGTCTCCCGTGCGCTGATGGCGCTCTGAGGACTGTCAATCAGGACGGATTGCCGTGATTATCGAATCGCTGCTCGATACCGATCTTTATAAGTTCACGATGATGCAGTGCGTGCTGCATCAGTTTCCGGATGCCAACGTGCGGTATCGCTTTCGCTGCCGCACCGAGGGCGTCGATCTGAGTCCCTATGTCGACGAGATTCGCGAGGAGATTGAGCACGTATGCACGCTCACGATGAGCGAAGAAGAGCTCAACTATCTCGGAAGCCTGCGCTTTATCAAGAGCGACTTTGTGGAATTTTTGAGTCTCTTTCACCTCAAGCCCAAGTACGTTTCGGTCTCGCGCAGCAGCGAAATGCCCTGCGGCATCGACATCACGATCGAGGGGCCGTGGCTGCACACGATTCTTTTTGAAATTCCGGTTCTTGCGATCGTCAACGAGGTCTACTTCCGCCACACGGTGCTCGAGCCCGACGAAGCGGAGGGGATGGCGCGTTTGGCGCATAAGATCCGCTGGATCAAGAATGAGCCCGACAACGGAAACCTCAAGATCAGCGACTTCGGCACGCGCAGGCGTTTTTCACGCACGTGGCAGCGCAAAGTGATCGAGGTTCTCTGTCGTGATCTGGGGACGACCTTTTTTGCCGGCACGAGCAACGTCATGTTTGCCAAGGAGTTCGGCCTTCTTCCGATCGGCACCATGGCGCACGAGTACCTTCAGGCCTGTCAGGCCTTGGGGCCGCGTCTGCGCGACAGCCAGACCTTCGGCTTTGAGATGTGGGCCAAAGAGTATCGCGGAGACCTCGGAATTGCGCTTTCGGACGTCTACGGCACGGAGCCTTTCCTGCGCGACTTCGATATGTTCTTCTGCAAGCTCTTTGACGGCGCACGCCACGACTCGGGAGACCCGGTGAGCTGGGGCGAGCGCATGATCCTGCATTATGCGGCCAACAAGTGCGACCCCCGCAGTAAGACGCTTATTTTCTCGGACGCACTTACTGTGCCTAAGGTCATCCAGCTCTATCGTCGCTTCAATCACCGCATTCGCGTCGGTTTCGGCATCGGTACGAATCTCATGAACGATTTGGGACCGACGCCGCTCAACATTGTCGTGAAGATGGTGCGTGCCAACGGTCAGCCGGTGGCAAAAATTTCCGATACGCCGGGCAAGGGCATGTGCGAGGACGAAACGTATCTTGCCTACCTGCGGCAGGTTTTCGGAATCGATCCGGGTGCTCCGGCCGGTGCCGCCAAGCCGTAGTCGTTGATAAGTCTTCGGATTTACGTTGTCTTTTGTAAACAAGTTCCGAACTTTTGGTTAAAATCAAAGCGATTTTGTGCTTGAGGGTGCTTTTGTGTGCCCTCAAGCGGTTTTCATGACCGGTGCACGGAGACTTCAAAACAATGCATGCACTTAAAACCCTTCTGGCGGCTGCGGCTGTCCTTCTTCCTTCGCTGGCAAGCGCAGCGAGCCTGAACGGCGCCGAGCTTTCCATTACTTGGGCGATTCCTTTTGCGGGCATTCTTCTTTCGATTGCTCTCATTCCTCTGATCGCCCCCGATCTGTGGCACCACCACTACGGCAAGATCGCTGTGGCCTGGGGTTTGAGCTGCGTGATTCCGATCTTCATGGCGTATCCGTCCGATGTTGCCGTCGGAGCAGTGGCGCACGCCATGATCGGCGACTATGTGCCCTTCATTTTCTTTGTGGGCGCGCTTTTCGTCGTAGCGGGCGGCATTCACATTCGCAGCAGCTTCACGGGCAAGCCCCTGGTGAATGCGGCTATTCTTCTCGTAGGCGCCTTCATGGCCAACCTCATGGGTACGACGGGCGCAGCCATGCTGCTGATTCGTCCGCTGCTTGCGGCCAACGAAAACCGCCGCTACAAGATGCACACGTTCATCTTCTTCATCTTCATCGTGGCAAACATCGGCGGCTGCCTTACCCCGCTCGGCGATCCGCCTCTATTTCTCGGGTTCCTGCGCGGCGTGACGTTCTTCTGGACGGCTGCGCATCTGATCCTGCCGCTTCTGGTGACGCTTGCCATTCTGCTTGCGATCTACCTTGCAATCGACACCTACTTCTATCGGAAGGAAGTGGCCGAGGGCACGTTTGATCCCAATGCCATGGCCGGCACCAAGTTCGGCATCGACGGCGGCATCAACTTCCTTTATCTGGCCATGCTCGTGGGCGCCGTTCTCATGAGCGGCATGTGGAATTCCGGCATCGAAGTCAATGTCCTCGGCGTGCATCTGACCGCTCAGGGACTGGCGCGCGACGCCATCTTCATCGTGGTGGCGATTCTCTCGCTTCTCACCACAAGCAAGGCTGCCCGCGAGGCCAATCAGTTCTCCTGGGAACCGATCAAGGAAGTCGCCAAGCTCTTCTTCGGCATTTTCCTTTGCATCGTGCCGGTTCTGGAAATGCTGCGAGCCGGTCATGAAGGCGCCTTTGCTCCGCTTGTAGCGCTCGTTACGAATGAAGCCGGCGAATTCAACAACGTGATGTTCTTCTGGCTCACGGGCTCGCTCTCGGCCTTCCTGGACAATGCGCCGACGTATCTGGCCTTCTTCAACTTGGCCGGCGGCGATCCGGTGGAACTCATGACGACGCATTCCCATACGTTGATGGCCGTGTCGATGGGTGCTGTGTTTATGGGTGCCGTGACCTACATCGGCAACGCGCCCAACCTGATGTCGGTGAGCATCGTGCGCGAACGCGGCGTGAAGATGCCCTCGTTCTTCGGCTACATGCTGTGGTCGGTCGGGATCCTGTTCCCCACCTTCTTCATCGTCGACATCATCTTCCTGTAATCGGACACGCGGCTCGAATCGGGCCGCTCACCGATGCAAAGGCGGCAGTTCCACGCGGGCGGGCCGCCTTTTTTCGCTTTTGCATCAGTCCAACTTGTACACTAAGAGGTATAGGTAAACCCTGCAAGAGCCGATTTTTCCCTAGAATCGCGACCGAAATTTTGTTCAATAACCTTTTTGCGTGCTTTTGCACGGGAAAGAGCCTTTAGATGAGAACGCGTTCTCTCAAACCGGTCGCGGCAATTCTGGCGGCAATCGGTTCTCTCTTGCCGGCAGTCGAGTCTGCCGCGTCTTCTGCCGACAACGGCGAGTCTTCCTCCAATGTTTTTGCAACAGTTGATTCCAGCGGGCTATACCTGAAGGGCGAAAAAGTTCCGCAAGGGGAAAAACTGGTTGTTAAGAGCGATATAGCAAACAGCGTGGGTCTACGCTCTGAAGGCGACGAGTTTGACATGTTTGATGTCGACAATTCGATCGAAGTTGATTTTGGCAGTGTGGCAGATACTGTCGGAGTTTGGGTGGGCGATGGAATGTTGACTTTGTCCGGGGCTGCATCCATCAAAGCGGAGACGGCAATACGTGGCGGAAATATCAATCTGAGCAGTCATGAAGCCGACTACGAGTTTGTCGGGAAACTTGACATGGGCGGCGGATCGATCTTCAGCAGCGGAAAGAATACCGTGAACTACGTCGGCATCGGTGATTTGGGCACGTTCATCGGCTATGCCGGAACTTCGTTTACGCTTGGCGAGACTCCCACGACGCAAGGCGAAACGTTTTTACGTGTTGGGGATTTGCAGTTGGCTGCCGGTAGCACGGTGACCGTGCAGGGAGACCGCCCCGACGGCACCGATGCGGCAGTGGACAATCGCATTTTGGCGGTTGGTTCGCTTAGTGTCCCGACTTGGCCTGGCACCGTTCAAAATGCACAGGGCACGGCTTCCATCCGTGTCAAGGATGAGGGAATTCTCGTGCTCGGTACGTCGCTCATTGAGGGCGATAGCGACAAACTTTTGTGCATGGAGAAGAGCATTCTCGAGGTTGCGGTTGATGGTCGCATTGGGGATGGCAACGTTGGAGGCTCTACGCTCATCATGGGCGAAGACTACGAGCTTGCGAACGGCTTTTCGATCGAAGTGGGCAATGTTAGCGAAGATAAGGTCGGAAAAGACGGCATACACATCGGAGGCGACGGACGGTTGATCGTCTATTTCGAAGACGGAAAAAGCAAAGTCTCTGAAAGCCAAAGTGCGGTTTTGAAGGCGATTTCCGAATCGGGGACTTCCACTCTTGTGACGGTCGATAAAGGCGCAAGTCTTGTGCTTTACCAGTGGGACGGAACGAGTTTTAACATCGGTGCATTCGATGCCGAAAACGTTTATGCCTTTGGTGGTGCGCGTGTGGAAGTTGACTCTGAAGGCAACGCTGTGCGCTTGTGGTGCAAGGACATTGCAGGGCTGCGCGCCAACGCAATTGTGAGCGTGGTTGAAACTGCTGAAAATGACGACACTATTTCGGCGCTGCCCGGCTACGAACTTATAAAAGACACGCTTGCCGAAGAAAAAGTCGGCAGAGATGTGTACGCCAATATGGTCGACGGTGCGGTTTTTCTGCCCGTGACTTCGGGGCTGGCGACCGCTGCCGAGCGCGTCTTGGCCGATACGGTCAATACGATCATGGCTCACGATGTGTCGCTCTTTGAGGGCAAGGGCCATTGGTGGGTCGACGGCAAGTCAAGCAAAATAAAGGCCGATCGTATTTTTTCGGGTGGCAGCGGCAGCTTCGGCTTTGATGCCGACGTAACCGCGGCTACGCTCGGCTACGACTTTGCCCTCGGTAAAGACTGGGTGATGACGGCCGCTGTTTCGTTTGCGGGCATTGACGTCGAAAGCAGGGGACTCATTTCCCGTACGACGGGCGATATGTCGCTTGCGACTTTTGCCGCTTCGGCAGCGCGCAATTTCGAGAACTTTGAACTCCGGTTTGGTCTTGCCTACAGTCGGGCCATGGGCGACTCGCATCAACTGCTTGTCAAGCATCACGTGGAAGCCGATACGAGCGTGGACTTTGTGGTGGCGGCAGCGCGTGTTACGGGGCATTCGCTCACCGACATGATGCATCTGGCACCTTATGCGCAACTCTCGGCCACGGCGGCGCGTATGGACGATGAAGTCATTACGGATAATTCAACAGAAAACGGCGTTTCGGGCGACGCCTTCGATACAAATGCCGAAGACCGCGTCTGGGCAACGCTTGAGGCGGGTGCCGACGCTGCCATGCAGTTCGAAGTTGTCGACGGCTATACGCTGAAGCCTTCGCTGGGTGCTTCGGTGCGTACGTCTTTCGGTCAAACCGACTGGAAGATCCAAAGCCGTCTTTTCGACGGCAAGGGGCTCTCAAGCGCTGTCTACGAAAGTGCGCAGACTTTCGGTGCACGCATCCGAGCCGGCATCGAGCTTGCAAGCTCGGGCTGGCATGAGCCCAATCGCTGGCTTTTCGGCAGCAGTAAGGCCTCCTCTGTTGAGCCTTACGCCTGGAAAGTGATTCTTCAGGGCGAATACGAGGCCGCCTCTTCGGGCGAGAATACGGGCTCGATGTCGCTGCAGTTCCGACAGCTCTTCTAGTTTGTTCCGGCATGCAAAGGAGGCGGCGGAAAGGTGCCGATCCTGCCCGTTTCCTTCTTTTGTCTGCTTGTTCGATGCTGTTTCCGTTTCTTTCAGTGCACATGTCAAAATCCGCAGGGCGTTAGAATGTAGCGCCTTGCGGGCTGTTTGCCCGCGCTGAAAACTGAAGAAAATGCAGGTCTGCCGCAGGCCGCAGACCGGCTGACGAAGAAAGAGAAGAGAGAAACATGCACGCAAATGAAGACATCGAAGCCCGCACTCCGACTGCAGGAGGGAAAGCGGTTTCGGTGGACTGGAAGATGGCCCGCAGTCTGGTCGAACCGCTGTACCTCGACCAGAAGCTCTACACCGGAGAGCCGCGGCTTGCGCACGCCGACGGCATGGCCGAAATTTTGAGAGGCATTCGCAATGACAATGAATTGATCATTGCGGCTTACCTCTTTTCCGTAACCGACTGCATTCACGACGCCGATCGTTGGATTGAAAAGACGTTCGGCAAGAACGTACTGCAGCTTGTGCGCGACCTCGAGCAGCTCATGCATGTGAGCCAGCGCGCTCGATCAGACAGCCGCGAAAGCGGCGCCGTGTATCAGTCCGAAGCGCTTCGCCGCATGCTGCTTGCGATGTGTCACGATCTGCGAGTCGTTGTGCTGCGGCTTGCGAGCCGTCTGCAGACGCTGCGTTGGTTTGCGCAAAGCCGTGCGCCCGGATCCGAAGAGTACGGTCGCGAAACGCTTGCGCTTTATTCGCCCTTGGCCAACCGCCTCGGTATTTGGCAGATGAAGTGGGAGCTCGAAGATCTTTCGCTTCGCTTTACGGAGCCCAAGATCTACGGCGAAATCAGCAAAGAGCTCGATGAAACGCGCGAGCAGCGGCTCGCATTCATGCGCGGCTGCGTCGAACGCATCCAGATGCTCATGAAGGCCAACGGCATTGAAGCCGAGGTTAGCGGCCGACCCAAGCACATTTATTCGATTTACAAGAAGATGGTGCGCAAGCACCTGCGCTTTGATCAGCTCTTCGATATTCGTGCCGTTCGCATCATCGTCGATACGGTCGAGCATTGCTACGAAGTGCTTTCGATCGTGCACGAGCACTTTACGGTGCTTTCAAAGGAATACGACGACTACATTGCGCACCCCAAACCTAACGGCTATCAGTCGCTGCACACTGTGGTGACCGATCCGAGCGGGCGTCCGGTGGAAATTCAGATTCGTACCCGCGCCATGCACGAATTCGCCGAACTCGGCGTGGCGGCGCACTGGCGCTACAAGGAAACGGGCAACTCGAATAAGGACAAGGGGGCCGAAGCCGAAGAGCAGCGTGTTGCCTGGCTGCGCCAGCTGTTGGATTGGAAGAGCGACGTTGCACCGCCTTCCGAGCCCGGGCTCGAAGACGACCACGTCTATGCGCTTACGCCTCAGGGACGCGTTGTAGAGCTGCAAAAAGGCGCTACGCCGATTGACTTTGCCTATCAGGTGCACACCGAACTCGGCCACCGCTGCCGCGGCGCCAAGCTTGACGGTCAGATGGTGCCTCTCAATACGCCTCTGAAGACCGGGCAGACGGTGGAAATCATCGCAGGCAAGACGGGCGGTCCTTCGCGCGACTGGCTCAATCCCGAGCTCGGATTTGCCGTGAGCGCCCGCACCCGCACCAAAGTGCGTCAGTGGTTCAATGCGCAAAAGCTTGCCGAGCAGACGCAGGCAGGCCGCGAACGACTCGATAAGGAACTTGCTCGTCTGGGTAAAACCGCCGTCAAGCTCGAAGAGCTGGCAAAGCGCTTGGGCTACGATTCGGTCGACGATTTGTGCGTGGCCTTTGCCAAAGAGGAATTCAGCCTCAAGGCACTCGAACAGGCCGTCCAGCCGCAGGTCGAAGAGCCCGAGCAGCAGCCCGAAGTACTGGTGCGCAGCTCTCAGGTTCAGAAAAACCACAAGTCCAACGTGCTCGTTGTGGGCATCGACAGCTTGATGACGCAGCTTGCGAAATGCTGCCATCCGGCTCCTCCCGACGAAATCATCGGCTTTGTGACGCGCGGCCGCGGGGTGACAATTCACCGCATCGATTGCCCGAACGTTAAGAATCTGATTGCCAACGATCAGGAACGCATGATCGAAGTCAGCTGGGGCAATCAGGCCGAAGCCGTCTATCCGGTCGACATCTACATTGTGGCGCGCGACCGTCAGGGACTTTTGAAGGACGTGAGCGAAGTGTTCATGCGCGAAAAGCAAAACATCACGGGACTCAACACCGTCAACGTCAAGGGCGACGCGCATATGCGCATTTCGATCGAAATCCGCTCCTCCGAGGATCTCAACCGTGCACTTTCGCAGCTTCGGGAACTCAAGGGCGTGATGAGCGTGCGCCGAGCCTAAAATTTACCTCTCTGCTTTTTTGAGCCGCCTACGGTTGACCGCCGCAGGCGGCTCTTAAATAAACCTGCTGCAGGCAAACGGATTCAAGACATGCTGCACTTTGACTGTGATTACATGCGAGGCGCTCACCCCGAGGTGATGCGCCGACTCGTTGAAACAAATCTGGTTCAGACGCCGGGCTACGGCGCCGACGAGTACACCGCCCGAGCTCAGGAGAAAATTCTTTCTGCCTGCGGTCTCAAGGAGGGGCGAGTCCTCTTTCTGGCGGGCGGCACGCAGACAAACGCAACGGTGCTCGACAGCATCCTCGCAGGCCACGAAGGTGTGCTTGCCGCCGAAACCGCACACATCAATGTGCACGAAGCCGGAGCGGTAGAAGCGACCGGACATAAGGTGCTGACCCTGCCGTCTCACGAAGGCAAAGTTGACGCCGGTGAGCTCAAGCGCTGGATCGACGACTTCTATCGGGACGAAACTTACGAGCACATGGTGGCTCCAGGAGCGCTTTACATCACCTATCCGACGGAACTGGGCACGCTCTACAGCCTTGCCGAACTTGAAGCGATCAAAGACGTTTGCTCTAAGGCCGGCATTTTGCTTTACCTCGACGGTGCACGTTTGGGATACGGGCTTGCGGCCGAAGGGGCGGATGTAACGTTGGCCGACATCGCACGGCTTTGCGATGTTTTCTATATAGGTGGCACCAAGGTGGGAGCGCTTTTCGGCGAAGCCGTGGTGATCACGCGGGCCGACATCTTCAAGCCGGCCATGACGCTCATCAAGCGCCGAGGCGCATTGATGGCTAAGGGACGCTTGATCGGACTTCAATTTGAAACGCTGTTTACCGACGATCTCTACCTGAAGCTTTCCCGTCATGCCGTAGAGCGTGCGATGCAGCTCAAGGACGTTTTCATCAAGGCCGGATACGCCCTTTATATGAACTCGCCCACGAATCAGCAGTTTTTCATGCTTCCCAACGAGGTGATCGATCGTCTGAAGCAAACCGCAACGTTTGAGCTTTGGGGGCCGAGGGGCGAACATGTGACGCCGGTGCGCTTTGTAACCGACTGGGCAACCACGCAGGAGGACATCGACGAGCTTGCACGAGCGCTCGCAGGTTGAGAGATGGTGCTCGCGAGATTTGGCTCAAAATTTCTTTTGCTGTAAAATCAAAAACTTGTGCGCAAAAAGGAAATTTAAGTGAATTTTTTTCGCAAAAACACTTGCATTCCCTCGAAAGCACGGGTATAGTTCGCATCTCTCAGGCACATAGCTCAGTTGGTTAGAGCATCACCTTGACATGGTGGGGGTCGTTG
>OOAH01002930.1_pt1 | contig 10676 bp, 6 predicted proteins | sample 1671801 | NCBI WGS metagenome assembly OOAH01 (sample SAMN06348194, study PRJEB24527) | human gut metagenome | biome: human gut; feature: ankylosing spondylitis patient; material: feces | host: Homo sapiens | place: China | collected 2015-10 | reverse complement strand
TCTTTGGGAATATTTAGAAAATACCATGAATAAACCGCAGATTACCATCAAGGATATTGCCCGGGCGTTGAACGTCTCACCATCCACTGTGTCGAGGGCGCTGAAAGACAATCCGGATATCAGCCAGGAGACCCGTGACCTTATACATGCGTATGCCCGGGAGCATAATTACAAGCCTAACGTACTTGCAGTGAACCTTCGTGCCAGCCGTTCGAATACAATCGGTGTAATTGTCCCGCAACTGGTACATCATTTTTTCTCGTGCGTGCTGAGTGGCATTGAAAAGGCTGCTGCCGAAGCAGGATACAATATTTTGGTAGCCCAGAGCAATGAATCTTATGAACAGGAAGTGAAAATCGTACACTCATTCCTTGCCGCCCGCGTCTGTGGTGTGATTGCCTCTCTGGCAAAGGATACCTCTCAATACGATCATTATCAGGACCTGCTGAATAATAATATCCCCATTGTGTTCTACGATCGCATCTGCACCGGATTGAAAACAGAACGGGTGGTAGTGGACGACTATGCCGGTTCTTTTGCCGCCGTGGAGTATATGATACAGACAGGTTGCAAGCGTATCCTGTTTTATGGAGCAGCCCCGCATCTGGAAATCACCAAGAATCGTCGGAATGGCTATCTGGATGCCATGAAGAAATACAAAATTCCCGTGGACGACAGCATGATTATGCTGTGTGATACAAGGGAACGCGCCATATCCATCACCCCTGACATACTGGAAGGTCCCGGTCATCCCGATGGTTTCTTCGCCATCAATGACGAAACAGCTTCGGGCATTCTGTATGCCTGTAAACTGGTTGGAAAGAAAGTGCCCGATGAAGTATCGATCTGTGGATTTACCGACGGAGCCATTGCCCAAAGCACAGATCCCAAACTGACCACCGTGGAACAACATGGAGAAGAAGTCGGAAGAAGTGCTTTCAGCATTCTGATAGGCAAGCTGGAAGGGGGCGATGACAAGAGTAGTAACAAGATTGTGAGAACGAATCTTGTAGTGAGGGGAACAACGAAATAAATGAGTGACAAGCTACGAGCTACGAGTGACGAGTAGGCTACGCGGAATTGCCAGTATGCCGAAAGGAACTCGTAGCTTGTAGCTCGTAGCTCGTAACTAATAATTTATTAAGAATGAAAGTAAAACCCGATTTGAGCTTTTGGAAGTTGTGGAACATCAGCTTCGGATTTTTTGGCGTACAGATTGCCTACGCCTTGCAGAGTGCAAACATCAGTCGTATTTTTGCAACACTGGGTGCAGACCCGCATAGTTTAAGTTATTTCTGGATATTACCACCATTGGCAGGCATCATCGTGCAACCCATCGTGGGCGCTGCAAGCGACAAGACGTGGACGCGCTTCGGACGCCGTATTCCTTATCTGTTTGTCGGTTCACTGGTAGCCGTATTGGTAATGTGCCTGCTGCCGAATGCCGGTAGTTTCGGTATGGCAGTCAGCACGGCAATGATATTCGGATTAGTATCATTGATGTTCCTGGATACCTCCATCAATATGGCGATGCAGCCATTCAAGATGATGGTAGGCGACATGGTGAACGAAAAGCAAAAAGGCCTCGCCTACTCCATCCAGAGTTTCCTGTGTAATGCGGGCAGCCTCGTAGGTTTCCTGTTCCCGTTCATCTTTACATGGATCGGTATCAGCAACATAGCCCCGCAAGGCGTAGTACCCGACTCGGTGATTTATTCTTTCTATATCGGAGCCGCCATCCTGATACTTTGTGTAATCTATACCACAGTGAAAGTAAAGGAGATGCCACCCGCCGAATACGCTGAATACCACGGCATCACCGAAGAGGAAGAAAAAGAAAAATATGGTGAAACTGCTGATAAAAGCGCCGAAAGCTTTCTGGACGGTAGGTTTGGTTCAGTTCTTCTGCTGGTTTGCTTTCATGTTTATGTGGACGTATACCAATGGTAGTGTAGCCGCCAATGTATTCGATGCTCCTACAGTGGAAACCGCAGTGAACGGAGTCAGCAAAGTTATGCTGGACACCAAGAGTATTCAATATCAGGATGCTGCCGACTGGGTAGGCGTGTTGTTTGCCGTACAGGCTATCGGTTCTGTACTATGGGCTGTCTGCATCCCGTTGTTCAAGGATCGCAAACTGATCTATTCTCTCAGTCTGGTGCTGGGTGGATTGGGTTTCATCTCTACTTATTTTGTTCATAATCAATATGTATTGTTCATCTCCTTCCTACTGATAGGTTGCGCATGGGCTGCTATGCTGGCGTTGCCTTTCACCATCCTGACCAACGCACTGAGCGGCGGACACATGGGAACTTATCTGGGCTTGTTCAACGGAACAATCTGTATTCCGCAGATTGTGGCGGCTTCACTCGGCGGGAGCATTCTTGCCCTGTTCACTCCCAAAGGTATGTTGCCTCCCGAAATCAATATGCTGGTCATGGCAGGTGTCATGCTGATTATCGGCGCAGTTTGTGTATATTTAATCAAAGAGACCAAAGGAGAACAAACAAAAGCATAATCCTTATAAAAAGAGTGATAAAGTGATAAAGTGATGAAGTGGCAAAGTGATAGTGGAACAACACTCTGTGATATATAACGCAGCTACTTTATCACTCTATCACCTTACCACTTTATCACCTTATCACTCCTCTTTCATCTACTTTTGTCATACTTTCTTGCCGTTTATCCGTTTATTTGTTTATCTTTACCGCCATAATCACCATTGAGATACACGCCATGAAAAGATACCTTAGAACCGATGAATGGAATATTATTGAAGATAACTTTCACGCCGACAACCTGAGAATGTCCGAAAGTATATTCAGCTTGGGGAACGGACGCTTTGGACAACGGGGAAATTTTGAAGAGCCTTATTCAAGCGATTCCTATCGCGGTTCATTTGTAGCCGGTTGGTGGAAGAACGGCTTTCCTGCTTTTTACACGCGTATTCCCAATGCAGCGGACTGGAGTCGTGTCAGCCTGCGTCTCATCGATGAAGAACTGGACCTGGCACAATGGGACGTAAACAGCTTCAGCCGCAGACTTGATATGAAAGCAGGTATCTCCTACCGGGATTTCGAAATCACATCTCCCAGAGGACATCAAATACGGGTACATGTGGAGCATATCAACAATATGGCCCACCCCGATTTATGCCTAATAAAATACAGCGTCACCTCCATCAATTATACAGGAAGAATATCACTGATTCCCTCTCTGGATGCAATCATAGTCAATAAGGATGATGATCCGAACGAGAAGATATGGAATATCCTCCGTTCCGGCGTCACAAAGGATTGTGCTTATCTATGGACGCAAACCCGGCGGGAAGATGCGCAAGTGTGCTACGCCATGACCTATCAGTTCTTCAAGAACGGCAAAGAAGCCTCCTCGAACCCGATACGCATTGAAAAAGAGAAACAAACCGGATTCAGCATCGGGGCAGATGTGAAACCGGGAGACAATGTAATGCTCATCAAATATACCGTTATAAGTTCGTCGCTCTATGATGAACGCCAGGAATTGATAGAACATTCCATCACCAAAGCCCGTCAGACTAAAATAGACGGCTGGGATAAGTTGGAAAACAATCATCAACAAGCCTGGGCTAATATATGGAAGGAAATGGATGTGGTTATCGAAGGGGACCCGGAAGCACAACAGGGTATCCGGTACAACATCTTCCAACTATGCCAGACGTACCGCGGTGATGATCCGCGTCTGAATATCGGCCCGAAAGGATTCACTGGTGAAAAATACGGTGGAAACACATACTGGAACACGGAACTTTGTTGTGTACCGTTCTTCCTGCTTTCTACTCCGAGGGAGATTGTAAAAAATCTGTTGATATACCGTTATAACCAACTACCGAAAGCTATAGAGAATGCCCGTAAACTGGGATTCAAAGAGGGGGCTGCTCTCTTTCCGCAAGTCACTTACAGTGGTGAGGAATGCCACAGCGAATGGGAAATTACTTTTGAAGAAATACACCGCAACAATATCATCGTCTATGCCATTGCACAACATGCCGCAATCACAGGCAGCAAAGATTATATAGCCAAATACGGACTGGAAGTAATGATTGCCGTCTCCCGCTTCTGGAGCCAACGTGTATCTTTCTCAAAACCAAAACAGAAATATGTCATACTGGGGGTAACCGGACCGGATGAGTACGAAAACAATGTGGATAATAACTGGTACACCAATTACTCGTGTGTGCAGTGCCTGCAGATGACACTTAACTATCTTGAAATCATTGCCGGAGAATACCCCGACGAATATGCGCGTGTACGCCGTGTCACCAACCTCCGCCAACAAGAAGAGGCTGAACGCTGGCGCGACATCATCAACCGTATGTATCTACCGGAAGACAAAGAACTGGGGATCTTTGTACAAAATGACGGTTTCCTGGATAAGGAACTGAACAGTACCGATGCCATTCCACCCGAAGAACGCCCCATCAATCAGCATTGGTCCTGGGATCGTATTCTTCGTTCGTGCTACATCAAACAAAGTGATGTGTTACTGGGATTATATCTGTATTACTTCAATTTCGACAAGGAAACTGTCCGCCGTAACTTTGATTTCTATGAAACAATGACGGTACATGAATCTTCACTTTCCCCGCACATCCACTCCATTCTTGCCGCCCGCATTGGCGAAGTGGAAAAGGCTTACCAACTCTTTCTGCATGCCACCCGTCTTGACCTGGATGATTACAACAACGAAACTCACCAAGGACTGCATATCACCAGTATGCCGGGCAGCTGGCTTGCCATTGTACGAGGCTTCGCCGGAATGCAGATCCTGGAGGGCATACTCTCTTTCTTCCCAGTCATTCCCGAAAAATGGAGCAGTTATTCCTTCCAGATAAATTATCAGGGACGTACACTTCAGATGCGCGTAGGCAAAGAAATAAATATTTCACTTATTACCGGAGAAGAACTGAACATACAAGTATATAAAAACGTTTATAAGCTCAAACTGGGCACCGATTTGTTGCTCAGAATAGAGGAGTAGAAGCCTTTATCATTAACAACGCGTAACAAAATAAACCGGGAGAACAATTATCTGTTTTTCCGGTTTTATGTTTCTATATCTAAACGAACAACTATATATTAGTATGAAAAGAATCTATTTGTTCACCATCGGCGTGATGCTGCTTGTCACATCATGCGGACACAAGAAAGAGGGCGATGCCACCCTGATTCGACCTGTTAAGACAGCTAGTGCCAGCTCCCAATCGGTCATCCGGAAAGACTTCTCCGGTATTGTAGAAGCCGTAGAATACGTGAAACTAGCCTTCCGTGTCAGCGGACAGGTTATAAATCTGCCTGTGGTAGAAGGTCAGCGGGTAAAGAAAGGACAATTGATCGCCGCCATTGATCCACGCGACATTTCCCTGCAATACGCCGCCGACAAAGCCGCTTATGAGACTGCCGCAGCACAGGTGGAACGTAACAAGCGCCTGTTGGGACGCCAGGCTATCTCCGTGCAGGAATATGAAATCAGCGTTGCCAATTACCAAAAGGCAAAGTCCGCTTATGAATTGTCCAGCAATAATATGCGGGATACCAAACTGACTGCTCCCTTCGACGGTTCCATCGAAAAGCGTCTGGTGGAAAACTATCAGCGCGTGAATTCCGGAGAAGGCATTGTACAATTGGTGAATACACAAAAGCTCCGCATCAAATTCACCGTGCCGGATGATTATCTGTATCTGCTTCGTGCAAAAGATGTAACATTCAAAGTGGTTTTCGACACCTATCCGGACATGGTGTTCAACGCACAATTGGAAGAATATCTGGACATTTCTACAGCCGGAACAGGTATCCCGGTAACTATTACGATTGAAGATCCTGCTTTTAATCGTTCCTTATACGATGTGAAACCGGGATTTACGTGTAAAATCAAGCTGGCATCGGACGTAGCTCCCTTCCTGGAAGAAAAGCTTGTGAATATTCCGCTCAGTGCCATATTCGGTGAAAGCGAAAACCAGAAAACTTATGTGTGGGTAGTAAAAGATAATAAGGTAAGCAAGCGGGAAGTAACCGTATACTCTCCCACTGGAGAAGCCAATGCTCTTATCTCTGCTGGTATACAACCGGGAGAAACTATTGTAATTGCCGGAGTGCACCAACTGGTGGACGGACAAACGGTGAAAGTTATCAATTAGACTACCAACTACTGCGACCTTGAGGTCGCCCAAATATAAATCATATGAATTTAGCTAAATATGCATTAGACAACACCAAGATTGTTTATTTCTTCCTGGCTGTGTTGCTAATCGGCGGTATACTATCATTCGGCCGGTTGGGAAAGAAAGAGGATGCACCCTTCGTCATCAAGTCAGCGGTCATTATGACTCGCTATCCGGGGGCAGAACCGGCAGAAGTAGAACGACTGATCACCGAACCGATCTCCCGCGAGATACAGTCGATGAGTGGTGCATATAAAATTAAATCGGAGTCCATGTACGGACTATCCAAGATAACATTCGAGCTTCAACCTTCCCTTTCCGCAGAGTCTATTCCGCAGAAATGGGATGAACTTCGCCGCAAGGTGCTCAACATACAACCGCAACTACCCGCCGGTGCTTCCGTTCCCACGGTATCGGACGATTTCGGTGATGTATTCGGCATCTATTACGGTCTGGTAGGCGATGACGGTTTCTCTTACGAAGAAATGCGCAACTGGGCAGAGCGTATCAAAACTCAGGTTATCACTGCTGACGGGGTAATGAAAGTAGCCCTGTTCGGCACGCAAACCGAAGTGGTGAATATCTTTATATCCGTCAATAAACTGGCCGGTATGGGGATAGACCCGAAGCAAGTGGCAAGCCTGTTGCAATCGCAAAACCAGATTATCAACACGGGTGAAATCAACGCCGGTGAACAACAATTGCGTATTGTAGCCAACGGAACTTACACCACCGTCAATGACATCCGGAACCAAGTGATTACAACTTCGGGAGGGCAAGTAAAATTGGGTGATATAGCCATTATCGAAAAAGGATATATGGACCCACCCGGCAACATCATGCATGTCAATGGGAAGCGTGCCATAGGTATCGGCGTTTCCACCGACCCGACAAAGGATGTAGTAAAGACCGGAGAACTGGTAGATCAGAAACTGGCTGAACTTCTTCCCCTTATTCCGGTAGGGTTGGAGCTGGAAAGTCTGTATCCGGAAAATGTCATAGCTCAGGAAGCAAATAATGGTTTCATCATTAACCTGATAGAATCCCTCCTCATTGTAATCGTTATCATCATGCTGGTGATGGGGCTACGTGCTGGTATACTTATAGGAAGTTCACTGCTATTTACCATTGGCGGCACGTTGCTCATCATGTCCTTCATGGGGGTAGGACTGAACCGTACTTCCCTGGCAGGTTTCATCATTGCCATGGGTATGCTGGTGGATAATGCCATTGTAGTGACGGACAATGCACAAATAGCCATTGCCCGAGGAATAGACCGTAGAAAAGCACTGATAGATGGAGCTACCGGACCACAATGGGGCTTACTTGGCGCCACGTTCATCGCCATTTGTTCATTCCTCCCGCTGTACCTCGCCCCTTCTGCCGTAGCGGAAATCGTAAAACCTCTGTTTGTCGTACTTGCCATTTCTTTGGGATTAAGCTGGGTACTGGCACTCACGCAAACCACCACTTTCGGCAATTTTATCTTGAAAACCAAATCCGGCGATACTAATAAAGATCCGTATGATAAACCTTTCTATCACAAGTTCGCATCTATCCTCGGAGTACTTATCAAAAAGAAAACGCTCACACTAGGTAGTATGGTAGTCCTGTTTATCATCTCACTGATCATCATGGGAATGATGCCGCAAAACTTCTTCCCCTCATTGGATAAGCCCTATTTCCGTGCCGATATATTCTATCCGGACGGTTACAGCATCCGTGACGTGGAAAAGGAAATGAAACAGGTGGAAGCGCACCTCCTGCAACAACCGGAAGTGAAACGAATATCCACCACATTCGGAAGTACGCCGTTACGTTACTATCTAGCATCTACTTCCGTGGGTCCCAAGCCCAACTTTGCCAATATACTCATTGAACTAACCGACAGTAAATATACAAAGGAATACGAAGAGAATTTCGACCAGTATATGAAGGCGAACTATCCGAATGCCATTACCCGTACCACTTTGTTTAAACTATCACCTGCGGTAGATGCTGCCATTGAAATCGGTTTCATCGGTAATAATGTCGATTCACTGGTGATGCTGACCAATAAGGTCCTGGAAATCATGCATCGGGATGATGATCTCATCAACGTACGCAATTCATGGGGGAATAAGATTCCTGTATGGAAACCCGTTTACAGTCCGGAACGTGCCCAACCGTTAGGTGTCTCCCGACAGAGCATGGCACAGAGTATTCAGATTGGCACAAGCGGTATGACATTAGGTGAATATCGTGAAGGCGACCAAGTGTTGCCTATCCTGCTAAAAGATAACACGGTCGATTCTTTCCGTATCAACGATCTGCGTACGCTACCCGTATTCGGTACAACACAGGAGACCACTACACTGGAACAAGTAGTCAGTGAATTTGATTTCCAATATAAGTTCTCGAATGTGAAAGATTATAACCGCCAGATGGTAATGATGGCGCAAGCCGATCCACGCCGGGGAGTAAATGCCATAGCAGCATTCAATAAGATATGGAAAGAAGTGCGAGAAGAAATTCAGGTACCGGAAGGATACACCATGAAGTATTTTGGTGAACAGGAAAGTCAGGCAGAAAGTAATGCAGCATTGGCAGCTAACATGCCATTAACTTTTTTCCTGATGTTCATTACCCTGTTATTCCTGTTCAGAACCTACCGCAAGCCAATTGTCATCCTATTGATGTTGCCGCTTATCTTTATTGGCATCGTACTGGGATTAATCTTGCTTGGTAAATCATTCGACTTCTTCTCTGTCCTTGGCCTACTGGGATTGATTGGTATGAATATCAAGAATGCAATTGTATTGGTAGACCAGATCGATATAGAAACTGCTTCCGGAAAAACGCCACTGAATGCGGTAATCAGTGCAACAACCAGTCGTATCATACCTGTAGCCATGGCATCCGGAACCACGATTCTGGGTATGTTACCGTTGCTATTCGACGCTATGTTCGGTGGTATGGCGGCAACAATCATGGGTGGTTTGCTGGTGGCTTCAGCATTAACTCTGTTCGTTCTTCCAGTGGCATATTGTGCGATACATAAGATTAAAAAGTGAAAAGAAGAAATACAAGTAATCATGAAAAAGAAGATATTCATAGTCACACTACTCTGTTGCTTCGGCCTGAAAGCCGGAGCCCAACAGTATCTCAGCCGTGAAGCATATCGTGACAAAGTAGAAGCCTACAGCCAGGTGTTGAAACAGCAGCGCCTGAAAACCATGGCAAGCACCGAAGCGCGAAAAATAGCAAATACCGGCTTCCTGCCACAAATAGACATCACTGCCGAAGGTACCGCCAACCTCAACCATCTGGATAAGTGGAACAGTCCGAAGGGTGAATACCGCCCCTACACCTATCAGGCACTCGCAACTTTGGCACAGCCCCTCTATACCGGTGGTTCTCTGATAGCCCAGAAACGTATGGCACAGGCAGACGAAGAGTTAAGCCAACTCACCACCGAACTTACTCTCGACCAAATTCATTATCAAAGTGATGCCGTTTACTGGAATGCTTCAGCCGCTTATGCCAGTCTTGAGGCTGCTGCTACATTTCAGGATATCATAAAGAAGCAGCACGATATTATTCAGGATCGTTTCGACGATGGCGCTATCAGCCGTACAGACCTGCTGATGATTTCCACCCGCCAGAAAGAAGCTGAATTGCAATATATCAAAGCCCGCCAGAATTATACCCTTGCCCTGCAACAACTGAACATTTTAATGGGAGCAGCACCCAATACTCCCGTTGATAGTCTAAGTGAAATCAGTATAGCCAGTGAACCCGTCGACATTCTTGGACTTGACGATGTACTTCCACGCCGTGCCGATTATGCCAGTACAACAGTAAACATTGCCCGAAGTGAAGCACAACGCCATGCCGCTCTCAGCAAGTATAATCCCCAGGTAAGTATGTTCCTTGCCACAGGTTGGGATACAGGTATCACATATATGGGACAGGAAATCCCCCATACTCCTGTAGCCGGAGTAAACGTCAGTATCCCCATCTTCCGTTGGGGAGCCCGTTTCAAGACAAACCGACAACAGAAAGCATTCATTGGCATCCAGAAGCTACAACAAAGTTATATTACTGATACTATTCTTGAAGAGCTCTCCGCCGCCACTACGAAACTGACAGAAACGGAGCAGCAAGTAAAGACTGCAAAGGAAAATATGGCTCTTGCCGAAGAGAACCTGGACCTTGTGACTTTCTCTTATAATGAAGGAAAATCCAGTATGGCAGATGTCTTGTCCGCACAATTGTCGTGGACACAGGCTCATACGAACCTGATTAATGCATATCTGGCAGAAAAAATGGCAGTGGCAGAATACAGAAAAGTGATTAGTGAATAAAAAATCAGGCGCGGATTACACGGATTACGCAGATCAGCTTTATTGCAACAAATTGCAACAAAAGAATCCGTGTAATTCGCGTAATCCGCGCCGTCTTCGTATCTATTCCCCTTATCCCAGGAACGAAATCA
>OOAH01002920.1_pt1 | contig 10702 bp, 10 predicted proteins | sample 1671801 | NCBI WGS metagenome assembly OOAH01 (sample SAMN06348194, study PRJEB24527) | human gut metagenome | biome: human gut; feature: ankylosing spondylitis patient; material: feces | host: Homo sapiens | place: China | collected 2015-10 | reverse complement strand
ACAACCAGAATTTCCTGCTGATGTACTCCATCAGTGTCAACGTCTCGGGCCAGATCGCGTCGGTCATTGCCGGCGGCCTGATCCTGACCCTTATGAGCAGCTGCGTATAAGGAGGTCAACCCATGTCAACCGCACTTCTTCCCGTCACCCTCTCGATGCTCTGCGCCGGTATGGCCGGCATCTTCCTCGTCCTCGGCGTCCTCGTGCTGGGGGTGTATGCACTGAATAAGTTTTTCAGCGGAAAATAAAAAAGCTTCTCCGAATGGAGAAGCTCAACTTACAGGGGCGGGCATTGCTCGCCCCTGCTTTTTTATATTTTACAGGTTTACTCCTTCGCCACAAACACCACGCCGACCACGCCGGGACCGACATGGGTGCCGATGGTGGGGCCAAGCTGGGCCACCCGGCCGCCGGTCAGCTGGAGATTCTGGTGCATGTAGTGGTGTACCGGTGCAATAAGCTGCTTATTATCGCTGTAGAGCAGCGTATAGCCGTAGCGCGGGTCAATACCGCCGAGCGCGTCCAGCTGCTTGAACATGGCGACCAGCGCACCGGGGCGTCCGCGGCCCTTGTCCACGAGCTTGATCTCGCCGTCCTTCAGGGCCAGCACCGGCTTGATGCCGAGCGCACCGCCCACAATGGCAACGGCGGCGGGCAGCCGTCCGCCCTTCTGCAGATGCTTGAGGCTGTCCACCACGGCGACGATGCGCACCCGCTTTTTGAACTGCTCCAGCACGGCGGCGATTTCCTCCACCGTCAGGCCCTCCTCATCGCGCAGGCGCACCGCCTCACGGACAAGCAGCGCCTCAGCCTGCGAGGCCGCCTCAGAGTCCACGATATGCACCTGCAGACCGACATCGGCGGCGGCCAGATGCGCGCACTGGTAGGTGCCGGACAGCTTCTGGCCAATGGTGATCACAAGGACCTCATCCCCCGCTGCGGCGGCATCCTCATACACCTGCATAAAGCTGGCCGGGCTGGGCTGACTGGTGCGGGGCAGCTTGCTGTCCTCTGCCAAACGGGCAAAAAATTCATCCTTCGTCATCGTGCCGTCATCGAGCTGGGTGGTGCCGTCTGCAAAGGTGACAGACATCGGCACAACAAAGATGCCGGGGACGGACAGCTGCTCCGCAGTCAGATCGGCGGCGGAATCGGTAACAATACGGATCATGGCAGTAACTCCTTTATGGGCGTGCGGCAGCGCCGCATGTTGTTGACTATTCAATAACTTGTTCAGTATACCACAGTTTTTCCGCGCTGTAAAGTGGATGAGGGCATAGAAAAAGCCCCCTTGCGGGGGCGGATTCTGGCAAAAATGACAGCGTGGAAAGCAAAGAACCACACTGTAGGGGCCGGGCATGCCCGGCCCTGCCGTATATAGCAAATGGCCATTTGTGGGAAAGCGGCGGGCGGATACGGAATCCGACCCTACGGAAGATGTGATTTTGGAGGAAGCTATAAATAAGGGCAGAGGGCGGCGGCGCAAGGTGGCGGGCGGCATATATGCCGCCCCTACTGCTCTATAAGCTTTTTAGCAATGCAATACCCGCACACGGCCCGGCAGGGAGGCTCCTCCCCTACTCCTCAATGCCCAATAGCTCTGTGGCCGTATCCGGGTCAAGCTGCTGGACGGATTCGAGCTTGCGGGTGATGGCGCGGCTGCGGGGGCCGATGAGTTCTTCCAGGTCAGAGCCAGTCTGGTTCAGGTGGCGCTGCATCTGCTGCAGACCCGCGCCGAACTTTTCAAACTCGGTCTTGACCGCACCCAAGATCGTCCAGACTTCGCCGCTGCGCTTCTGGATGGCCAGCGTGCGGAAGCCCATCTGCAGGGCGTTGAGCAGCGCCGCCATTGTGGACGGCCCGGCCACCGTGATCTGGTAATCCCGCTGCAAAAGCTCCGTTACACCGCTGGAAACCACCTCGGCGTACAGCCCCTCAAACGGCAGGAACAGGATGCCGAAGCTCGTCGTGTAGGGCACCTCAATGTACTTGTCGTGGATGTCCCTGGCCTCGGCGCGCAGGACGTTGTTCAGCGCCTTGCGCATGGCGGCCACAGCGGCAGCATCGCCGCGCTCCTGCGCCGCCTGCAAATGCGCGTAGGTATCGCCCGGGAATTTCGCGTCGATGGGCAGCCAGACCGTGCCGTTCTGCCCCGGCATCTTGATGGCGTACTCCACGCGGTTCGTGCTGCCGGGCACGGTGGCGACGTTGCAGGCGTACTGGCCGGGGGCCAGGATCTGCTCCAGAATCGCGCCGAGCTGCACCTCGCCCAGGATGCCGCGGGTCTTGACGCCGGACAGCACCTGCTTTAAGCTGCCCACATCGGCGGCCAGATTCTGCATCTCGCCCAGACCCTTGTAGACCTGCTCAAGCTGGGCACTGACCGTCTTGAACGAGTCGTTGATGCGCTGCTGCAGTGTGTCCTGCAATTTTTCCTCGACTGTGCCGCGGATCTCATCCAGCTTTTTGTTGTTGTCGGCGCGGATCGTGTTCAGGCCCTGCACCAGCGCACCGCGCACACTGTCCATCCGGGTCGCATTGGAGTCCTCAAGATTTTTCAGCCGCGTTTCCATCATCGTCAGCTGGGCCAGCAGGGCATCGTTCGCGGCCTTCTGGCGGGCGGCCCCGGCTCGGTCAATGGATTCCAGCCGCGCCGTGCTGGCGGCGGCGTTCTGGCGCTGGTTCTCGGCCAGAACGGCAGAAAAATCCCGCAGCGTCGCCGTCGTTGTGCGGGCGCTCTCGCCCTGCATGGCGCGCAGCTGCTCGGCCAGCAGGTCGGTCTCGCTCTGCAAAACCGGCGTTACCGCGCGGACAAAGTCATCCGCCGTATCAATTTTCTGCTGCGGTTCGTCGTTTTTGTGCATCACCTTTGCCAGCACCACAGCCAGCAGGATGTCCCCCGCCACGGCCAGCACCAGCAGCACATACAAAATCCAGCTCATAGGCACCTCACCGGATCAGCAGCAGCGCCGCGCCGATCACGGCCAGCACCGCCGCAAAAAATTCCGTCTCCCAGCTTTTGCGCTCCACACAGCGGGCGTTGGGGTTGTACCAGACCTGCAGCACCTTCCCCTTGTCCTTGTCGTGCCTGAACCAGAAGGCGTCGTTCGTCTCCAGCTCCAGCCGCCGACCGTTGGCGTACAGCTCCACCAGATAGCGGTAGCCGCCCGCACCCCGGCTGCTGCTGGTGGATGACGCACGGCGGCATTCCAGCACGCGGGCGGGCAGCAGCGCGGCCCCGCGGACCGTGCGGTATTTTTCCACAATGGCAGCTGCGGCCAGTGCAAAAAGCACGGTGCCCAGCACGCGATACACAATCAGTAATGTTGTCGGCATGGCAGTCTCCCCAAAGCAACACCGCATAATTCCCGCCTTACGGCTTAAGCACCGCTCCGGCGGCTGCCGCACCTCGCTCGCCGTATCGGCACTTAGAATTATACGGTATTGCCCTAACATTTGATGCTTCTATGATACAACATTTTGGTGTTAAATGCAAGCAGTTTTAACACACTTTCGCACTTTAGTGTATTGACTTGTTTGGGCAAATTTGCTAGAATATTAAAAGATGCCAAGACCGAGCAAATGCAAATTTTACAAAGAAAGAGGTCGGCGCACCGCTGTGCGCCTTTACGCTATGCAGCAGAATGAACGTAACACCGCCCTGTATGAGGCGATCCTGCGACTGAACAGCCTGGATGAGTGCATCCGCTTTTTTGACGACCTGTGCGCCGTGACCGAGCTGCGCACGATGGAGCAGCGCTACGCTGTGGCCGGGTGCCTTTTGCAGGGCAAGGTCTACAGCGAGATCCGCCGCGAGACCGGCGCATCCAGCGCCACGGTCAGCCGCGTGAACCGTATGCTGAACTACGGCACCGGCAGCGTGGCCGAGAGCGTACGCGAGGACCTGGCCGCACAGAGCGTCACCGCCGACACAAAGGAATAAGGAGGGTCCCACCATGTCCGTTTCGATTCAGGATTTCGGCAAGTCCACCAGCGGCCAGACCGTTAAGCTGGCGACGCTGAAAAACGATTTTATCGAGGTGCAGCTGCTGAGCTACGCCGCCATTATCCATCGCATCATCGTAAAAGACCGCAAGGGCAATCCCGTGGACGTCGTGCTGGGCTATGACACTGCCGCCGACTATGAGCTGAACACCGACAGCATGGGCGCCGCCGTGGGCCGCTTTGCCAACCGCATTGCGGGCGCGCAGTTCCCGCTGTATGAGGAGATCGTCCATATCACGCCGAACCAGAACGGAAACTGTCTGCACAGCGGCCTGCACGGGTTCAATCACACGATGTTTGACGTGGCGCTGACCCCCGGCGAGACCGACAGCGTGACGATGATGGCCACGAGCCCCGCCGGGACAGACGGCTTCCCCGGCAATTTTGATCTGACCATCCAGTACAGCCTGGCCAAGAGCGGGCTGGTCATCCGCTACGGGGCGACCACCGACGCACCCACCGTCTGCAATATGACGAACCACAGCTATTTTAACCTGAACGGCCACGCCAGCGGCAGTGCGCTGGGCCATCGCGTGACGGTGGACGCCGATTTTTACCTCGAGGCCGACGCTGCCAGCATCCCCACCGGGCGCAAGCTGCCGGTCAAGGGCACCCCGATGGACTTCACCGAAGAAAAGACGCTGGGGCTGGACATCGGCGCGGATTTCACCCCGCTGACCGATTGCTGCGGCTACGATCAGTGCTATGTCATCCGTGACAGCGGTCTGCGCCACGCCGCCTGGGCTGTCGGCCCCGAGACCGGCATCCGCATGGAGGTGCTGACGACCCTGCCGGGCGTCCACCTGTACATGGCCAACTTCCTGGCCCCGGTCACGGCGGGCAAGGACGGCGCACACTACGCTGCCCGGGATGCCGTCTGCTTTGAGACGGAGGACTTCCCCGACGCACCGAACCACCCGAACTTCCCCGACACGACACTGCTGCCGGGCAAGCCGTACAGCTCGACGACGATCTACCGGTTTGATTTGGCGGAGATGTGATCTTCCTTGCCTTCCCCTGCGGGGGAAGGCGGCCGAGGCCCCGCCCGAGGCCGGATGAGGGGCGGCCTTGCGGCAATTGCCCGGTAACGGGCTGCTGTCGGCAGCTTTGCCCTCATCCGTCAGTGGTCGGGGCCACTGACAGCTTCCCCCGAGGGGGAAGCCAATCTCTCCGTCAACCAATTTCCTCCAAGGTATTGCACTTTTGTGGCAAAAAAGCTACAATAATTAGTATCTGTAGACTGCAAGTAACCGATGCTGAAAGGGACAAACCGATGCAGCATGTTTTTATCATAAACCCAACGGCGGGCAAGGTGGACGCCAGCGTGGCGCTCATCCCGCAGATCCACGCCGCTGCCAGCCGCGCAGGGCTTCATCCTACCATTGAGGTGACCCGCCGCGCCGGGCAGGCCCGCGACCTGGCCGCCCAATACGCCGCCGGCGGGGAAGAGGTATACCTCTACGCCTGCGGCGGCGACGGCACGCTGAACGAAATATTGCAGGGTACCATCGGCCACCCGAACGCCGCCATCGGCTGCGTGCCCTGCGGCAGCGGCAATGACTATGTGCGCAACTTCGGCACGCAGGCGCAGTTCCTGGACCTTGACGCACAGCTGGCCGCACAACCGTTCGCAGCGGATGTCATCCGCACACCCCAGGGCTGCGGCATCGACATCTATGCCGCGGGCATCGACGCCCAGGTCGCCAACGGCATCCCTAAATGGCGGCGCGTGCCCTTCTGCGGCGGCACAACGGCCTACACGTTGTCGATTCTCGAGGCCGTGTGCAGCACCTTCAGGCACCGTCTGCGCATCACCGCCGATGACCGCCAATTGGAGGATACTTTCATGATGCTGGCGGTCTGCAACGGCCAACAGTACGGCGGCGGCTACTGCGCCGCGCCCCACGCCAGCATGACCGACGGTCTGCTGGATGTGGTGCTGCTGCGGCCCGTGCCGCGTTTAAAGCTGCCGGGGCTGCTGGGCAGCTACAAAAAAGGGGAGCACCTTTCGGAGGGTGACACCGTCACCGAAAAATTCGCCCCGTACATGACGTTTTTCCGTACAGGCAGCATTGACATAGAGGTGCTGGACGGAAACCCGCTCATCACAACGCTGGACGGTGAGTGCTCGCCCCAGCTGCGGATGCACGCGGAGATCGCGCACAGTGCGGCGCGCATCCTGCTGCCGCCGGAGCTTGCCGCAAACGCAAACAAGACGCCTGTTCTGCAGGCTATGGGAGAGTAAGAATGTCTGAAAAAGTAAAGATCAAGATTGCCCGCAATGTGGTGCATCTGCCGGCCATCGCCCTGCGCGGGCTGGTGGTTTTCCCCAACAATGTGGTCCATTTTGAGGTGGGCCGCACCAAGTCCATTGCCGCCATCGAGGCCGCCATGCACGCCAATAGCAGCGTCTTTCTCGTCGCCCAGCGCGAGATGGATGAGGAAGAACCGGCCCTTCGTGACCTGTATGCCTACGGTGTCATTGCCGAAATCAAGCAGGTGCTGCGCGTCTCCGACGACCTCGTGAAGGTCCTCGTCGAGGGCAAGACCCGTGCCCGTCTGCTGGAGCTGGACGCCGGCGAAAAGTATCTGCAGGCCACGGTACGCCCCGTGGCTGTGCGCGGCATCCCTGCCGACAAGCGCAACCAGGTCGAGGCTCTCGTCCGCAGCCTGAAGGACTGCTTTGAGGAGTACCTGTCCTACAGCCCGCAAATTTCCAAGGATGTCGTCTATAACATCGTTTCCTCCGATTCGCCGCTGTATTTGAGCGAGTACATGCCCGCCAACCTCTTGTTCAAGTATGAGGATAAGCAGGTTATCCTGAACGAATCGACCCTGCTGGGCCGCCTCGAAAAGCTGCTGACCCTGCTGCGGCAGGAATGCCAGATCATGGACATCGAGCGCGACCTGGACGACAAGGTCAACGCCCGCATGGACAAGGGCCAGCGCGAATACTACCTGCGTGAGCAGATGAATGTCATCAGCGAGGAGCTCGGCGACGCCGAGGACACCCGCGCCGAGGCCGATACATACCGCGGGAAAGTCAAGGCACTGAACCTTGATGAAGAATCCACCGAAAAGCTGCTGAAAGAGTGTGACCGTCTGGCCCGTATGCAGGGCAGCAGCGCCGAGAGCGGCGTTATCCGCAGCTATCTGGATGCCTGCCTGGCCCTGCCGTGGCACACCGCCACCGAGGACGACCTTGACCAGGCCCACGCCCGCAAGGTGCTGGACCGTGAGCACTACGGCCTGCAGAAGGTCAAGGAACGCATTCTCGAGCTGCTGGCTGTGCGCAAGCTGAACCAGGACGTCAAGGGGCAGATCATCTGCCTTGTCGGCCCTCCGGGCGTCGGCAAAACGAGCATTGCGCACTCCATTGCCGAGTGCATGGACCGCAAATTTGCCCGCATGAGTCTGGGCGGCGTCCACGATGAAGCCGAGATCCGCGGCCACCGCCGCACCTACATCGGCGCGATGCCGGGCCGCATCATCAGCGCTATCACGACGGCCAAGTCCACGAACCCGGTCATCCTGCTCGACGAGATCGACAAGCTGGCGGGCGACTACAAGGGAGACCCGTCCAGCGCACTGCTCGAGGTGCTGGACCCCGAGCAGAACCGCACCTTTAAGGATAACTACCTCGATATTCCGTTTGATTTGAGCGAGGTGCTCTTTATCACGACGGCGAACGATGCCTCCACGATCCCTGGCCCGCTCTATGACCGCATGGATGTCATCGAGCTGCCCAGCTACACCCGCACCGAAAAATTCAACATCGCCAAGCGCCATCTGCTGCCCAAGCAGCTGAAAAACAACGGCCTGGAGGGGCGCGTGACCCTGACGGGCAGCGCACTGTATGCCATCATCGACGGCTACACCCGCGAGGCCGGCGTGCGCAATCTGGAACGCACCATCACGTCGGTGCTGCGCAAATGTGCGCAGAAGATCGCGGCAGGGGAGGCCGAGAAGATCAGCGTTTCCGCAGCGATGGTCAAGGAGCTGCTCGGCCCCGAGAAGGTCAAGCCGACGTTTATCTCCCGCAAGGACGCCGTGGGCATTGCCAACGGTCTGGCGTGGACGAGTGTCGGCGGCGAGATGCTGCCTGTTGAGGTCGCCGTCATCCCGAACGGCACCGGCAAAATCGAGATCACCGGCAGCCTCGGTGATGTCATGAAGGAGAGTGCCCAGCTCGCCGTGACCTACGCCAAGGTCCACGCCGAGGAATACGGCATCACGCCCGACAAGTTCAAGAACATCGACCTGCACATCCATGCCCCCGAGGGCGCTGTGCCGAAGGACGGCCCCTCCGCGGGTGTCACACTGACGACGGCGCTGATTTCGGCGCTGTCCGGTATCCCGGTCAACCACGACCTGGCCATGACCGGAGAGATCACGCTGCACGGCAACGTGCTGCCCATCGGCGGTCTGAAGGAAAAGAGTATGGCGGCCTTCCGTGAGGGCATCTCGACGGTGCTCATCCCCAGGGACAACGCCAGCGACCTGTATGAGGTGGACGCCGAGGTCAAGGAGAAGGTACGCTTCATCCCCGTGGGCACGCTGTCCGAGGTGCTGAAGCACGCCCTTGTGCGCCCGGGCCGCACCCCCGCCCGCGCTGTCCGTGGTGTGCCGCAGGCAACCTCTCTCATCGCCAACGACAAGCCCGCCGAGGGACATAAGGAGCCCGCCGCGGTGATGTAATTCGCCTTGAACGCCACTCTGTAGTGACGGAGGCCCGCACCCGCCCGCGGGTCGATGACGGGCATCGACCCCTACAGCAACCCCCGTAGGGGCGGATTCCGTATCCGCCCGCACTACGCCGTGCCGCGCATGTGGGGGGGGCGGCGTCCTCGACGCTCCGCAATACACAGCACACCCAAAACATAAAGGAACACCCATGAACTACAACAACAGCGAATTCCTCGCGTCCTACGGTCTGTCCCGCCAGCTGCCGGACAGTGACCGCCCTGAAATCGTATTTTCGGGCCGCTCCAACGTCGGCAAGTCGAGCCTCATCAATAAGCTCTGCAACCGCAAGAAGCTGGCCCGCGTCAGCGCCACGCCGGGCAAAACGGCAACCATCAACTTCTACCGCGTTGATACGGCCTACTTTGTTGACCTGCCCGGCTACGGCTACGCCAAGGTCTCCAACGCCGAGCGCGAGCGGTGGGACGATTTGATCAACAGCTATTTTGAGGCGGATCGTACCGTCTGCCTGCTTGTCCAGCTGCTGGACAGCCGCCACGCGCCCAGCGCTGACGATGTGCAGATGCTTGAGTACCTGCACTACCACCGCATTCCGTTTGTGACCGCGCTGACCAAGGGCGACAAGCTGAAAAAGAGCGAGATGGCCGCCCGCAAAGAAGAATTTGAAAAGATCTGCGCTCCCTACGGCTGCCAGGGCGTTGTGCTGACCAGCGCCGAGAACGGGCTGGGCATGGACGAGCTGCGCACGCTGCTTGAGGCCAGCATGACCCCCGAGACAGAGGACTGACCGATGGCCTACAACGAGTTTGCCTATTTCTACGACGAGTTCAACGGCGAGGCTGACTATGACGCGCTCTACGGCTATATTACCGACGAGCTGAAGGCCCACGGCATCACAGACGGCATCCTGGCCGACCTGGGCTGCGGCACCGGCGATCTGACCCTGATGCTGACCCAGGCAGGGTATGATGTCATCGGCATTGACCGCTCCGAGGAGATGCTCAGTGTCCTGCGCGAAAAGGCCGACGAGCTGGGCCTGACGGGCCGCTTGCTGCTGCTGAAGCAGGACCTGCTGGACCTGGACCTGTACGGCACGATCCGCGCCGCGGTGTCTACGTTTGACACCTACAGCCACATTGGCCCGCAGGAAAATTTTGAGAAGGCCATCCGCAAGGCTGCCTACTTTATGGAGCGGGGCGGCGTGTTCATTTTTGACTTGAACACGCCCTATAAGCACCGGCACATTCTGGCAGGCCAGACCTTTGACATCGAGGCCGAGGACGCCGACTGCCACTGGTCGAACCGCTACGACGAGACGGCGCAGCGGGTGGATATTACCATCAACATTGACTACCACGAGACGGGGGAGCACTTCCACGAGGCGTTCAGCGAGTACAGCTACGCGCTGGACACCGTGTGCGCCCTGTTGGAAAAGTACGGTTTCGCCGTGGCCAAAGTCGCCGACGGCGAGAGCTTTGGCCCGGTGCGCGGCGACAGCCCGCGCTGGATCATCACGGCTGTCAAGCAATACACACAAGAGGAAAAAGCTAATGGAACAGAATCATAACATGCTGCGCGGTATCTCCGAAAACGGCGGTATCGTGTTTTACGGTGTTGACTCTACGGAAATCGTCCGCGAGATGGAACGCCTGCACAAGACCAGTGCCGTCACCACCGCTGCCCTGGGCCGCCTGCTGACGGCAGCCTCGATGATGGGCATTATGCTCAAAAGCACCCAGCGGCCCCGCAGGCCGCCTGCTGGCCGTTTCCGACGGCACCGGCAACGTCAAGGGCTACGTCGAGCACCCCGTTGTGGAACTCCCCCCGCGGGCTGACGGCCATCTGAACGTCGGCGCAGCCGTCGGCAAGGACGGCACGCTGGATGTCATCCGTGACTTGGGTATGCGCGAGCCGTACATCGGCCAGGTGCCGCTGACCTCCGGTGAGATTGCCGAGGACATCACGACCTATTTTGCTATCAGTGAGCAGGTGC
>OOAH01002914.1_pt1 | contig 10721 bp, 9 predicted proteins | sample 1671801 | NCBI WGS metagenome assembly OOAH01 (sample SAMN06348194, study PRJEB24527) | human gut metagenome | biome: human gut; feature: ankylosing spondylitis patient; material: feces | host: Homo sapiens | place: China | collected 2015-10 | reverse complement strand
GCTAAACGGACGCAGTATTACTGTCCGTTCTTAACGCCGCCGAGCCTTCCTCCACCTTAAATTCGGGTGTTCCCCCGAACCCCCGCTGCCGGAAACAGCAGTCCGTAGGGGCCGGGCATGCCCGGCCCGCAGCCTTGCCGTTGTATCCCCTTTAACGGTTTGCATCGTAGGGAGGGGTCTTGACCCCTCCGCTGCTTTCCGACCAACTATCGTGACCGGGTCATCCGTAGGGGAGGGATTCATCCCTCCCGGGGCGTTTGCGTTTCCACTCGCTTCCGCCTACACTATCACAACTATATCATCCCCTCTTTCCCCCGCCGTTGCAAGGCGTGGTCAAAATAAGTTTACAAATTTTCCTGTCGATTTGTGTTATAATAGAAAAAGTATGATAAAAGGAGCGTACCTGCACTATGGCTTGGGTCACAAAGGACAGTACCGAAACTTACAATCAGACGCCGGAACCCCCGCGCGAATATACAAAAAAAGAAAAAGCCGCCAACTGGTGGCACTATCACTGGATGGCCGTGGTCGTGGCCGTGCTGGTCGTCGTGTTCGGCGTGTGGATCATCAAGGACACCGTTTTTCAGACGCGCCCCGACGTGCAGGTCGCTTATGTCGGCACCAGCGACCTGCCCACCGACACCGTCACCGCGCTGCAGGACGCGCTGACGCCGTTCTGCTCCGACCTGAACGGCGACGGCAAGGTCGTTGTGCAGGTGGACAGCTACACCGTTGACTTTGACGCCGCGAACGAGAGCACCGACGCCTACTACCAGATGGCCGGCGTCACCCGGCTGAGCGCCGAGCTGTCGTCCGGCGGCAAGACCTACATCTTCCTGCTGGAGGACCCCGAGGGCTTTGAGGCCCAGACCGGCGCACTGCAATATCTGGACGGCACGGTCCCCGACGACCCCGAGACCCCCGACGCCGACTGGCGCGAGATGGTCTACCGCTGGACCGACTGCCCCGTGCTGACCGGGCTGGATCTGGGCAGCTATGAGGGTCTCACCCTGATGGACGACGTCACCGGCACGAACCAGAGCGTGCTGGCGCACCTCTACGTGGGACGCCGCGGCGTCTGGGACGAAAAGCAGGTCCCGACCTACGAGGGCTGCGCCGAGCTGTGGGACACCCTGACCGCAGGGGCTGTCTCCACCGCCGCCCAATGAGCCGGGCGCTGCCGCCCCTGAAGGGGCATCTGCGCAAAAAGGTGCAGCCCCGGCCCAAAACGCCGCCCCTGCCGGACAACCCCTACAAACGCTTTTTCACGGAGAATCGCAGCTTTGAGGAGCTGGCGAGGAAACGAAAGCTGTAACTCCCAAGCCTTCCCCCAAGGGGCTGCGCCCGCAGGCGCGTGTCGGAGCGCAACCGCCGGAGGCGGCTCTTAGCGCGTAGACTGAAGGTGGCCCCGCAGGGCCGGATGAGGGGCGAGTGTGCCATCATAACCCGTTCATGGGCAATATCGGCAGGTACAGCCCTCATCAGTCACCTTCGGTGACAGCTTCCCCCGATGGGGAAGCCTTTTAAAATTCTTTGTATATTCCGCACAGATGTGCTATAATAATTTTGTAGCTAATGTATAAGTTTTGAGGAGGCGATGGGTCGTGAACCGTGCAGATGGAATCGATTGCTACCAGAAAGCCCTGCGACAGGGCCAGCGCGATTACCGCGAGAAGATGAACGCTGGGCAGTCGCCGTTTTTGCCCGTACTGGACGATATTCTGCAAAACGTCCCTGTGGAGAACCAGATCCCGCTCGGCCAGGTAGAGATCCCGCTGGAGCTGCTCGTTGGTACCAAGACCTCGGGCCGCACAGCGGCGTTTGCGTCCAACTTTATGCCGCTGCTTGGTCTCAAGACCGAGTTTGCCACCAAGTGGATCAACCTGTGCGTGTCCCATGTGGATGAGGGCATCCGTGACCCCATCACCTGCTATGAGTACATGGGCCGCTTCTACGTGCAGGAGGGCAATAAGCGCGTCAGCGTGCTGAAGTATTTTGACGCCAGCAGCATCACCGGCAATGTCACCCGCGTCGTGCCGCAGTACAGCGACGACCCCGCCGTGCAGATGTACTACGAGTTCATGCACTTTTACCCGGTCATGCAGAACTATCTGCTGACCTTCACCAAGCCCGGCAGCTATGCCCGCCTGCAAAAAATACTGGGCAAGGCGCCGGACGAAAAGTGGACTGGCGAGGATCGAACCGAGGTCTTATCGCTGTACAACTGGGTCAAGAAGGCGTTTCTGGCCCACGGCGGCGCACGGCTGCAGTGTACCGTCGGCGACGTGCTGCTGCTTCTGCTGCGCGTCTACACCAAGGAGGAGCTGGCCAATTTAAGCCCCAGCGAGCTGAGCGAAAAGCTCGACGCCCTGTGGGACGATGTGCTGGCCCTGCAGAAATCGGACCCCGTGCAGGTCAGCGACAAGCCCGCCGCCCCGAAGCAGACCGGCCTGCTGGATTTTATCCTGCCCGGCAAGCACACCGCGCCCAGCCATTTGAAGGTTGCCTTTGTGCATGAGCGCACCCCCAGCACCAGCTCCTGGACAAGCCAGCATGAGTTTGGCCGCACCCAGCTGGACACTGTGTTTGAGGGCAAGGTCGAGACGGCAGCCTACTTCAACGCCGTCCCGGGCAAGAACGCCGATGCCCTTGTCGAGCAGGCCATCACCGACGGTGCGGATGTCGTCTTTACGACCAGCCCCAAGCTGGTAGGCGCGTCCCTGCGCGCCGCCGTCCGGCACCCGCAGGTACACATCCTGAACTGTTCGATGGAGATGCCCTACGCCAGCATCCGCACCTACTACACCCGCGTGTATGAGGCCAAGTTCATCACCGGCGCGATTGCCGGTGCCATGGCGGGCGGGGACCGCATCGGCTATGTGGCCGACTACCCCAGCTTCGGCGTGCCTGCCAACATCAACGCATTCGCGCTCGGCGCGCGGATGACGAACCCCAACGTCCGCATCGACCTGCAATGGACCTGTCTGCCCGACCAGCTTGACCCGCTGCACGTCTTTACCCAGAAGGGCATCACGGTCATCTCGGGCCGCGACGCACCGATGCCGAACCGCCCGCAGCGGGAGTTCGGCACGTTTCTGGTGCGCCCAGGCGGCGTGCTGCAGGACCTGACCACGCCGTTCTGGCACTGGGGCCAGTTCTATGAGAACGTCATCCGCACTGTTTTGAACGGCGGCTGGGTGCGGGACAAGTCCGGCACCGATGGCCGCGCCGTCAACTACTGGTGGGGCATGAACAGCGGCGTCATGGACGTGCTGCTCAGCCGCGAGCTGCCGCCCGATGTGACCCATCTGGCGCAGATCCTGCGCACCGGCGTCACCTCCGGCATGATCGACCCGTTCCACTGCCGGATCACCGGGCAGGACGGCAGCGTCAAGAACAGCGGACGCCACGGGCTGGACCTGGAGCAGATCGCCCACATGGACTGGCTGTGCGACGCCGTTGACGGCCACATCCCCGAATATGACGAGCTGGCCGAGGTCTCGAAGCCGATGTACCGGATGCAGGGCATCCACCGCGATCTTCTTCCCGTCGAGAAGGAGGCCGAGCTATGAAGATCCTGGCCGTTGCGGACGAGGAGTGCAAGGCCCTCTGGGACTACTTCACCCTCGACAAGCTCGAGGGCGTCGAACTCATCATTGCCTGCGGCGATTTGAGCCGCCATTATCTGGAATACCTTGCCACCATGGCGCCCGTGCCGCTTTTGTACGTACACGGCAACCATGACGAGAGCTACGACACCCGCCCGCCGCAGGGCGTCATCTGCCTGGATGACGACGTGTACGTACACAACGGCCTGCGCATCGCCGGGCTGGGCGGCAGCTGCCGCTACCGCACCGGCGCCTGGCAGTTTACCGAGGCCGAGATGAAAAAGCGCATCAACCATCTGCGCGGCAAGATCGACCGCCATGGCGGCATTGACATACTGGTCACCCACGCGCCGCTGCACGGCTACGGCGATATGACCGACCTGCCGCACCGCGGCTTCACAGCGTTTTCGGTCCTGCTGGACCGCTACCATCCGCAGCTGATGCTGCACGGGCACATCCATCTGAACTACGGCTGCTCCATCCCGCGGGAGCAACAGTACGGCGCGACCCGCATCGTCAATTGCTATGAGCGGGTGTATCTGGACGTGGACGCCCCCGCCCCCAAGCCCCGCCAGCGGCTGTTTGCTTCGCTGCTGGGACGGAATGCCCGGTAAGGACGAGGCATGCCTCGCCCTCGGCCTTCCCGTGGGCATTCTTCTGCCTTTCACGCTGAGGGCCGGATACGTCCGGTCCCTGCCAAGCGGCACGGCCAACTTCATCAAACAAGGAGAACTATTTCCATGACAAAAATCGCAGTATTCGGTGCAGGCACCTGGGGCATTGCGCTGGCGCGGCTGCTAGCCGCCAACGGGCGCGACGTCACCGTATGGAGCGCTATCCCCGCCGAGCTGAAGTCTTTAAGCACCACGCACCGCCACCCCAACCTGCCCGGTATGGAGCTGCCCGCCGCAATGCACTACACCGCCGACATTGCCGAGGCCTGCACGGGCCGCGACATCCTGCTCTTTGCCGTACCGTCCCCGTTTGTGCGTGCCACCGCAAAAAAGGCCGCGCCGCACATCCCGGAGGGCCAGCTGATCGTTGACGTCGCCAAGGGCGTCGAGGACAAGACCCTGATGACGATGAGCGAGATCATCGAGGATGAGCTTGCCAAGGCCGGACGCAAAGTGCGCGTTGTGGCACTGTCCGGCCCGACCCACGCCGAGGAGGTCGCCCGCGACATGCCCACCGCCATCGTGGCCGCCAGTGCCGACGAGGACGCTGCCAAAACCGTGCAGAAGGTCTTTACCACACCGGCCTTCCGCGTCTACACCAACGATGACCGCCGCGGCACCGAGCTGGGCGGTGCGGTCAAGAACGTCATTGCGCTGGCTGTCGGCATTGCGCTGGGCCTGGGCTACGGTGACAACGCCAAGGCCGCGCTCATCACCCGCGGCAACGCCGAGCTGTCCCGACTGGGCATCGCCATGGGCTGCAAGGCCGAGACCTTTGCGGGCCTGTCCGGTATGGGCGACCTGATCGTCACCTGCACGAGTATGCACAGCCGCAACCTGCACGCCGGTATGCTGATTGGCCGCGGCAAGTCGGTGGAGGAGGCCAAGACCGAGGTCGGCCAGGTCGTTGAGGGCATCAACGCACTGCCCGCCGCCTGCCGCCTGGCTAAGCAGTATAAGGTCGAAATGCCCATCGTCCAGGCCGTGGAGGCCATTCTGGACGGCAAGCTCGAGGCCCGCAGTGCGCTGATGGCGCTGATGGGCCGCAGCCTCAAGCGCGAATAAGGAGCACCGCCATGGCACAAATCAAGGCCGCATTTTTTGATATTGACGGCACGCTGCTTCCGTTCCACGCCAAGGCCCTGCCGGAATCCACCGTGCAGGCGCTGGCCGCACTGCGAAAAAACGGCGTCAAAACGTTTATTGCCACAGGCCGCCCGCCGGTGCACCTGCCGTACCTGCACGCGCTGGACGGCATCCCGTTTGACGGCTATGTGACGATGAACGGCCAATACTGCTATCTGGCCGACGGCACGCCGCTGTACAGCCGGTACATTGACCGCGCCGCCCTACGCACGTTGCTGCCGTATATCGAAAAAGAGCGTATATCCGTCGGTTTTGTGGGCAAGGATTTCTGCCTGTTCAACCACATCAACGATTTGAGCCGCCAGTTTGCGCTGGACCTGCAGCAGGGTGAGGGCGATGTCGCCGCGCACATCGAGTCCGACGCCATCTATCAATTGAGCGCCTTTTTACCCGAGGAAAACGAGCCGGAGTTTCTGCGCAGCTGCCCCGGCTGCATTGCTGTGCGATGGAGCCCGGATTTCTGTGATATTCTGCCCGCGGGCGGCGGCAAGCCCAACGGCCTGGCCCACACGCTGGCCCATCTGGGCCTGACGCGGGAGCAGTCCATCGCCTTTGGCGACGGCGGCAACGACGTGACGATGCTGGAATATGCCGGGATCGGCGTCGCCATGGGCAACGCCTGTGATGCCGCCAAGGCCGCCGCGGATTATGTCACCGACGACATTACCGCAGACGGCCTTGCAAAGGCACTGGCGCATTTTGGGCTGATTTGAATAAATTGTCTCCCCCCCCAGAGGGAGACGCCCTGCAGGGGCCGCATATATGCGGCCCGCAGCTGTACGGCAGATGACCTCTTGCGGGAAAGCCGCAGGCCGGGCATGCCCGGCCCCTACCGCTATCTATAAAGCAAGCCCCTGACCATCACTCGGTCAGGGGCTGTTTCTTTTACACTTTTTTCCGCACAAACGCCTTTGCTGCAACCACACACGCGGCGTAGACCACGCCCGCAATGGCCCAGATGACCCAGCTGTACTGCGGCTGGCCGTTGCCGTTGGGGCCGAAGGTGTACCACAGGAAGATGGCAACCACCACCAACCAGTAGGCCGCGGTCAGCGCGGTCAGCCGCCCTTTCACGGCCTTGTGCCCGCGGGTAAAGTCCCCGTCCTCCAGCAGCCGATCCATGGCGTCCTGCACCGTGCCCACCCGCACAAAGGCGTACACACCGCAGGCGACCAGCACCAACAGCAGACAGATGGACATCGACATCAAAAACGACACACCGACCATCACAGCCGCAAACAGGGGCACCGCCGCCAGAATGCAGAGCGCCGCACCCATGCGGTTGGCCCGGTCATACTCCGGCGCAAAGGCGGCGCGGCGCTCCCGCACCAGCGCTGTCACGCCGTGCTCGGTCTCGATGGGCTCCTTTTCCAGAAACTCATATTCCCGCACCGCCGCGCCGCACTGCATAAACAGCACAACGGCCACAGCCACCAGCACCAGCAGCGCGATCATCCCCAAGCCGCCCGCCAGATTGTCGTCCAAACCAAGCAGCCCGAGCTCACTCACCGTACCCAGCGCCAGCAGCGGAATGGGACTGACGATGCAGAGCGCCGTCGCCAGCGCCATCTGCGGCGCGTTGGCCTGTGCCTTGGTCAGGTAATCCTCCGCCTGCGTCAGCGTCACCCGGGGCAGGGGAGAGGGCGTCTCTGCCGCGGCAGGCTGCGTGTCGTCCTGCGTGTCGTCCTGCGTGTCTTTTAAAAGGCAGTCCGTCGTCACACTGAACAAACTGCTCAACTGTAAAATTTTGTCAATGTCGGGCATCGACTGTGCGCTCTCCCACTTGGAGACCGACTGGCGGCTGACGTTCAGCCGCTCGGCCAGCTCCTCCTGCGACCAGCCCGCCTTTTTGCGCAGAGCAATGAGCTTATCGGAAAATGTCATGGTGTGCCTCCTCCTTGGCAGCCTTATGGCAATCGTAGGGGCGCATTCTATATGCGCCCGTCAACGGCTGCCGGCCTTGCGGGCAGATGTGGAATCCGCCCCTACGGGTTTTCGGAAATTTTCTGACCTTATCTTACCAAATTCCCCGGTTGCGCACCATACAGTTACCCCATCAATCTGTCAACCGTGGGTTGCGTTTGCGGGCAGACGCCAGTCGATTTCCGCTGCACCGTTGTTTTTTAAAAACGCATTCACCTTGCCGAACGGCGCCGAGCCGAAGAACCCGCGGTAGGCCGACAGCGGGCTGGGGTGGGCGGATTCCAGCACCAGCACCGGGCGATGGGCGGCAGCCCTGTTGAAAATCGGCGCGTACTTCTGCGCGGGCTTGCCCCACAGCACGGCGGCCAGCGGGGCGGTGCCGTGGGCGGCGGCGTATTCCAGCGCGGCACGGGTAAACGTCTCCCACCCGCGGCCCGCATGGGCGTTGGCCGCGCCCTGCTCCACGGTCAGCACCGTGTTCAGCAGCAGCACACCCTGTCGCGCCCACAGCGTCAGGTCGGTGTGTGCGGCACAGCCGGGGCCAAGCTCGGCCTCCAGCTCCTTAAAAATGTTGCGCAGGCTCGGCGGAGCCTTGCAGCCGTCCGGCACCGAGAAGGACAGCCCCATGGCCTGACCCGGCTCATGGTAGGGGTCCTGCCCCAGAATGACGACCCGCACCGCCGACACCGGGCAGGCGCGGAACGCGGCGAAGATGTTCTCCGCCGCGGGGTAGACGGTTTTTTCCGCCGCAGCCGCTGTCACAAAGGCATCCAGCTCCGCAAAGTACGGCTTTGCGCGCTCCTGCGCAAAAAACAGCTGCCAGTCGGTGCCGGATAATTTGTCGAGTTCAGTGGTCAAAAGCATAGTGGATCTCCTCGGTAGTTTTGTAGGGCCCGCTCGTGTAAAACAGTCGGCCTTTCACGGGAAAACTGCGGGCCGCATATAGGCGGCCCCTGCATAGGTGCCCCACACATTTTTCACAAGTATATCACACCCCCGCGGGGCTTGCAATAGCGGCAAAAATGCGGTATAATAGCATTTATGCTGCGGCGTTGTGCCGCAAAGCCAATCATAAAGGGGAGAACCAATTCATGCGTTCCATTAAAACCAAACTGTTCAGCCTTGCTATGGCTGTTTCCATGGTGCTGGCGCTGGCTGGCTGTGCCATGTCCGCGCCGTCCACCGTCGGCTCCATCGGCGGGGTCGAGATCCCGGCAGGCATCTATCTGCTGGCCCAGTACAACTCCTACAACACCGCCTCCGGTGTTGCGGAGCTGGCCACCGGCGAGACCGCGTCCGACGTCAAGGCCGTGCTGAAGGCCACCTGCACCGGCACGATCAACGGCGAGGATGTCACCGCCGTCGGCAGTGACTACGTTGCCCAGCTGACGACCCGCGCCATTGAGTACTATGCTGCCGTGGAAAAGCAGTTTGCCGAGCAGAACGGCGTGCTGGACGACACTGCCACCGCCGAGGCCGCCAAGACTGCGGACAGCCTGTGGAGCTCCAACGGTGACCTGTACACCGCCAATGGTATCAGCAAGTCCAGCGTGGAGGCCTACCTGCTCAACGCCCAGAAGGCCAAAGTCCTGCTGAAGATGACTTACGGTCCCGACGGCACAAGCCCCGTGACTGACGCCGAGTACACCGACTACGTCAACAACGACTGCTACTACATCGAGGCCGTCCAGTTCCCTCTGGTCAACTACTCCACCTACTCGATGGCAGATGACGACCAGAAGGCCGCCATCATGGCCACGGCAGAGAGCTGCATGGCCGAGCTGAACGAGACTGCCACTGCCGAGACTGCGTCCAGCAGCGCCCTGTACACCGCCGCCATGACCTACGTGCCCAAGGCAATGGCCGCCATGGGCAGCACGATGGACGCCAGCCAGGCCGTCTACTACGCCGCATCCCAGCTGTACACGCCCAGCGATCTGAGCAGCTACGGCAGCGACGAGTACAACAACCTGACCGACCCGCTGGATGCCGCCGGTATGAACCACTGGACGACCATCGACTTGGGCACGACGGTTCTCGTCGCCCGCAAGATCGACCCGTTCAAGACCTACACCGTCGAGGATCTGGACAGCATGTACGACCTGCTGACCAGCATGAAATCTGACGCCATCCAGGATGAGCTCTACGCCGCCGGTGCCGCGCTGGACCACAACCTGAACAGCGCCGCCATGAACACCTACAGCGCATCCAAGATCAAAAAGAACGTCTGAACCTGAAAATTCAGCCGGGAGCAGCATTGTTTGCTCCCGGCTTTTTTGTTGAGGAGGGTCCCCCATGACGAAAAACAAATACACAAATCTGCTTTTGCAGACCCTGGGCTGCTTCATCTCCGCCGCCGGTATCTACAGCTTTGCCGTGGCCGCCGAGGTCCCGGTCACCGGCATTGCGGGCATCTGCGCCATCTTATACCGCCTGTTCGGCATCCCCATGGGCCTGAGCAATGTGCTCATCAACATCCCCATCATCCTCTGCACCTATAAATTGCTCGGCAGATCGTTCTTTATTCGCAGTGTCTACTGCATGGTACTCTTTGCAATCTTTACGGACTATCTGCTGCCGCTGATGCCGGTCTACCAGGGGGACCGCCTGTTGGCGACGATTTGCGGCGGCGCGATCGGCGGTATCGGCGATGCGCTGATCTACATGAACAACTCGAGCACCGGCGGCCTTGACTTCATCACCATGGGCATCAAGGCACGGCATCCGCACCTGCCGTTCGGCAACATCATGTTTGCGGCGGCGCTGGCGGTCATCCTGCTCAACGGTGCGGTGTTCCAGGATGTTGATTCCATTATTTACGGTATCATGTTTAATTTTATCGTGTCTGCTGTCATCAACAAGATGATGTTCGGCTTCTCGTCCTCGATGCTGGCCATGATCGTGACCGATGACGGCAAGGCCGCCTGCGCGGAAATTGACCGCGTGGCGGACCGCGGCTCGACGATTTTGCAGGGTCACGGGGGCTACGGCGGCCAGCCGAAGGATGTCGTGCTCTGCGCCTGCTCCAACAAGCAGCTCTACGAGATCGAGCACGCCGTGCAGGCCATCGACCCCGGCTGCTTCATCATCATGCTGCAATCCAACGAGGTCCACGGCGAGGGCTTCCGGCAGCTGGAGTTGGGGAAGAGCGAGAGCTCGGAGAGCAAATAAGCAACATATTACCGCCGGTTTCAGCAGTTCTATGACGTATAGGCTGCCGAAACCGGCGGATTTTTTTATACTGGGGACAAGACGAAAAGGAGGGCCTGCCGGATGCGTCGCCGCGGCGGGCGCAAGCCTGTTTGGAGGGGTCAAGGACGCCGACCACTGCCGGTTTGCCGCGCGGTAGGGGCCGCACATGTGCGGCCCG
>OOAH01002897.1_pt1 | contig 10805 bp, 11 predicted proteins | sample 1671801 | NCBI WGS metagenome assembly OOAH01 (sample SAMN06348194, study PRJEB24527) | human gut metagenome | biome: human gut; feature: ankylosing spondylitis patient; material: feces | host: Homo sapiens | place: China | collected 2015-10 | reverse complement strand
GGCAGATTCCGGCCTCTGATCGCTCAAACGCTTGGCAATGCGCAATCGGTCGACACTGTCGACCCAGTCGAAGCGCTCTGCCACCGGACGCGTCTTGTTTGCCTGCAGCGGGCCGATGAAGTGCCAGACGAGCTTCACGTCGGGCCGATGTTCCTTAAACCAGTCGACCTTGCCGCAGCCTTCCTGCGCATAGTTTTCACCGAAGACCGTTTGTCCGGCATCGGCGGCTGCAAGCACCGCCTCCGCAGGAAAAGTCTTCGAAACAGCGACAAGATCGGCTGCGCAGCCGCAGCGTTTGCAAGTTTCCTCAAGGCGGGCTTTCACTGTCGAAAGATTCCGCGCAATTTCCTGTTCTCGTTCGTTCATGTTGATGCAATTTCGTCGTGTCGGCGCCAATGCTAATCACAAAATGCGCCTTTGTGCCGCAAATCTTACGACAAGCCGGAAACAAAGGCGTCTCGTTCGGCAATTTCGATTCAGGCCACTTTGAGCAACTCGCTTCGAGACCGTGCGCAAACGCAGAATGTTCGTCGCACTGCTTGCCGCATAACGCGTAAGCAACCCATTGAAATCATTGTATTTCGGTTCCGTCCGAGGCCAAGTTATCCACAGACGACCCCCTTGAACACGATCAGCCGATATATGCGCCTTTAGTGCTTTGTCAAGGTCTTTCGGGACATACAAACGTCATTCAACTTGTCAAGCAAATTTTTGATCCATCAAATTTTTCCCTTTAAACTCAAAGGCTTTCATCCTACTCATCAGCCTTTGAGACCGTGTACACACTTATTCACTCCATTTGTGAATTACTGTGTACAGAGATCATTTTTTTCATAAAAATCAGTGCCCTTTTTTAGTGCCTAAAAATTAGGCACACCCACTTGAGGCTCATTTTTTCCGCTTTTCACGAATATCGGTATTTTCCCTTGGTTTTGTCCGGTGTTTTGTAAATTCTCGAGCTTGGCACTTCAGGGTTAATTCCTTCGGAGGAGAAGTAACTAATCCCGCCTCTGCTTCAGACTTATTGAATCCAAAGGCCGTTGCGTTGAGAATGATTCGTGTCAGCCGCGTGCGCCTACGTTGTATGGCAAATCGGCGCCGCGCCCACCGAACATAGGAACGCGTCATGGGCAAATCGAAACTCAACGCCGTCACTCAAGAACTGGTGCGCATCGATCCGGACAAACACCCTCTCTTTGTCCGCTTAAGGGAGTCGAGCGAATTTACCTGGTTGGCCGAAGCCGACGACTCACAAATGAAGTCGCTCGAAGGCATCGGGCTCGTATGCATCGTCGACGATCCCAATATGTTCAAGGAAACACTCGACATGGCGGTGCTTGCCCGTGAAATCAAAAAGCTCTTTGAGGGAACGCTTGCGGGCGCCTGGTTCACCGACCCCCTCATCGGGCGCGAATTTGCCACCAAGCTCGGCATTCGGCGTCTTCCCGCCGTTGCCGTCTACTGCTGCGGAGAGCTTCTCGGCGCCATCGAAGGCCTGCGCCCGTGGGGTGAATATCAAAGCGAACTCATCGCGATTCTCACGTCGCAGAGCAAACCCCGCAAAAAAACGCTCATTATCGAGCCGGCTCAGGCCTGATGCTCGATCATCGGACAACGCTTACGAATTTCCAATCAATTGAGGTGATCCCATGGTGGAGTTGAAGTTCAAACGTAAAACAGGATGGGACGGTCCGGACCTTGACCGCGGCGCAGAACGACGCGCCGCCAATCTGACGATCAAAGTTCTCGGCGAACTTGAAAAGGTTTTTATGGAGGCCTTTGAAACACAGAAGTCTCCCGACTGGATTTACGATCTCGGCAAGATCGACGCCGAAAGCGCCGCGTTTCTGATGCATTCTCTGGGGAAGGGCGAAGTGCGCATTACGCTGCACAACGGAGAAGTGAAAGCTTTTGAAACGGCCGTGCCGGGACTTTGGCTCCTTGAAATCGGACCGCTCAAGAGTCTGGTGGCGGCGCTGTTGCCGCGCTCGGTCGAAGCGGCCATTTCCAACGGGGCCGACCGCGTGGAGATTCCCGAAAAACTTCCTGCGGGACTTTTTGCCGCTCCCGCCATTCTTTCGGAAATCAACGACGCGCTTGCGCAAACCGACATCAGCAAAACCGAACCCGACAATGTGCCGCGTCAGATCGACATGGTGCGTCAGCCGCTCACTCCGGCCGACAAAACTTTCATTCTCACGTCAATCGGTGAAGGCCCCGTTTCGATCGAACTCTCGGGCTTTGCCGAAAGCCGCATTTTTTCAACCAAGGTGCGCGGTCTGTGGCGCTCGGTCATCATCAACAACAACCACAAGGTACTGCTCGACAGCCTGTGCGTGACGCACGTGCCGCCCGAAGTGCCGGCTTCGCTCGACGACATGGGCCGCAGCGCCAAGCTGATCCGCGACACGATCGACTGGATTGAGCACGATCTCGCGCGCGGTGCGCTCGGCTGATCTCAGGAGGCCTCTATATGACAGATATTGCCAGCGGCGCGGACATCATCGACCGACTCAACGCCGAACGCAACGCCCGCATCGCCGACGACACGAAGATGCAGTGCAAGATCTGCTGGTACGTGTACGATCCCGCCGAAGGCTGTCCCGAAAACCAGACGCCGCCGGGCACGCCCTTTTCGGCGCTACCCGAGTGGTGGACGTGCCCCGACTGCGGCAACGGCAAGCACGTTTTCATCCCGTTCTTAGACGTTGAAGACGCATAAATCATGGCAGACAACGACAGCAAGCCGAATGGACAAAATCGCGAACGCCTCGGCAATGTCCCGACCGCTCCCGTGACCTTCGTTCGCAAGCCCAAGCCCTTTGACAGGGAGGCGGCCATGCGCGCTTATGAAAGGGAACATCCGGAAGCTGTCGAAACACGCATGCGCGCGCTTAGGGAACGTCACGCAGGCACCAGTCTGAGGATTTTCCCATCGGATCCGAAAAAGTTCTTTGAGGCGGGATTTTCTGAAATTCTGGCCATCCGAATGGCAGGTCTTCCGATCGTCAACACGGCACTTGCGGTTGCCGCGACCGAATTTGTGCGCATCCGCATCGACGATACGCAAGCCTGGCTCGGCGTCGTCGTCACCCCCTGGGCGGTAATGGGCATTCTCGCGCCGGCCGCACGCGAGGGCTGGCGTTTTATACCCGCCGGCGGCTTTGAAGAAATCGAACTGGCTGCCGGAACTTTTCGCTTCATTGCTTGTGCAGACGCCATTCTCGGCCACTACCGCAGCTTATCGCTCAAAAGTCCCGTCTTCGAATTTCAGGACATGGCCAGCGCCAAGGCGTTTGCCGATGCTTGTCTGAATCTGCTTCTCGGACGTCAGACGCTCGAGGAAGAGCCAGAAGAACAAAATCCGACGCTCTCGCCCAAGGAACCCGAGCCGGAACCGATCAAAGAAAACCTCACCCGCCGCGAGCTTTTGGGCCGCTACGCGCAGCCTTTGACGCAGAGCTCGGAAAAGGAAACCCAACACAATTCGCAGCAGACACAATCAAACGTTGCCGAAAACGGCCAGCACGGGAGCAAGCCATGAGTTTTACCGAAGGCACCGTTCTCATCGATGTCGCCGTCGATGCGGACAACCGCACCAAAGTTACAACACGTTCGACCCGCCAAGGCGAAATCAGCCGCGCCATCGTAGGTCAGCCGATCTCATCGAGCCTGCCGCGCACCCTCATCGAGTCGCTCTATGCACTCTGTCCGCAGGCGCATTTGGCCGCGTACGAATGCGCCGCAGCGGCTGCTCAGGGCCTTGACATTCCCGATCGGGGACGCCGCGTGGTCTACGAACTCATCAACGAGCACCTGCGGTTTCTCGCGTTCGACGCCTTCGTCACCGTCGGCCTGAAGCCCGACGAACAAGTCCGACAACTCGGCAAACTGCGTGCGCTCAGCTCTTCGGAGCTTGCCAAGGACGAACCCGACTTCGATAAATTGGACGAAGCGATCGCCCCTGCCATTCAACTCTTTGTCACGGGAGTTGAACCGCAATCGTTTGAAGCGCTGCAGTCGCTGCCCGACTTCGAAGCCTGGATGCTGCACGGAGCAACGGCCGCAAGCCGCCTCTACGGCCAGCTCTGGGAAACCGTTCCCTGCCGGCGCTGCACGTCGGTGGCCATGCTCAACCCGCGCTGCTCGATCGAAGCAATCGAAACCTGGTTTTCGGGCGACGTCTCGGTGAGCTGCCCGCTTATCAACGGCACGGCGCACCAGACCAGCGCGCTCGGCCGCTGCGAAAAGCACCCGCTGATTGCCGAAATTCTCGAGCAGTACGGCTGCGGCGTACGCGCGCAGTTCGTAGCGCGTCTCATCGACCTCAGAGACTACTGGATGGCGCGCAAGGAACCGCAGTGGTCGGTGCAGGCATCAAAAACGGCGCCCGACACGGGGCTCGCGCACGTACAAACCGCACGCGGCTCGCTCATCGCGCGCATCGTCGTGGAAAAAGGCGTCGTGGCGGGCTTGAAAACCGTTGCACCCACCGAATGGAATTTCGCCTCGGGAAGCTGCGCCGAACAAGTTCTGTCCGTAATCGAATTCACGTCGGAGGATCAATGGAAACGCGACGCAGCCTGGATTCTCGCGGCCATCGATCCGTGTGTGCCGTACCAAATTCGTTTCAAGCACGCCGACAGCAAGGAGTAAAGCATGCATGAAGTCTCCATCGCCGAAGGCATTTTGTCGGCGGTCGACAAGACGCTCGCCGATGAGCCGAAAGCCAAGGTGACATCCGTTACCGTGAGCATCGGCGAGCTTGCGGGCGTCGAAATCGACGCGCTGATGTTTGCCTGGGATTCGGTCACCCGCGGCACTCGCGCCGACAAGGCAAAGCTTCTCATCAACCGCATCGATGGCGAAGCCTGGTGCATGAACTGCGCCAAAAACGTTGCGCTGCATCGCCACGGCGACCCGTGCCCCTCCTGCGGGGGATTTCAACTGATGCCGGTAAAAGGACACGAACTCAAGGTCGACACGCTGGAAGCAGACTTCGGCGACGCTTAATACGAAACACGCATTTGAAAACGATTTATTGAAATTCTTAGGAGTCAACTATGTGCACCACCTGCGGCTGCGGCGATCCGCACAGCCATACGCATATCGACGAAAACGGCAATGTCGTCACTCATACGCACTCGCACGACGAGCACGGTCATCATCATCACGACCATGACCACGGTCATGAGCACGGCCATGCAAACACCCGCACGATCGCCGTTGAAGAAGACATCCTTTCGCGCAACAACGAAATCGCCAACGAAAACCGGGCTCTTTTTGCCGCCAAGAAAATTCTGGCTCTTAATTTCGTCAGTTCACCGGGCTCGGGCAAGACGGAGCTTTTGTGCGCCACGGTGCGCAACAAACCCGCAGACGCTCCCGAGATTCTTGTCATCGAGGGAGACCAGCAGACCGACAACGACGCCAACCGCATTCGCGCCACCGGCGCCAAAGCCGTACAGATCAACACCGGCAAGGGATGCCATTTGGACGCTCAGCAAGTCAAGCTCGCTTTAGAAGTGCAACAGCCTGCCCAAGGCAGTCTTGTTCTCATCGAAAACGTCGGAAATCTCGTGTGTCCTGCAGAATTCGATCTCGGCGAAGCGCATAAGGTGGTGGTGATTTCCGTGACCGAAGGCGCCGACAAACCGCTCAAATATCCCGACATGTTTGCCGCGGCCGATCTGATGCTCATCAACAAGGTCGACCTCGCCCCTTATGTCAACTTCGACATGGACAAATGCGAGGAATACGCCAAGCGCGTCAATCCGGCCATCCGTTCGCTCAGGGTGTCGGCCACCACGGGCGAAGGACTCGACAAGTGGTGGGCATGGCTTAAAGCCAACCTCATGATCGCTCAGCTCTAAGATCAAGGGCTCTTTCATGACTGTCGAACGCCGCACCTACCGCATTACGGGCCTTGTGCAGGGCGTGGGCTTTCGTCCTACGCTCTGGCGTGTGGCGCATGCGCTCGAGCTCACAGGCGAAGTCTGGAACGATGCCGAAGGCGTGGGCACGATTCTCGAAGGAAAATCGACCGTACTCGATCGATTCGAGTCCGAACTCAGAAGCGCCGTTCGAAAGGAAGCGCCCCTTGCGCGCATCGACTCGGTAACGCTCACACACACCGAAGCGCCGCATGGTGCCGTCGATTTTGTAATCAGTCAAAGCCGTCAGGGCGCGGCGCACACGATGGTGACGCCCGACGCGGCCACGTGCCGCGCCTGCGCCGAAGAAATGTTTACGCCGGGCAACCGCCGCTGGCGTTATGCGTTTACCAACTGCACTCACTGCGGTCCTCGCTTTACGATCACGCGCAGCATCCCCTACGACCGGCCGATGACATCGATGGCCTCGTTTCCGATGTGCCCCGAATGCCGGGCCGAATACGAAAATCCGGCCGATCGTCGTTTTCATGCTCAGCCCAACGCATGTCCCGTGTGCGGCCCGCAGCTGCGGCTGATCGACACACGCGGCAACCCGATTGCCGAAGACGATCCGATCGAGCAGGCCGCGGAACTTTTGAAGGCAGGCAAAATCGTCGCCGTCAAAGGCCTTGGCGGCTTTCATCTGGCCGTCAACGCTGCCGATCACGAAGCGGTGGCTCGTCTGCGGCAACGCAAGGCTCGCGAAGCTAAGCCTCTGGCGGTGATGACCGCCAACCTCGCAAGCGCCCGACTCTGGGGAGCGCTCAACGACACGGAAATCAAGGCTCTGACGGATCCGGCGCGGCCCATCGTGCTTGTCCGCAAAACCGAGCGCTGCGAACAAACATTCGAGCATGTCGCCGACGGCTTAAACGAGATCGGACTCATGATCGCCTATACGCCGGTGCATCTGCTGCTTTTTCATGCGCTCGCGGGCTCTCCGAAAGATCCGGCCTGGCTCGACGAACCGCTCGAAGCGGCGCTTGTGATGACCTCGGCCAACCCTTCGGGCGAACCCCTGGTGATTCACACCGAAGAGGCCTGCCGGCGTCTTGACGGCATTGCCGACGCTATTCTCACGCACAATCGCGAAATCGTCTGCCGCTGCGACGACTCGGTGGTTCGCATCATCGACGATCGAGAGCGTCTGGTTCGCCGCGCGCGCGGCTTTACTCCGCTTGCGGTGAAGACTCAGGTCGACCTGACGGGAATCGCAGCTACGGGTGCCGCACTCAAAGCAACGGCCTGTATCGGACGCGGACGCGAAGCTTTCGTGACAGCGCACATCGGCGACACGAAAAACCTCGCGTCTTGCCAAGCGCTCAAAGAAGCGCTCGAGCATTTCGAGGACATTCTCGAGACAACACCCGCAAAAGCCGTCGCCTGCGATCTTCATCCGGACTTTTATTCCTCTCGCCTTGCACGCGAAATCGCTGCCGATCGGCAAATTCCTCTCTTTGAAGTACAGCATCATCATGCGCATACGATGGCCGTCGCCTTCGAATACGGCCTTGCGGGCGATGTCTACGGTCTTTCTCTTGACGGCGTAGGACTCGGAACAGACGGGCTTGCCTGGGGCTGCGAAGTGCTTCACTGCACCGCAGACGGCTCGTTTACCCGCCTCGGGCACCTGGAAAACATGCCGCTGCCGGGAGGCGACGCCGCCGCGCGCGAGCCTTGGCGCATGGCTGCGGCCGCCGCACTCATGGCGGGCTGCGAGGAAACCGCCGCCGAACTTTGGCCCGATCGCCCCGTCGAGCAAATGCTCAAGCTTGCGGCCAATACGCGCCTTACGTCGACAACAAGCTCGGCCGGACGCCTTTTTGATGCGGCCTGCGCCATTGCCGGGCTTTGCGAGGTACAAAGCGACGAAGCGCAGGCCGCCATGCTTCTGGAAGCGGCGGGCGACGACTTTCGAAACGCACAATTCGAAAGCGACGACTTCACCCTCCTTGGTCAAGAGGACATGAAGGTTCTGAGCGTTCGATCTCTTTTAAAACGACTTTTTGCCATGCGTCAAGCAGGCGCTCCGGCCGCCGACCTCTCGCAGCGCTTTCACGCGGCATTGAGCGCCGGACTCGCGCAGCTTGCACTTGCAACGATTCCTGCCGGCCAAACCGTTTGTCTGTCGGGCGGAACGTTTCTCAACCGCTTCATGGCGACCGATCTGGTGCAGCGCCTTACCGAGATGGGCTACCGCACCTACCTTCCCTCGCAGCTGCCGCCCGGAGACGGCGCGATAAGCTTCGGACAGTGCGCCGTCGCGTGGCAAAGACTCAACGCAGCCAATTTAATTTGAGTAGTGAAAGGACAAATCATGTGCTTAGCAGTACCCGCACAAATCATTTCGATTGACGGCACGACGGCCGTTGCTGAAATGTCCGGCGTCAAAAAGGACATCGACGTGACGCTTACGCCCGAGGTCGTCCCCGGCGACTGGGTGGTCGTGCATGTCGGTTATGCGCTGCAACGCATCGATCCCGACAAAGCCCGCGAAACGCTCGAAGCCATGCGCACGGCGGGCAACCTTTCCGAAAATGCGTCCGCTTAAGGCCTGCTCAGGAGGTTCGCTATGCAATACACCGCCGACTTTCGCAGCAAAGAAGAAGCTCTGGCCTTGGCCGAACGCATCAAGGCCGAAGTCAAGCCCGACCGACAGTATCGCTACATGGAGTTCTGCGGCGGGCACACGCATGTGCTCGCGCGCTGGGGACTCGCCGACCTGCTGCCGAAGAACATCCGCATGATCCACGGGCCGGGCTGTCCCGTGTGCGTGCTTCCGATCGGCCGCGTCGACATGGCGCTCGATCTTGCGCTCAACAAGGGCGTGACGCTGTGCACCTACGCCGACATGATGCGCGTGCCGGGTTCGGGCGGCAAAACGCTTTTTAAAGCCAAGGCCGAAGGCGCCGATGTACGAATGGTCTACTCGCCGACAGATGCTCTCAAGCTTGCACTGCAAAATCCCGACAAACAGGTCGTCTTTTTTGCCATTGGCTTTGAAACGACTACCCCGCCGACAGCGCTCGTGCTCAAGGCGGCCAAAGCCCGGAACGTCGGCAACTTTTCCGTCGTCTGCTCGCACGTGATTACGCCTGCGGCCATGCAGCACATCATGCTTTCGCACGGTAAGGACGCCAAGCCCTTCATCGACGGCATTGTGGGACCGGCGCACGTTTCGGCCGTCATCGGCGAAGAGCCCTACCGCAAGTTCGTCGACGAATGGAAGATTCCGGTCGTCATCTGCGGCTTCGAGCCTTTGGACATGCTGCTTTCCATTCTCATGCTCGTGCGGCAGACAAACGCCGGCAAAGCCGAAGTCGAAAACGAATTCACGCGCGCCGTGCCTGCCCAAGGCAATCGGGTGGCCCTCTCGCTTATGGCCGAAACCTTCGTGCTGCGCGAAAGCTTTGCTTGGCGCGGCCTCGGCAGGCTTCCGGCCAGCGCGCTGGCGCTTTCGCCCGCTTATGAATCTTTCGACGCAGAAAAGCGGTTCGAACTCGTCGAGCACGACGTACCCGACAACAAAGCCTGCGAATGCGGCGCTATTCTGCGAGGAGAAAAAGAACCCCGCGATTGTCGGGCTTTCGGCACCGTCTGCACGCCGATTCATCCGATCGGCGCCTGCATGGTTTCAAGCGAAGGCGCTTGTGCGGCTTACTTCTCATACGAGTCCCGCAGGGCACGCTAAAGAATACGAAAGGAATCCAAGCGATGGCAAAGGAAAACTACATCCGCCCGATCGACGTCAAAAACGGCATCATCGACATGACGCACGGTGCCGGCGGCCGCGCAACCGCGCAGCTGATCGAGGAAGTTTTCTCTCGGGCGTTCGACAACTCGTTTTTGTCGCAAGCCCACGACGGCGCGGTAATGCCGACTCTCAAGGGCGAACCCGTAATGAGCTGCGACGGTCATGTCGTTCATCCCCTATTTTTTGCCGGCGGCGACATCGGCCGACTTGCCGTCTGCGGAACAGTCAATGACGTCGCCGTGTGCGGAGCCAAGCCCCTCTACCTGTCCGCAAGCTTCATCATCGAAGAAGGACTGCCTATCAAGACGCTCGTCGACATCGTCAACTCCATGGCTCTGGCAGCTAAAGAAGCGGGCGTCGCAATCGTCACGGGCGACACCAAAGTCGTTGAAAAAGGCCACGGCGACGGTCTATTCATAGCCACGACCGGTCTAGGCGAAAAGATTCCCGGCGCGCATGTGAGCGGGAAAGCCGCCAAACCCGGCGACGCTGTGCTTGTCACCGGCACCATGGGAGATCACGGCATCACGATCCTGTCTCAACGCGAGGGTCTGGGCTTTGAAGCGCAGGTGCAAAGCGACACGGCGCCTTTAAACGGCATCACGCAGGCGTTGCTTGCGGCTTTAGGCGAAAAAGTGCATGTGCTGCGCGACCCGACCCGCGGAGGACTCGCGACAACGCTCAATGAAATCGCCGCACAGAGCAAAGTCGGCATCGAAATCGAGGAAGATGCCGTGCCGATTCATCCGGCCGTAACGTCGGCCTGCGAATTCCTGGGGCTTGATCCTCTCTACATTGCCAATGAAGGCAAACTGATCGTGATTGTCGAGGAGTCGGCTGCCGATCAGGCGCTTGAAATCATTCGCGCTCAGAAGTACGGTGAAAATGCCGCGGTGATCGGCCGCGTAACGGCCGAACAACCGGGAATCGTGAGCATGAAAACCGCAATCGGCGGCTCGCGTTTGGTGGACTGGCTCAATTCCGATCCTCTGCCGCGCATCTGCTAACTGAAAACCTTCCGGAGGCTTTCGGGCGGCCCGCGGGCCGCCTTTTTCTTCTATCTGCCGTTTACCCAAAACCACAAAATCTTCCATCCGCACAGTTCCGGGCATTTTGTC
>OOAH01002893.1_pt1 | contig 10826 bp, 7 predicted proteins | sample 1671801 | NCBI WGS metagenome assembly OOAH01 (sample SAMN06348194, study PRJEB24527) | human gut metagenome | biome: human gut; feature: ankylosing spondylitis patient; material: feces | host: Homo sapiens | place: China | collected 2015-10 | reverse complement strand
TGATGTCCGGTGTCATCTCCATGACCAAGGTGTCCGCTCCTGGTCTTGCAACCTACAACGAAGCCTACCACACCTTTGGACTTCCATATATTTTTGACAGTACTGAGGATTTCTATCACGTTATGGACTCTGACCAGATGCGCGATTTCTTTCTCTCCTCCGGAGATGACGGTTTTGTAACTCTGACCTACTACACCTCAGGTGCCCGTTCTTTTTACACCAAGAATAAGGCGATCCGCAAACCAGAGGACCTCAAGGGCTTAAAGATCCGTGTACAGGATATGAAATCCCAGACTGATATGATGAAAGCACTCGGTGGTATCCCGGTTGCAATGTCTTATGGTGATGTATACACCTCCCTGCAGACCGGAATCATCGATGGAACCGAAAATAACGAAACCGCCCTCACAACCGGAAAACATGGCGAAATCTGCAAGGTCTATTCCACAGACCAGCATGCCATGATCCCTGATGTTATGGTCATGAGTGAAAAAGTATGGAAAAACATCAGCCCGGAGGATCAGCAGATTCTTCTGGAGGCTGCCCACGATTCCACCGACGCCCACAAGGTTATGTGGGACACCGCCGTGGAGGAGGCCGTCAACTACCTGACCGTCTACGAAATCGTCCGCGAACGCATGGCCGTCACGCAGCGCACGATCGAGCGCGTGGCGACGAATATCATCGAAGCGTTGCACGCGCGCTTTCCCGCAGTGCGGCACGTGCGTTGCACGGTAGCCAAACTCGCCCCCCCGCTGGGCGGCAAGATCGCCCGCGTTTCGGTGACGTTGGAAGGATAGCCCCGAAACGACGCGGGCGATCGCCGTCGCGGCGTTGCCGGCCCACATGCACGGGACACGCACGCCCGAAGCAGGGCGCATACTGCGAACAGACGGGAGACCGGCCCGAACGCCGCCCTCTCCCGACGAAGATAGGTGCACCTTTTCCCGCTGCGGCATAGACGGAACAAGTTCTGCGCTGTGCGCGGCTTAACGAAAACGTCAAGCTATGAAGACAACTCATCGGGCCACATTCGGCGGCCGGCTGAGCGCCGTGCTCGTCACGGCGGGCAGCGCCGTCGGATTGGGCAACATCTGGCGTTTCCCCTATGTCGCAGGGGAGAACGGCGGCGGCGCGTTCCTGCTGATCTACATCCTCAGCGTCCTGCTGCTCGGCGTGCCGATCATGCTTTCGGAATTCGCCATCGGACGCAATACCCACCGCAACGCCGTGGGCGCCTACCGCACCCTTTCGAGCCGCTGGTCGATCCTGGGCTACAACAGTATTCTGGCTCCGCTGCTCATCATGGGCTTCTATCTGGTGGTCTCGGGCTGGACGCTGGAATACATGATCCACTCGCTCACGGGCGAATTCACACGCATCAGTACCCCCGAAGCCTACGAATCGCTCTTCAACGCCTTCACGCAGAACCCGTGGAAACCGTTGCTCTACACCGTCGTCTTCACCCTGCTGACGCACGGCGTCATCGCACTGGGCGTCCAGAAAGGGATCGAACGCTCGGCTCGCATCATGATGCCGCTGCTGCTGTTGATCCTCGTGGTGCTGGCCGTCCACTCCATCCTGCTGCCTGGCGGCACCGAAGGCGTGAAATTCCTCTTCGCTCCCGACTTCTCGAAGGTGACGCCCTCGACGGTGCTCACCGCGCTCGGACAGGCCTTCTTCTCGCTGTCGATCGGTCTGGGCTGCCTGGTGACCTATGCCTCCTATTTCAAGAACGACACCAACATCACGCACACCGCCCTGCAAGTCGCCTTCATCGACACGCTCGTGGCGGTGTTGGCGGGGCTGGTGATCTTTCCGGCCGTTTTCAGCGTCGGCATCGAACCCACGGCCGGCCCCTCGCTGGTCTTCGTCACCCTGCCCGCGATCTTCAACACGCTTCCGCTGAGCATGGTATGGTCGACGATCTTCTTCCTGCTGCTGGTCATCGCAGCCCTCACCTCCACGATCTCGCTGCACGAGGTGCTGACCGTCTACGTGCAGGAGGAGTGGCGTCTGAGCCGCCGTGCGGCGGCATGGATCGTCACCGGCGCCTGCATCGTACTGGGCGCGGCCGCTTCGTTGTCGCTCGGCGCATGGCAATGGTTGCAGCTCGGCGGGAAATCGTTCTTCGACCTGCTGGACTTCGTGACGGCCAACATCATGCTGCCCGCAGGCGGTTTCTTCATCTGCATCTTCACGGGTTGGGTACTCGACCGGCGGTTCATGCCGGCGGAACTGACCAACCACGGCGCACTGCGCCTGCACCTCTGGCCGCTGCTCGGCATGCTGCTGCGCTGGGTTTGTCCGGTGGTGATCCTGCTGATCTTCCTGGATAACCTGGGAGTGCTCTGATTCGCGACAGCGGTCATACACTTTAAATTTGTCCCTCGGAAAGTCGACTTTTTATTCAGAAAAGTCGACCTTTTCGTATTTTTTCCTATATTTGCAACCGGAGCGGGTTTTCCCATGCGTCCGCATATCAACGGTTTGCGTTCGGGAAGCGGTTCCGCCCCCCCCCGAAACGGCGACGAATGCCGAAACACGTCTCCGCGCGAAACGGCTATCGCCCGATGAAGACGAAAAGCGGGCAGGGAAAACGGAAGTTGAAAATGAAAAAAGACATTTACTGCTTTACATAATTCCAATTTCTAATCTAAATCGATTTTATGAAGAAACTCGTACTGCTCATTTTCACCGTCTGCATGGGGGGGGGAATCGCCGCATCGGCGCAGGAAGTCTCGCAGCAGAAACTGGACTCGCTGAATCAGGCGCTCAGTGACATTTCGGCCCGCGTAAAGGAGACCGAAGCAGCGGAAAGCAACCGCGCGATCTGGAAAGACCGTTCCAAGTATTTCAACCTGAATTACGTCAACCAGAAACTCTCTCCCGACATCGACGGGTGGGACAAACTCGGCGGCGGCGAATTGAAAAGCGACTTCGGTGCGGCGATCGTCTGGGGTAAAACCTACTACCTGCACAAGAAGCCGCTGGCCGGCATGATCAAGTTCGGCATCGACTGGTCGTGGATGGACCTCAACTACGCACAATACAAACTCGAAACCTACGACTACGACACGGACGAGCTTTACTCCGAAAAGGCCCACCAGCTCGAATACGGTATGCAGATCGGCCCGTCGGTGACGATCAATCCGGTGCACCACCTCAAAGTGAGCGCCTACTTCCGCGTAACGCCCTCCTACTCGATGATGTACCTCAACGACGAGTTTTACCACCACTATGCGACCTTCTGCAACACGGGTTTCGCCGTAGCCTGGAAGGTACTCTCGGTCGGCTGCGAATGGCGTTGGGGCAAAGCGTCGTACGACGGTCTGGGTCTCAACCTCGACGATCTGGAAGGCGATTACTCCGACGGCGATTTCAGCGGCGACATCCCCTCGGCGGACGACGTGCTGACCGACTTGCAGGATTTGAAGCTCAAAACCAAATCGTTCCGCGTCTATTTCAGTTTCCGTTTCTAAACGGACACAGGCAACCGGAGACGAGCCGAAAAATCTCCGGAAATGAAATTCACCCCTGCCGCGTGCTGCGGCAGGGGTGAATGCGTTGAAAACGGAACGGCAGGCGCTCTTTTCGACCGGCATGTACGCTACTCCACAGCACGCCGGTTGAGCAACGCATGGGTCAGCGTCAGTTCGTCGACGTATTCCAGCTCGTCGCCGAACCCGATGCCGCGTGCGATGGAGGTGACTTTCAGGTCGGAGAACTCCCGCAAACGGTTCATCAGGTAGAAGAGCGTCGTCTCGCCCTCGACCGAGGTGGAGATCGCCAGAATCACCTCGCCCACGCCGCCCCGGCGAATGCGCTCGACCAGCAGGTCGATTTTCAGGTCGGAGGGCGCGATTCCCTGCATGGGCGAGATGACGCCGCCCAGCACATGATAAAGCCCCCGGTACTGCTGCGTATGTTCGATCGAGAGGACGTCGGCCACCTGCTCCACGACGCAGATCGTCGAACGGTCGCGTTTCGGATCTTCGCAGATCGGGCAGACATCGGTGTCCGACAGATTGTTGCACTCCCTGCAATAACGGATTTCGCGGCGGAACCGGTCGATGCTCCGCGTCATGCCCGCCACGATCGACGGCTCCATGCGCAACAGGTGCATGGCCAGCCGCAACGCCGTGCGGCGGCCGATTCCGGGGAGTTTGGACAACTCCTCCACCACGTCGGTCAGTAATTGAGACATTCGAGAATGAATATCCGCGGCGGCGACCTGAACCGGTCGCCGCCGCGATGCGTTTTCGTTAAATCGTTTCGATCGTGCGGGCCTCGACCCACCCCTTCTTGCCGTCGGCGATGACGATCTCGCGCCAGTCGCCCAGCTCGCTCACCGTGCGGACCTTCGTCCCCTCGTGCAACACGAACAGATCGGTCGACGCCTTGTCGGGCGAACTCTTGACCGAGACCGACGAACTCATCACGACGGCCTCCGTACTGTCGAGCAGCTCGCGCCGCTCGGTCACGGCGAACGAAGTGGAGGCGACGAAGACGAGCAGCATCGCCAGCGTACCGTAGAAACCCGCCTTGCGCCACGCCAGCCTTCCGGCCAGCAAGTAAAGCAGCACGAGCGCGAAGAGCAGCGCCAGCGCCGCCAGCGAGACGACGCTCCACGCAGTGCACCCGAGCGACATGCGCACCGAGCGCACCCAGCCTTTGAGGAAAAACTCCGGCACGACGGCGATCTTGTCCTTGGTGAAGGTATTGGCCACGTCGAGATTGTAGCGGATGTCCGCATCGCCCGGAGCGAGCCGCAGCGCGCGGTTGTAGTAGAGAATCGCCTTGCCGTAACGCCCCACCTTGAAGTAGGCGTTGGCCAGATTGTAGTAGAGTTTATCGGACGCATAGCCCCGCAGGATCAACTGCCGGTAGGCATCGATCGCCCGATGATAGTCCGAATTGATATAGGCCGTATTGGCGGCGTCCCACACCTGCTCGACGGCAGCCAGCGAGTTGCCGCCGGCCGTCTGCACGGTCAGCGGATCGGTCGTCGCGGCAGCGAGCGAATCGCGGTCGCCCTGCGCCCGCGCAGCAGCGGTAAGACTCAGGAACAGGAGCAGCAGGCTCCAAAATATCCGGCTGGTTCTCATAGCCTCCTATTTTTTAATCACCGATTCGAGTTTCGAAATAAAATCCACCCCTGCGTTGTAGACGTCGCTCATGCGCGCCCCGGCCAACGGCGAGTACTGCGCCTCGTCGCACTGCGAGATGATCTCCGAGAAGCTCTGCGACAACTCCTGCGAAACGCCCCGTTTATTGAGCTCCTCGCGCACGTTCTCCTTTGTCAGATTGGCCACCGGAATGTTGAACTTGTCGCTCATGTAGCCCCACAACGCCCGCAGCATCTCCTCGTAAAAGGCATGGCGGTTCTCCTCCTGCATGAATTTCGCCGCAGCACGGAACCGCTGTACGGCCACCTTGTTGGCTCGCTTGCCGCGCATGAGCACCGCATTCTGACGGTCGCGGATCCGTTTGCGCAGCGCGACGTATGCCGCCGCGAAGAGTCCCACGATCGCCGCCAGCAGCACGAAATAGAGCGTCCCGCCCATGAACGGCCGCCCCTGCAAATGCAGGTTTCCGCGTCCGAGTTTGATGAAACGGATGTCCTGCCCCAGCAGCTTCACATCCTCCTTCGAAAGACCCGTGACCACCTGCGCCGCTGCGCCGCCGCCCGCATCGGGCGCGACGTTGATCGGCAGACGCGCCGTCGAAAGCGTGATATACTGCTTCTTCGCGGGGTCGAAATAGGTGAACTCCACCGGTGCGATCTCGTACTCGCCTTCGGCGCGGGCGATGAACGGGTATTCGAACTGACGGTAGCCGGTCGTACCGGCCGCCGTGGTCTTCATCGACTCGGTCGTCTTGACGTTGTACTGCTCGAACGAACTGGGGAGCGTCAGTTTGGGCGCCTGTACGAACGACAGGTTGCCCGTACCCGAAATCTTGATCGTATAGGTCGCCGCCGAGTTGGCCGCCAGCTCCGTCGAAGGAACGTCGGAGGCCATCGTGAACTTGCCGACGGCACCGCTGAAACTTGCCGGAGCGCCCGCGGGCAGGTCGCGCACCGTCACCTTGACCGGTGCCGTGCGCAGCGAACGGCGCACGTCGTAGACCTCGTGGCCGCCGCCGAAGAAGGGATCGGGATTGGCGCTCTGCACCAACACCTGCGCCACGACGTTCAGCTCGGCGGGTTCGACGGTCAGTTCGCCCGACTGCTGCGGGTAGAGCAGATACTCCTTGATGACCTGCGTCTCGTAGACCTTGCCGTTGTAGCGTTCGCGCTGGGGCTGTGCGTCCTGCTCGATCTCCTGTGCCCAGAAGCCGTTGAACGACGGGAACTTGCTGCCGTTGTCGCCCCGCAGGTTGACGCGGTAGTAGAGTTTGAGCGTCGCACGGATCGGCTCGCCCTTGAAAGCGGTCGTGCGCGACAGAATCATGCGCAGCAGGATGTCGTCCTTCGAGACCTGCTGCACGTCGTCGGCCGACTGGCCGCCCTGCACCGCCTGCTGGCCGCCGCTGCTCTCCGGCGTCTCCTCCACCACCTCGATCGGCAGCGCCTTGGTCTTGTACTGGCTCTTGCCGACCCGCACGGAGGCCGCACCGATGGTGAAGTTGCCCTCCTGCTGCGGCAAAAGCACGTAGGTGATCGTGTAGTTGCTGCTGCGGGTCATCTGCCCGTTAACGATCTGAATCGAACTGCCCTGCGAAAAGGCCGGTCCTGCGATCACGTCGAACCCCTCGAACGACGGGGCCGTGAAGGAACCTTCGTCGGGAGAGGCGTTGAGCGAGAATTCGACGCGCACGGCTTCGCCTTTGGCCACCACCATCGGCGCCTTCACCTCGAAGGAGACCTTTTCGTCGGCCGACGCGACCGTTGCGCCGAATACCGTCAGCAAGGTCAGCATCCACGTATAAACGGTTCGTTTCATTCCGTAATATCGATTGACTGTTGTACTATCTTGGACGTAACGAAAAACAGGCCGTTTTATTGCCTGCGGCACAAAACACACCACAGCCGGCTCCGAAGAGCCGATTGTGGTGCGTATCAGACCTTTTCAGGCATCAGTGCTTGAAGTCGGCGAAGAAGTCGTTGCCCTTGTCGTCCACGATGACGAAGGCGGGGAAATCCTCGACGTAGATCTTGCGGACGGCCTCCATACCCAGCTCGGGGAAGTCGACCACCTCGACCGACTTGATCGAGTTCTTGGCCAGAATCGCCGCCGGCCCGCCGATCGACCCCAGATAGAACCCGCCGTGCTTCCGGCAGGCGTCGGTGACGGCTTGCGAGCGGTTGCCCTTGGCCACCATCACCATCGAACCGCCGTGCGACTGGAACAGGTCGACGTAGGGATCCATACGGCCGGCCGTCGTGGGGCCGAACGAACCCGAAGCCATCCCCTCGGGAGTCTTCGCGGGACCGGCGTAGTAGACCGGATGCTTCTTGAAATAGTCGGGCATCGGCTTGCCTTCGTCGAGCATCTGCTTGATGCGGGCGTGGGCGATGTCGCGTGCCACGATGAGCGTTCCGCGCAGGTTCAGGCGCGTCTTGATCGGATACTTCGTCAGAATCTCGCGCACCTTGTCCATCCCCTCGTCCAGATCGATGTCGACGGCCGGCGACATGGCGGGCGCCTGCTTCGGAAGGAACCGAGCGGGATTCTTCTCCAACTGCTCCAAGAAGATGCCTTCGGGGGTGATCTTCGCCTTGATGTTGCGGTCGGCCGAGCAGCTCACGCCGATGGCCACGGGGCACGAAGCCGCATGGCGCGGAGCGCGGATCACCCGCACGTCGTGCACGAGGTACTTGCCGCCGAACTGAGCGCCCACGCCGCTCTCCTGACAGATTTTGAGCACCTTCTCCTCCCATTCCAGATCGCGGAAGCAGCGGCCGCCCTCGTTGCCCGACGTGGGCAGCGCGTCGAGATAACCCGCCGAAGCCTTCTTCACGGTCGAGAGACACATTTCGGCCGACGTTCCGCCGATGCAGATCGCCAGATGGTAGGGCGGGCAGGCCGAAGTGCCCAGATCCTTGATGTGGGTACGGATGAACTCGGTGAGCGTCTTCTCGTTGAGCAGCGCCTTGGTCTGCTGGTAGAGGAAGGTCTTGTTGGCCGACCCGCCGCCCTTGGTGATGAAGAGGAACTCGTACTCCATGCCGGGGCGGCCGCCGTAGATGTCGATCTGCGCCGGAAGATTCGTGCCCGAATTCTTCTCGTCGGTCATCGTGAAGGGAACCACCTGCGAATAGCGCAGGTTGCGCTCCTTGTAGGTTTCGTAGACGCCGCGCGCGATATGCTCGGCGTCGTCGGCGCCCGTATAGACATCCTCGCCCTTGTGGCCGATGCAGATCGCCGTACCCGTGTCCTGACAGGTGGGCAGCTCGCCTTCGGCTGCGACGCACTGGTTCAGCAGCATGGTGTAGGCCACGAAGCGGTCGTTGTCGGAGGCCTCGGAATCTTCGAGGATATTGCGCAGTTTCTGCAAGTGCGAAGCACGCAGGTAGAACGACACGTCGGAATAGGCGGCCTTCGACAACTCCTCCAACCCCTTGGGGTCGACTTTCAAAATCTTGCGGCCGTCGCACTCCACGACTTTCACGTAATCCTTGGTCAACAGACGGTACTCCGTGGTGTCCTCGCCCACGGGGAACGGCTCCTGATAGATGAATTCTGGCATAATTCGCGTTATTTTTTAGATCGTTAAATGTTGAATTCCTTTCCTCGTTTTCTCGCCTCGGCATAGCTCGAACTGCGTTCGGCTCTGCACTCGGCTTAACGAAAACGTTCCTTAACATTACAATCGCACCGGCATTCTTCCCGAAGGAAATCCGCTCTCCGCTTCCCGGCCGCGATGCACGGCACGACGGCGCAAAGCGCCCTCCGCCGGTCTGCGATTTACAGAGGCCAAAGATACGAAAAGTCGAGCGCAGAAGCAAACATTTATGTTTGATTATGCCGAGACAGAGTATCTAAGACGTCAGTCAAAGTACGAAAAGTCGAGCGCAGAAGCAAACATTTATGTTCGATTATGCCGAGACGAAGTATCTAAGACGCCGTCGAAGATACGAAATTCTTGCGAAATATCCGCCCGCGCCGCACGCTTTTCAATTTATTAAAAAATATTCCGAATTCCCGCGCGGCGGTTTCTGAATTTTGTTGTATCTTTGCATGAACTCCCATAGAGATTCATTTCGTATCAAATAACTAAAATTTAACGGTTATGGTATCTTACAAAGAACTCGGACTGGTGAATACGCGCGAGATGTTCGCCAAGGCCATCAAGGGCGGTTATGCCATTCCTGCATTCAACTTCAACAACATGGAGCAGTTGCAGGCGATCATTTCGGCGTGCGTCGAGGCCAATTCGCCCGTTATCCTGCAAGTGTCGGCCGGCGCCCGCAAATACGCCAACCAGACGTTGCTGCGCTACATGGCACAGGGCGCCGTGGAGTATGCCAAGGAGCTCAACGGCGGCAAGGGTATTCCGATTACGCTGCACCTCGACCACGGCAATTCGTTCGAACTGTGCAAGAGCTGCATCGACATGGGCTTCTCGTCGGTGATGATCGACGGTTCGTCGCTCCCCTACGATGAGAACGTAGCCCTCACGAAAAAGGTCGTCGAGTATGCTCACCAGCACGACGTGACGGTCGAAGGCGAGTTGGGCGTACTGGCCGGCGTCGAAGACGAGGTAGCTTCGGAGGTCGCGCACTACACCAAGCCCGAAGAGGTGATCGATTTCGTGACGAAGACCGGCGTCGACTCGCTGGCTATCTCGATCGGCACGTCGCACGGCGCCAACAAGTTCAAGCCCGAACAGTGCACCCGCAACGCCGAGGGCATCCTCGTTCCGCCTGAACTGCGCTTCGACATTCTGGCCGAGATCGAGAAGAAACTCCCCGGATTCCCCATCGTGCTGCATGGTGCTTCGTCGGTTCCGCAGGAGTACGTGAAGATCATCAACACGCACGGCGGCAAGCTCAAAGATGCCGTCGGCATTCCCGAGGAGCAGCTCCGCAAGGCAGCCAAGAGCGCCGTATGCAAGATCAACATCGACTCCGACGGCCGTCTAGCGATGACCGCCGCCGTACGCAAGGTCTTCATCGACAACCCCGCCGAGTTCGACCCCCGCAAATACCTGGGTCCGGCCCGCGACGAGTTGAAGAAGCTCTACATGCACAAATGCGAAAGCGTCCTGGGTTCGGCCGGACAGGCTTAATCCGGAGTTCCCGACAGAAAAATCCCGGGCCATCGCGGCCCGGGATTTTCTTTTATACCCGCAAGCCCGGTGCCTCCGGATCGGCACAGCCCGACAGACCGGCACAGCCCAGCACCTCGCAGTTCGGCACATCCGGCACCCCCGGATCGGCACTGCCGCCCCCGCAGACCGGCAAGGCCGGCACCCCGCAGTATACCCCGCCGCCGCGCCAGGCTCCGCCCAGGGCCACCGGCCGGGCCGGAAGGCCGCCTACACGCTGAACCGTTCGGCCTGCTGCCGGGTATTACGCCCCAGCACATCCGACAAAGCCGCCCCGGTCAGGCACGCCTCGATCCATGCCGTAAAATCGAAGTATTTGAGTAACGGCCGCTCGTATTTATCGGCCGCAACTGCCTGCACCGCACCGTACAGCCGTTCCCACAGGCGGCCCCTCTCCCGCCGGCTCCCGGGCAGCGGAAAGAGGCGTACAAACCTGAAAACAAGTTTTTCGACCGAGCTGTTTCCGATAGCGGTACTGCGGCGTATGGATTTGATTTCGTTTTCGGCGAAATCGAACCGCCCGCATTCAACCTGCAGGAGCAAATTCACCA
>OOAH01002884.1_pt1 | contig 10866 bp, 8 predicted proteins | sample 1671801 | NCBI WGS metagenome assembly OOAH01 (sample SAMN06348194, study PRJEB24527) | human gut metagenome | biome: human gut; feature: ankylosing spondylitis patient; material: feces | host: Homo sapiens | place: China | collected 2015-10 | reverse complement strand
CCGGGCCTTGTCCAGGCCGTCGGCTCCGTCATAGGCCTCCACGGTGCGGTAGCCCTCCCGCTGTAGGTTGAAGCGCAGAATGTCCACGATATTTTTTTCGTCCTCCACAATGAGAACGGTTTTCTGTTCGGTTTTTGCGTCCATGGGAGTATGCCTCCTTATGATATTTACAGATTCAGCAAGACCTTGGCCCGCAGCACGGCGGCCACGGTCTTGGCGTCGTCGATCTCGCCGTTCATGCAGCGGTGCACCATCTCGTCGAAGGGCACCCGCTCCACGTTGAGAAATTCGTCGGGGTCCAGGTGCTGTTCGCTGAATTTCAGCCCCTTGGCCAGGAACAGGTGCAGCACCTCGCCGTAGCAGCCGGGGGCGGGAATGATCTTGCCCAGGGGCAGGAAGGTCTCCGGCTCCGCGCCGGTCTCCTCCTTCAGCACCTGCGCCAGAATGGCGGCCAGACCGCCCAGCTGAGCATGGCCGAAGCCGTCATTGGTGGCTACCTTGGCCTCGGAGACGAAGCCGCCGTCCTCATAGTGGATGCCCTCGGAGACGGCGATGATACAGCTGCCTTTTTCGGCATAGACCCGCTTCACGTCCTCGATGAACTTGGGCATACTGAAATCCGTTTCCGGCAGATAAATGAGGTCGGGACCTGCGCCGTACTCCGACGCCAGCGCCGCAGAGGCGGCCAGCCAGCCGGCGTGGCGGCCCATGATCTCGATAATGGTGATCATGCCGGTGTCGTATACGTGGGCGTCCTGCCAGACCTCGGCGCAGGAGGTGGCGATATACTTGGCGGCAGAGGCAAAGCCCGGGCAGTGATCCGTTTCGACAAGATCATTGTCAATCGTCTTTGGCGCCCCGACAACAAACACATCGTCCACACCGTTTTCTTTGCAGTACTTTGACATCTTGTCTACGGTATCCATCGAATCATTTCCGCCGATATAAATAAAATAACGGATCTCATGTCTGCGAAAAATTTGAAGTATTTCTTCAAAATCCTCCTTGTTTTCTTCCGGATCGCCCAGTTTATAACGACAGGAGCCAAGCGCTGCTGCCGGGGTCTGCATCAGAAGAGAGATTTTTTCTGCTGAATCCAGTTTTTTTCCAAGATCAAGAAATTTTTCTGCAAGCACGCCTTCAATTCCATTTACCGCACCATAAATATGATCTACTTTTCCGGACAGTACAGCACAGGAAACAACTCCTGCCACCGTTGCATTGATCGCCGCGGTCGGTCCGCCAGACTGCGCTACTAACAGATTTCGCATATGATTTTCCTCCATCTATTCCCACTACTTTCTAAAAGTTTTTCACGAAATCACTTTCGCTTCGTCCTATAGCGTACCATATTTTTTTTCTTCCGTACACCCTGTTTTGCGTTTCCGGGAAAAGCCTGTAGACTTTCACAACGGATTGCAAAGTTTTTCGTTTTTTTCTTGCAGGATTGCCCTTAAAAAGCTATAATAGAAGCAATGTCCACGAAAAGGACGCAGAAAAATATACGTTTCATCAACAAAAAAACTGGAGGTTTTTTTCATGCAGACCAAGCAAGATGGCCGTCTCGGCACCGAAAAAATCGGGAAACTGATGCTCGAACTGGCCCTTCCCTCTGTCCTCGCACAGATTGTAAATGTACTATATAACATTGTAGACCGCATTTATATCGGCCGGATTCCTGATGTTGGTTCCCTGGCACTGACCGGTGTCGGCGTCACGTTTCCGATTATCACAATCATCTCCGCCTTTGCCGGATTCGCAAGTGGAGGCGGTGCTCCTCTTGCCGCCATCGCACTCGGACAGAAAAACCGGGACCGCGCAGAAAAAATTCTTGGAAGCTCCACTTCCCTGCTGCTCTTTTTCTCCGTGTGTCTGATGGCGTTTTTCTTTTTCTTTCAGACACCGCTTCTGTACCTCTTTGGTGCAAGCAGCAACACAATCCGATACGCTTCCACGTATATTTCCATTTATCTTGTCGGAACCGTATTTGTCGAGCTGGCTGTCGGATTGAATACTTTTATCAGCTGTCAGGGACACGCACGCACGGCCATGTGCTCCGTTCTCATTGGCGCTGTTATCAACATTGGTCTTGACCCGGTTTTCATCTTCGTTCTTCATATGGGTGTTTCCGGGGCCGCACTTGCTACCATTCTCTCCCAGGCTTTAAGTGCTGCATGGGTTCTTCGGTTTCTTACCTCAAAAAAATCAGGTGTCCGCCTTTCTCTTCGCACCATGAAACCGGATTTTTCCATTTTAGGCTCTGTCATGGCACTCGGCATCTCACCATTTATCATGTCTGCAACGGAAAGTGCCATCACAATCGTCATGAACCACGGGCTACAGACGTACGGCGGCGACCTCTATGTCGGCTCGATGACAATTCTCCAGTCGGTGCTGCAGCTGATTTTCGTACCGGTCAACGGCTTTACGAACGGTGTACAGCCGATCATCAGCTACAACTTTGGTGCAGGCCAGTTTGACCGTGTCCGCCAGACAATCCGGCGCATGATCGCCATTACTTTTACTGCCGCTTTCGTCTACGTTGTATTCGCAATGCTTCGTCCGGCTCTTTTTGCCGGTCTTTTCACGACTGACCCGGAACTGATTGTCATCGTAGAGAAGGTACTTCCGGTTTACATTGCCGGCATGGCAATTTTCGGACTGCAGAGCGGCGTACAGAGTTCCTTCCTCGGTCTTGGCCAGGCGAAGATTTCTCTTTTTATTGCACTGCTTCGAAAAGTCATCCTTCTGATTCCGCTTGCACTCATTCTGCCGCATTTCTTCGGTGTCATGGGCGTTTACTATGCAGAACCGATCGCTGATGTATGTTCTGTTATCACTGCCGTTACGCTGTTTCTCTGCAATATCCGGAAAATTCTTTCAACAGAAACACTTGCAAAAGTGACTCATACCGAAGAATGACAAAAGAGGCGCTCTGCGACCTTTTCCATGCACCACCCATAATCAATTTTCTCGATCGTTTCGGCTGCATAGACGGGATATTCCGCGAGAAGAATCCCGTCGATCGAATACGTAACCGAACCGACCTTTTCTCCTTTCTTTACCGGGGCTTTCAAAAGCTCCGGTAAAAAAATGTCTTTTTCCGGTATTTCTGTCTCTTTCAGAAGAGCGGGAAGCGAGCGCGCCGGATCAAGCGCCGGGCTTGTAAGGGTAAGGCGGGCGCTGCTTTTTACCTGCAGCATCCCGTCGTAAACACCGTCTGCTACTTCAATCTGCCCTGGGTTCCAGCTATGGTCCAGCACGTCACGATACATATACGATTCCAGCCCGTAGTTTAAAAGCTTTGCGGCATCCGCCCATTTATAGTTTTTATGGCTGGGCCATCCGCACGCAAGCAACGACACAATCAGACGCTTTCCATCCCGCTCCAGCGCACCGGTATAACAGTAACCGGCTTTTGCCGTGAAGCCGGTTTTTCCCGAAACAGCTCCATCCATCTGATCCAGCAGTGCGTTGTGATTATAGCAGTTGAACATGTTTTTCTTTTCCAGATCCCAGAAGGTATAGGACCGCGTCTGCGTCACTGCGAGAAACTGGGCGGCTTTCGGTGAAATCCAGACACAGTATCGCATGATCCGTGCCAGATCAGCTGCTGTCGTGTGGTGATCTCCGCCTGCGTCAGAAGCATCGAGACCGTTCGGCGTCACAAAATGCGTATCTGTACAGCCGATTGCTGCGGCTTTTTCATTCATAAGCGATGCAAATTCCTCTACACTTCCGCCGATGGTCTCTGCAATCATTACCGCCGCGTCGTTATGCGATTCCAGCATCAGGGAATACAGAAGATCGCCAAGCAGAAACTGTTCTCCCTCCCTCACACCGAGATGTACTTTCGGCGCTGCGGCTGCTTTAGCCGATGCAGTTGCGACCGTCTGCTCTTGTCCGTTTTCCAGTGCCAGAATGCATGTCATGATTTTCGTTGTGCTCGCCATTGCCATAGGATCTGTCTCGCGTTTTCCGAACAGCACACGGCCGGTATCGCCATCCATCAGGCATGCCGCCGTTGCAAACAGCTGATTCGGCTCGCTCTCCTGCTCTGTCGCAGTCACGGACACACTTCCCAAAAACAGAAGCAGGATTCCCAGGAAAAAACCTGTCTTGTTTCTTCTTTTTCTGTTCAAAATCAGATCCCCCTTGTGTTTTTTCTCTTTAAAAACGGAAAAGCCGGACGCTCTTTTGGGACCGGCTTTTTGTCTGCTTCTTCTTCATTATATGAGGTTTCCTGTAAAATCATGGTAAAATTTCACAAAGTTATTGACACTGCGATCCATATCATGTATAATTCCCATGTTTGTATAGAATTACTAAACTTTTTGTTTATTTTTACTGAGATTTCCTGAGAATCCGTATTCAGCAAAAGGATCCCGGGAAAGACTTTGGATGCAGAAAGGATTTTTTATGGAAATCGGAAAAAAAATCAGGGAACTGCGGATGTGGAAAGGGCTGACGCAGGAGGAACTGGCAGATCGGAGCGAGCTGTCAAAGGGATTTATTTCCCAGCTTGAAAACGATGTGACCTCTCCCTCGATCGCCACGCTGGTTGATGTTCTTACCTGCCTTGGAACGGATCTAAAAACGTTTTTCGGCGAAGAGCAGGACAATCAGGTTGTCTTTTGCGAAGAAGATTACTTTGTAAAGACCGCTGAAGCGCAGGGCAACGAGATCGCATGGATCGTTCCGAATGCACAGAAAAACAGGATGGAGCCAATCCGGCTGACGCTGCAAAGCGGCGCGTGCACCGAGATTGATTCACCGCATGAAGGCGAGGAATTCGGCTATGTACTTTCCGGCCGTATTCTCCTTCATCTTGGAGATGAATGCCACAAAGTGAAGAAAGGGGAAAGCTTCTACTATCCCGCTTCCTGTAATCACTATCTGGAAAATCCGGGTAAAACGCCGGCCATCATTCTCTGGGTCAGTTCTCCGCCTTATTTTTAGATTTTTTACACCGCGTGATTTTCACGAGAAACGGTGTTCCAAATTTCACAACCCGAAAGGAGCATATTACACATGAGTACCAAATTACTTGATCTGGTCAACATCACAAAATCGTACGACGGAGTTACCATTCTGGATGATCTGAATCTTTATATCCGTGAAAACGAATTTCTTACCCTCCTTGGCCCGAGCGGCTGCGGAAAAACAACCACATTACGTATCCTCGGCGGTTTTGAGACACCGGATGCCGGAAAGGTTTTATTTAACGGACAGGATATCACCCAGCTTCCGCCGAACAAACGCCAGTTAAATACGGTGTTCCAGAAATATGCTCTTTTCACGCATATGACAATTGCGGAAAACATTGCTTTCGGGCTGAAAATCAAAGGAAAATCCAAAGCATATATCGATGACAAAATCAAATACGCATTAAAACTTGTTAACCTTGAGGGTTACGAAAACCGCTCCCCGGCGCTTCTCTCCGGCGGCCAGCAGCAGCGAATCGCCATTGCGCGCGCGATTGTCAACGAACCAAAAGTTCTGCTTCTGGATGAGCCGCTCGGCGCACTTGACTTAAAGCTCCGTCAGGATATGCAGTACGAGTTGATCCGTCTGAAAAACGAGCTTGGTATCACCTTTGTCTATGTCACCCATGATCAGGAAGAGGCGCTTACTATGTCGGACACGATTGTTGTCATGAACCAGGGTTATATCCAGCAGATCGGCACACCGGAAGACATCTACAATGAGCCGCAGAACGCATTCGTTGCAGACTTCATCGGTGACAGCAACATTCTCGACGGCATCATGATTGAGGACCGTCTCGTCGAGATTCTCGGTGCGAAGTTCGAGTGCGTTGATGTCGGATTCGGCAAAAACAAACCGATCGACGTTGTGATCCGCCCGGAGGATATTGATCTTGTGAAGCCGGAGGAAGGTACCATCCGCGGACGTGTCACCCATCTGATTTTCAAAGGTGTTCACTATGAGATGGAGGTTACGGTGAACGGTTTTGAGCTTCTCGTTCACTCTACCGATCTGTTCCCGGTCGGACAGGAAGTCGGCATTCACGTCGATCCGTTCGATATCCAGATTATGAACAAACCGGAATCCGAAGATGAGGAGGCGGCAGCCATTGAAGAGTAATAAATTAAAGAAATGGCTGGCAGCACCGTATGCCGTCTGGGCTGCCGGTTTCATCATCATCCCGCTGATCCTGATTCTCTACTATGCGTTCACCGGGGAAGAAGGCGGCTTTACCCTTTCGAATTTTGCCTACGTTGCAACGAAGGAAAACATCAAGGCACTTGGCCTGGCTCTGTGGCTCTCACTCCTTAGCACAGTACTCTGTCTTGTCCTTGCCTATCCGCTTGCCATGATTCTGGCAAACCGGAATGTCAACCAGACCAGCTTTATTGTGCTGATCTTCATTCTCCCGATGTGGATGAACTTTCTGCTCCGTACGCTTGCATGGCAGACACTGCTTGAGAAAAACGGCGTCATCAACAGCATTCTCTCGTTTTTCCATCTGCCCGGCATTTCCATCATCAACACACCGGGAGCGATCATTCTCGGTATGGTTTACAACTTCCTGCCGTTTATGGTTCTGCCGATCTACAATGTCCTGATTAAGATCGACCGTGACGTCATCAACGCAGCAAGAGACCTCGGAGCGAACAGCGTACAGACTTTCCTGAAAGTAACGCTGCCGCTCACCACGCCGGGTATCGTAAGCGGTATTACCATGGTATTTATCCCGGCGCTTACAACCTTTGTTATTTCCGACCTGCTCGGCGGAAGCAAGATCCTTCTGATCGGAAACGTCATCGAGCAGGAGTTCAAACAGACCAACAACTGGAATGCCGGAAGCGCACTTTCCACAGTCCTGATGATTTTCATCATCCTGTCGATGGTTCTGATGAACAAATACGATAAAGACGGGGAGGGAACGGCATTTTGAGAAAGAAACTGGAAAAAATTTACATGGCGCTCATCTTTATTCTTCTGTATGCGCCGATTGTCACCCTTGTGGTGCTCTCCTTTAATGCATCAAAAACGCGTGCCAAATGGGGTGGCTTTACGCTGCACTGGTACCGTTCACTGTTTGCCAATACAGAGATCATGAACGCGCTGTATACAACGTTAATCATTGCGCTTCTTGCCTCTGCGATTGCAACCATCCTTGGAACGCTTGCGTGCATCGGCATCAACAGCATGTCAAAAAAAAGCCGGACGCTTTTCATGGGTATTACGAACATCCCGATGCTGAACGGTGAGATCGTTATGGGAATCTCGCTGATGCTGCTCTTTATCATCTGCCGCATTCAGCTTGGATTCGGCACGATTCTGATGGCGCATATCACGTTCAATGTTCCTTATGTTATTTTGAGCGTTATGCCGAAATTAAAGCAGACGAACAAATCAACGTACGAGGCAGCCCTCGACCTTGGCGCTTCCCCTCTGTACGCGTTTTGGAAAGTCATCTTCCCGGACATCATGCCGGGCGTTGTTTCAGGCTTTCTGCTCTCCTTTACCATGTCCCTCGATGATTTCGTTATCACCTACTTCACCAAGGGACCGGGCGTTGATACGCTCTCCACAAAGATTTATGCCGAGGTCCGCAAGGGAATCAAGCCGGAGATGTACTCGCTCTCCACAATTCTTTTTGTCACCGTACTGCTTCTGCTGCTCCTTGTGAATGTGAATCCTTCTCCGAAGGAAGAAAAAGAGGAGGCAAAAGAGCGCGAGGCTATGGCGAAGAAGGGCATCCGTTTCCGCATCACGAAACGTGTGGTCTTCCGCCGGATTCTTCCGATCGCCATGGTGCTTGTCATCGGCGGCGGCGGTATTTACTACGGAAGCCAGAATGCTTCAGCCGGCGGCTCCCAGCAGCTGATTGTGTACAATTGGGGCGAATATATGGATTCTGATGTCATCGATATCTTTGAGGAAGAAACCGGTATCCACGTTGTTTACGAGGAGTATGAGACGAACGAAATCATGTATCCGAAGATCAAATCCGGTGCGATTTCCTACGATCTTGTCTGCCCGTCCGACTATATGATTCAGAAGATGATCCAGAACGATCTGCTGCAGCCGATCAACTTTGACCATATTCCGAACGCTTCCAACATTGGAGATATGTACTACGAGACTTCCGAGCAGTTCGACCCGGGCAATCTCTACTCGATCCCGTACTGCTGGGGAACAGTTGGTATTCTGTACAACAAAAAAATGGTAAGCGAGCCGATCGACTCCTGGTCTGTTCTGTGGGATACCAATTACCGCGACAGCATTCTGATGCAGGACAGCGTGCGCGATGCGTTTGCTGTTGCTTTAAAGGATCTGGGATACTCCTTAAACTCCACCAATATCAAGGAGCTGACGGAGGCGAAGGATCTGCTTGTGACACAGAAACCTCTCGTGCAGGCGTACGTTGTGGATCAGGTGCGTGACAAGATGATCGGAAATGAGGCGGCTATCGGCGTTATTTACTCCGGTGAAGCTATCTACACGAAGCGTGAAAACCCGGATCTGGAATACGTTGTTCCAAAAGAAGGCTCCAACGTCTGGATCGATTCCTGGTGCATTCCAAAAGATGCGCAGCATGTCGAAAACGCAGAGAAATTCCTGAATTTCCTCTGCCGGCCGGACATCGCACTGAAAAACTTTGAGTATATTACCTACTCTACGCCGAATGATGCGGCGCGTGAACTGATTGAGGATGACGATATCCGAAACAGTGAAATCGCCTTCCCGGATGAGGAAACGCTTGCACGGTGCGAAACCTTTACGTATCTTGGCGATGATGCCGATGAGGTTTACAACCAGCTGTGGCGTGAAGTAAAATCAAATTAAAGATCTGCTTTCGGACAAAAAAAGATCCCGGTCAGGAATTCTTAGGAAAGATTCCTGCCGGGATTTTTCTATTCTTACTGTTGCTCTCAAAAGTCTGTTTTAATCAAAATTGTGGTCAAAGCGCGGGGAAAGCGTTCCGTTTCCATGGAGCACTTCATCCAGCTTTACAAGCTCCTGCGGCGCCTCTGCAAGCGCTCTTTCGTACAGGTGGACAAGATTCCGTGTGCCCGCTTCGCATTCCTTCTGAGGCCTTCCAGGCATCACACGGCCGCCCATCGAATCATAGCAGCCGACCAGTTTCATCGCTCCAAGAAGAAGGTTTCTTACCGCACTGCTGCGGCAGATCGTGATTCTCGTCCAGAGCTTCATGCCCTTCAGGCATTCGACAATTTCTGTTTCACCGATTTCCGGAAAACAGCGGTGGATGACCTTGTTGCCGTCGGTGTGCGGGCAGATCGGCGATGCCGGACGGTATACGAGTGGATCGAGGCCGTCCTCCAGCATGAAGTACTGGTCAAGGCTCGTCTCAATCTTTGCATGGGAAATTCCAGTGTGATCCACAAATTTCCCGATATACGGATGACACGTCGAATCGAGAAGGTAATGGCAGGCAAAGCCTAACAGATACGCTTCCATCGCCTCTGACGGGCTCTGCTGATACTTTTTCACCTCATCCTCGAACAGAACGGAAGCCGTCTGCTCATGCAGAAGCGTTCCGTAATCAGACACACGGTTTTTCGAGAACGGATGGTAATAAAAGAAGATATCCGGCCCGTGCAGTCCGATCAGATACAATTTTTTGTTTTCTCGAATGATCTTTTTCAAATTTGCCGGAAGCTGTTCATAGACTTCTCTTCCGAACCTGTCGTGTGCGTACGTAGTAGGCATATCGGTATCTCCCTTCTTTTTTCTCCTGCCGGATCAGACATCCAGCTTGATCTGCATTTCCTCTTCCACTTCTGCGCGGAAGTCCTCCATCTTGACCGGACTGATCTCCGGCAGATTGTCGGTGGAATCGACGCCGAAGTTCCTCAGGAATTCTTCGGTCGTGCCGAACACAATCGGGCGGCCCGGCGCGTCGAGGCGGCCAAGCTCCTGCACCAGATTGTACTCCACCAGTTTGTTGACCGCGTGATCGCTCTTGACGCCGCGGATCTTGTCGATCTCCTGCTTCGTGACCGGCTGCTTGTAGGCAATGATCGAGAGAGTCTCCATCATGACGTCGGTCAGAACCGCCTTCTTCGGCTGCATGGCGATGTTGACAAGATAATCATAATATTCCTGTTTCGTGCACATCTGATACGCATTTTCAAGCTCCACGATGTGGATGCCGCGGTCTTTCGTATTATATTTTTCCATCATATGGTTCAGAATCCTGCGGGTCGTCTCCGTGTCATGGCCGATCGCTTTTGCAATCCTTCCCAGCTCCACGGAATCTCCCATCGCAAAAAGGACTGCCTCGATGGCTGCTTCCGCCTCCTCGACCGAAGAGGGGCGTCTTGCCTCACCCAGGGCAGTTTCTTTATTCCTGTTCTGTTCTTCCATCTGTCTTGTCCTCACTGTCTGTCTCGTCTGTATACGGCACAACTACGGTGTCTTCATCCTCCAGGGATTCAATCAGGATATCCCCGAAAAGCTCCTCCTGGCTGATCCGGATTTTGCCGGTTTTCATCAGCTCCAGGATTGCAAGGAAGGTGACAATCACATGCACCTTGCCCGGCTGGGATTCCAAAAGGTCGCGGAAGCTGAAGCGGCGTTTTTTAACAGCAAACTGCTCGACATACGTCATCTTGTCCGGCAGGCTGACCTCTTCTTTTTCGATCTTTCCGAACTTGCTTCGGATCGGGTCGATCTTGTCCTCCTGGCGCTTTAAAATCATTTTATAGATCGTATGGAGCTTCGCGAGAGAAATCTGCGAGAGGAGCTCGGAGGTGTCGACCGGCGTCCTGTACTCCAGCACTTCTCTTGGAAGCGTCGGTTCCTTGTACACGGAACGGCTCGCCTCGTTCATGCGGTCACGCAGCTCGTACGACATGTACTTGTACATTT
>OOAH01002875.1_pt1 | contig 10902 bp, 9 predicted proteins | sample 1671801 | NCBI WGS metagenome assembly OOAH01 (sample SAMN06348194, study PRJEB24527) | human gut metagenome | biome: human gut; feature: ankylosing spondylitis patient; material: feces | host: Homo sapiens | place: China | collected 2015-10 | reverse complement strand
AAAAGTTTGATACAAGCATTCTTGATAACGTTACAAGAGAATCAGTGGAATCTACTCTTGTAAAAAATGGTAATAGGTTAGTTCGTAATTCTATTGATGTATCAGTATAAAATACAATCACTTCAATTTGGGCTAAATAACCATTACCACAATTACAACTAAATAAAAACCCCGGTGTCAGAGCGTATAGAAAACAAATCTATGCGCTCTGTTTTTATGTAAAGGAGCAGATTTATGAAAAAATAGCAAGGCTGGACAGCGAGCCGCTGATAACACAAATTTACAAAGATAATTATGAAAAGGCAGTGTATGGGAACTGAAAAGATAAGAAAAGCATTTTATATTGAAGAAGAACTGCTGGGGCAGGTAGATGCCCTGTTACCACAGGCAGATGTGCGTTCACGAAACGAATTCGTCAATCGGGCACTGCGGTTTTATATCGGATATCTCACTTCGGAGAAAATAGAAAATTATATGCTGACAACCATCTCCTCTGTCATGCATGCAACGGTAAAGGACAGCGAGAACCGCATGGCTCGTGCAATGTATAAACTTGCAGTGGAAACTTCCAAGCTGTCCCATGTGATCGCATACAGCCATGGTGTGGATGAGCAGGCACTCGGAAAGCTGCAGGCGAAGTGTGCAGAAGAGGTGAAACGGATCAATGGAGCAGTGAGGTTTGAGGAGGCATATCAATATCAGCAGGGGGATCGTTTTTAAGAAATAATTTATTGAAATGCGGTAAGACTTACAGTATGATAAAAGAAAAGGAAGGAGTGGTACATGATGACACAGATGAAGGAACGGGCAGTTGAATTGATAGAACGTATTCCAGATGAAAAAATGTTTTATGTGATTAATATTCTTCAGAATCTTGAGGAAATGTCATCCAACAGACCTGCAGATAAGAAACAGGCAATGGAAGCACTCCAGAATGTGCTGAAGTTCAGCGGAAGATTACCAGAAGATTTTGACGCAGACAAGGAATTACAGGAGGCAAGGGAGGAAAAGTATGGTAATATTGGTTGACACAAATATTATTATAGATGCACTTGCCAATCGGGAACCATATGCTGATGATGCAAAAAGAATTATGGAAAAATGTGCGGCAAGGGAAATAACAGGAATACTTGCGGCACATAGCATACCAAACTTGTTTTATATTCTTAGAAAAAATTTCAGTCAGGAAGAAAGAAGATTTCTTCTGAAAAATTTATGTGAGATATTTCAGATTTCTGACTTGAATGAAAAGAAGATAGTAGCTGCATTGGAAAACAATGTATTTTCAGATTTTGAAGATGGTCTGCAGGAAGAATGTGCAGTTGAGTCTATGGCAGATTATATTGTTACACGAAATCCGGCTGATTTTAAGCATTCAAGAGTAAAAGTAATTCTCCCAGATGAGTTGTTGAGAGAGTTAGAAAAAAATTAATTATCAGGAGTCGATTTGTCAAGGGGATATTTCGCATTGCAATACGGCTTTGTAAAAACAGAGGGGTGTCAACCCCTCTTGGCTGCATAGTGCTACCTGCCGAAGAAGGCAACCGTCCCCCCTCGGAGAGCGCACGACTGCCGCAGGCAGTAGCACCGCCCACTTTTGAGTGGTGAGTAAGTGCGCCCTTAGACGGATTAAATTGACTATCCTTTTGAATATTGATATAATGTGAGCGTAAGCTAAATCAAAAATTTCTTAACAGACAAATTTAAGAAGGAGTGATTTAGATGAAAAAGAAAACTAAGACTGTAATTGGTGTTATCCTTGCAGTAGCTCTGGTAGCTGTCTTGGTAGTTGTAGGATTTATGACTTACCTGGGAATTACCTGGACAAACAATCATGAATTCGGAGAATATGTCAGCAAGGAAGGTCCTTGGGGAATGACTGCTACATGGGTATCTGAGGATAGCAGCAGTTATCTCATTTGCAAAAAGGAGAATGATGAACCATTTGCCAAGGTTACAGCCTATTTTCAGGGGGTGGATGGTTGGCAAGCCTATGAACTGCATGGCAGAGACCGGATTGCTTATCTGAATACTGTGGAAAACGATACAACCATTGATAGCACCAGCGGAAATATGAAATTTGATGGAACTACATTTACCATTACAGATTTAGATAAAGAAATCTTCGGCACAAATGAATTTAATTATGTTATCACTGATAAGGAGTTCAGCCCCGATTAAAGTGCCAGAACTATTCCGATACGGTGGAAACATAACCGATGGAAAAGCGGAAACAGTGTATGCTATTACGTTGAGAACACCCGAAAGCCGAGAAACCAAATAATCGTTACTCTACCAATGGTTTATGTCCATATCGAAAAGGTTGATGTGAGAATAGAATAATTCTGTTCGACTTATTCCGATTATTCTAACAGATTTGCTCAGCACAAGGAACCCTGCGTGGGGGCAGATATATTTGCAAAGGATTTTACATAAAAAGCTGCTGAACAATCCAGAAAAGGAGAGTTTCAGCAGCTTTTTCATACTCTGTACTGTGTGCCCATCAAGAAAATACTGGATTCTATTGATTGACCACCGCCTTTCGGCTGCATACATTCACCACAAATGAGCCGCCAGCCGTTATGTATTCAGGTGGCAGAAACCACCCTTTACAGAGTACATCACAGAAGGGAATACAGGACCATTACTTCGGTAGTGGTCTTTTCTGTACTCTTAAAAGCTGTGAATTTATGAGGAGGAAACATAGTTGAAAGATTTTGAAGGGTTCATTAAGAACTATGCTACCAGAGATTTTATCTATTTTTTTGCAGAAAAATCTATTGAAATATATAAAAATCAAGTAGAAAAATTAGATGAACATTTGGTATGTAATATTACATTTCCTTTAAACATTATTCAGCATGGTTTTATACATAAGCAGGCAAAAGTCATGTTATCGGCATGGGATATTCCAAACATGGCATATCTTTCTATCACGAATTCCAATGATTACAGAAATGATATTATGACAGAACAATTAGCAGGAAGAGTGGTCAACCTGTATCGTGGGTATGAAAATAAGCATTCAGGAAGTGAATATATTGGAAATAATGGACTGCCTAGTATATTCAAATATTTGATGGGAATGTCATATGAACAATTTAAATACGCAAATCCGGCATGGATATATCAGAACTATAACCGCAATTACCATATGCTGATCGGTTCGCCTAATATTAACAGGGAAAAAATAGTTGATATCAATGTGATTACAAACGAATTATTTGGACTTACAGCAGAGGAATTGTTAGCAGTAGAATGGATTATCTGGTGGCTGTGTTCTATTCATCCAGATCCATTAAGCGCACCGGAAGAGTTATATAGAAAAAAAGAAAATAGCATCCTGACAAAGAAAAATCTGGAGCGGGTTATAAGTTATTATTCTGTGACCTATGAACAGGTGAGAAACTCATCATTGCGAAAACAGATTTTCTACAACAAACCATTTGTGATTACGCAAAAGACGAAAGAAACGATTGCAGTCAGTTTCTATTTGGTACAGATGATGATAGCAGATGGATTGTACTGGCTGATTCGGGATTACTATCACAACAATCATTGGGGAACCAAATTTATAATTGCTTTTGGAGAGATGTTTGAGGATTACTTTGAAGAACTGGCAGGTTTATATCTGCCCAAGAATTCATGGCATAAGATTCCAGAGGAAAGAAAAAAGAGTGCTGATTATTATGTTGAAGTGGATGAAGCGGTATTTTTGTTTGAATTAAAATCAGGATTACTTGGACTGGGAGCAAAACAGCAGGTGCCGGATGTTGGGCAGATTGATATATTTTATAACAGGAACATAAAAGAGGCATATGAGCAGTTGAAGGCATCAGAGCAGGAATATAAAGGAGAGAAACCTGTAATAAAGGTTTTTCTTTTGTATGAGAGTATGACAAATACACAGATGATAGTCGGCTCATTGCCGGAAATATTTGAGCAAGATCCAAGATGTTATATTATGACAATAGATGATCTGGAGATGCTTCTGGCAACCTATAAAAAGGATAAAAGCAGATTTGATGATGTTGTGAAAGCACTTGTTGAAAACAAAAGAGGAGGCAACGACTATAAGAGTGTTCTGGAAATATTGAATATATATCAGGCAGTTGGCGATATGCATTTTATTGGAGAAAGAGATTATTTCAATAAAATAGCAGAAAAGCTGAAAAAGGAATTAGGGACAGACCAATAAGGAGGACACCATGCCCAAACTTATCCTACGCTGCAACTACCTCAAAAACTCCCCGCCCGCACACCTTGCTAATTACATCAATTACATCGGCACCCGTGAGGGCGTGGAGAAGGTAGGCAGCACGACATCTTCACTGCCAGCCACCGACCGGCAGAAAAGTCTGATTGAAGATATTCTGGCAAAGATTCCCGATGCGAACCGGATGCATGAGTATCACGATTATATCCAAAGACCAACCAGAGAAAATGCATCGGAGTTTATTACGCAGGCGTTGGAAAATAACCTTGACATCATAGCGAAAAAGAAAAATTATATGGATTATCTGGCAAACAGACCGGGAGTAGAAATCATAGGTACTCACGGTCTGTTTTCAAATGAGGGAGAACCAGTGGTGCTGTCCCGTGTGGCAGAAGAGGTGGCAAATCATCCCGGTGTGATCTGGACGAATGTCATCAGCTTGCGGAGGGAGGATGCCGAGCGGTTAGGCTATGACAGTGCCGCCCAGTGGCAGGCACTGTTGAGGAGCAGGGTGCAGTTGCTGTGTGAGAATTGTAAGATAGACAGCCGGAACCTGAAATGGTATGCGGCATTCCACAATGAATCCCATCATCCCCATGTGCATCTGGTGGTCTATTCTTCTGATCCGTCCGAGGGATACTTGACGGCAAAGGGAATTGATGCCATGCGTTCTGCATACGCACATGATATTTTCCGGCAGGAGTTTCTAAGCATCTATGAGAAGGCAACCGAACAGAGAAACCAGTTAAAAGAGCAGGCAGAAAAAAGTCTGCTTTTTTTGTTGCAGCAAATGCAGGAGGGAGTCTGTCATAATCTCAAGATTGCAGAGCAGATGCAGCTTTTATCCAGACGGTTAAAAAATACCGGAGGGAAAAAGGTATATGGATACTTGAAAGCAGATGTGAAAGCCATCGTAAATGACATTGTAGATGAACTGGCAAAGGAAGAGCGTGTGGCAGAATGCTATCAGGCATGGCTAAAAAGCAGGGAGGAGATACAGCATTACTATAAAGATTCGGAAATAGAGAGGATACCGCTGTCACAGCAGAAGGAGCTAAAGAGCATTAAAAATATGGTCATCCGTGAGGCAGTCCGTTTTGGAGAAGGGTATCTGTATCTGGAAGAAGCGGAAACAGGAATAGAACGGCTGGAAGAGATATCCGAACAGCAGACAGAAAGCCTTGCCGCATTGCAGGGGGAGGACATGCCGGATATCATGCCTGAACAGACGGAAATGGAAGAGCAGGAATCAGACAGGCAGGAAGAAGGGCAGGGGGAATCCATTTCTTATTTTGCCAGATGGACGGACCGGTATAAAGAAGCGAGGGAATATCTCTATGGCACGATGGAGGCAGAACCGGATGAGGAGGCAGCCCATGAGATTATGCTGGAAGAGGCAGAGCATGGGAATGCGTATGCCATGCACGACATGGGAAAGATTTATGCGCAGGGCATTGGCTGTGAGGCAGATAAAGAAATGGCAGATGTGTGGTACAAAAAAGCATTAGCGGCAATGCAGTATGTAGAGCAGAAGAAAAAGAATACCTATCTGGAATACCGCATCGGAAAAATGTATCAGTACGGACTTGGCACAGAAGAGAATCTGGAACAGGCAGCGGAGTGGTTTTTCAAGGCGGCAGCAAAGGAACATAAGTATGCGCTCTATTCCCTTGGCATGCTTTATCTGCAGGGGAAGGGAGTGGAGCAGGATGAGGAAACCGCATATAGTCTGTTGTTCCGGTCTTACAGCAAGGGAAATCCCTATGCGGCATATGAACTTGGAAAACTCTATGCGGCAGGATGCGGTACAGAGAAAAATCAGGAAAAGTCGGAAAATTGTTATCGTGCTGCCTTTTTAGGTTTTCTGAATCTGGAGAAAAAATCAAAGGATGATACGCTCTGGTATCGTATCGGCTGCATGTATCTGCATGGGATCGGGACAGAGGCAGACGAAACGAAAGCGGAACATTATCTGACAAAGGCATCTGATTATGGCAACACCCATGCCTCCTATCAGCTTGCCAGACTCTATATCAGACAGGAGAGCCAAAAGTTAAGCGGGGAGTCTGGGACAGAGCTGGATGTTGAAAAGATTGCAAAAGCGGTAAAGTGGCTGGAAGAATCAGCCGCACAGGAAAATCCGTTTGCGGATTATGCACTGGGACGATTATACAGGGAAGGCATACTGGTGGCAGCGGACATGGAAAAGGCAGTGTTCCATCTGAAACGTGCCGCGGATGCCGGAAACAGCTATGCACAGTATCAGCTTGGAAAAATATATCTGGAAGAGGACACTAAAAACATTCCGGCAGCCATACAGTATCTGACACTGGCTGCGAAACAGAAAAATGAATTTGCAGCATACCGGTTAGGGAAAATTTATCTTGCCGGAGAAGAACTGCCAAAGAACACAGAGCTGGCACTGCATTATCTGAAGATGGCAGCAGACACCGGAAACCAGTATGCACAATATGCCCTGGGCAAAGTGTATCTGATCGGAAAGGATGCCCGGCAGGACAAGGAACGGGCATACGACTATTTTTTAAAATCCGCAGAGCAGGGAAACATTTATGCGGCGTATTTTTTAGAACACTGGAATGACATGCCACACCCCGATCTGCTTTTAATGGCAACAAGGCTCATGCGGCATCTGGAACATATCATGGGGGAGAATGTGTTCGGAAGAAAGAGCGGAGGCAGCAGACAGGGGATTGACAGAAAGCTGGCACGAAAAATCCGGCAGAAGAAGATTGCACAGGGACATGCCGTGGATGACCATGAGAACATGGTACAGACACAGTGATCACTGGAGGAGTGGTAGAAATGATGAGAGGAGGTACGATTGGGAGATTTTATTTACTTTACAGAGGAACAGAAGGAGCGTGCCAATGCAGTACAGATTGCGGACATCCTTCGCCGGGAGCATGAGGAGGTGGAGCGTTCCGGGAATGAATGGCGCTGGAAACGGCACAGGAGTGTGACTTTTCGGGGGAGCAGTTGGTACCGCCACAGCAGACAGGTCGGAAGTCATGCCATTGATTTCATGCAGGAGTTCTTCGGGATGTCCTACCCGGAGGCGGTGAGCTATCTGCTGGACGGAGAACAGGGACAGCTTATTGAACGGGGAAAAAGGCAGGAGACAAAAAGAAAACCGATAAAAGCCGGGAAGGGACGGCAGGCTGTAGAAAAAGAACAGACAGAGGAAAGAAAAGAACCGAAAGAGCCAAAGAAACTGAAACTGCCGGAGAAAAATCCGACCATGAAGAGAGTCTATGCATACCTTCTGCAGAAGCGCCATATTGACAGGGAAATCCTCTCGTATTTTGCGAAGGCAGGAACCATATATGAATCTGCGGAGCATCACAACATTGTATTTGCCGGACTGGACAGCGAGGGGAAAATCCGGCATGTTCATGTGAAGGGAAGTTGTTCTGACGGCAGGAGCTTCCGGCTGAATCAGGAAGGCTCGGAAGCTGCCTACGGATTTGGATACAAGGGAACCGGGAACAGACTGTATGTGTTTGAGGCACCCATTGATCTGTTATCATTTCTGTCCCTGTATCCAGACAACTGGCAGGAGAACAGTTATATCACCTTAAACGGTGTGGCAGAACATGCCATGCTGCAGGCATTGAAAGACAACCCAAGACTGGATACGGTTGTGCTGTGCCTCGACCATGATCCGGCAGGCATAGAAGCGTGCGGCAGACTGGCAGAGATTCTGGTACGCAATGGATATGGTGCGGTGAAACGGTTACAGTCAGCCTGCAAAGACTGGAATGAGGATTTAAAGGGCAGATATGGTGAGGAAACAATTCCGGCACAGGAACATCCGAGAGTCATGGAATGCAGGGCATGGACAGAGGTGCTGAAAGAGGTGACGGAATCCATCAACATCAAGTATGCCAACAGAAGTTATATCTGCCGTTATTATCAGGATATTTATAATGAACTGAAAAAAGGCAGGGGCAGGGAACAGCTTACGGATGCCTTTGACGGACCGGGGATGCTTTTGACCGGAGTGCTTGTGCGGTGCATGGAAAAAGAGGGAATCGCACTTGGCAGGGAAACTAGTGCAGACCAGATACTGGAAAATCTGTCAAAGCGTTATCAGCCGCATAAAGACAAGGGAAACTTCAACACCCGCATCCGGCAGATGCAGGCAGCCTTTGAAGAAACACTGGAGGTGTTCGATACAAAAGACTTAGAACAAAAAGAAGATCAGGAACTGCTTGCCAGAAAATGTATGAGCCTTGCGATGGAATGCATCCGGGCTCATATTTTTGTTGCCATCGACTGCGGGGAAGAGCAGATGAAGCCGGCAAAACAGAATGTGAAGGAACAGAAAATGGAACATCAGGAGGGAGGAATGATGCTATGCAGCCAGTCGTGATGCTGGTGATCGCAGGGGTGGCAATGTTTTCCGTGATTGGAGGCGTGTCACTTCTGTCACACTATTATACATTAAACGGAATCAAGAGCAGGACTGTCGGGGACGGTCAGCATGGAACGGCGAGATTTGCCACGAAAAAGGAAATCGCAGAAACCTATGTGCAGGTGCCCTATGAACCGGAGCTGTGGCGCAGGGGTGAGAACCTGCCGGCTGCACAGGGACTGGTACTCGGCAGCATGGAGCGGGCAGGAAAACTATACGCACTGGTGGATACCGGGGATGTGCATTGCCTGATGATTGGCGCGGCAGGAGTCGGAAAGACCGCACATTTTCTGTATCCCAACATTGAATATGCCTGTGCCTGTGGAATGAGTTTCCTGACCACGGATACAAAGGGAGACTTATACCGCAACTATGCAGGCATTGCAAAAAAATACTATGGCTACCATACGGCAGTCATCGATCTCCGTAATCCGACCAGAAGCGATGGTGACAATATGCTCCATCTGGTCAACAAATACATGGATGAGTATCTTGCAGACCATACGGACCTGAGTGCTAAGGCAAAAGCAGAAAAGTATGCAAAGATCACGGCAAAGACCATTATCTCCTCCGGTGGTACGGACAGTTCGAGCTATGGACAGAATGCATTTTTCTATGATGCGGCAGAAGGCGTGCTGACGGCAGCCATTCTGCTCATTGCGGAATTCTGCCCGGATGGAAAGAGGCATATCATCAGCGTGTTCAAACTGATACAGGATTTACTTGCACCATCCAAAGTGAAAGGGAAAAACCAGTTCCAGCTACTTCTGGCGAAACTCCCGGATACCCACAAGGCGAAATGGTTTGCAGGGGCAGCCTTAAATACGGCAGAGCAGTCCATGCAGTCGGTTCTCTCCACAGCGTTGTCCAGACTGAATGCTTTTCTGGATTCCGAGCTGGAGCAGATACTCTGTTTTGATACCGCCATCGATGCAGAGCTTTTCTGCAAAAAAAAGACGGCGGTGTTTCTGGTCATGCCGGAGGAGGACAATACCAAGTATTTTATTATTTCTCTGATTTTACAGCAGCTCTACCGGGAAATTCTCGTGGTGGCAGACGAGAACGGAGGGAAACTGAACAACCGTGTAGTTTTCTATTGGGATGAGGTCGGAACGATTCCGAAGATTGAAAGTGCAGAGATGATGTTCTCAGCGTCCCGATCCAGAAGGGTGAGTATCGTACCCATGATTCAGTCCTTTGCCCAGCTTAATAAGAATTATGGGAAAGAGGGCGCAGAAATCATTATTGATAACTGTCAGGATACCATCTTCGGAGGGTTCGCACCGAACTCGGAATCAGCGGAAGTGCTCTCCAAGAGCCTGGGCAACAAAACCGTCATGTCCGGTTCCATCAGCCGGGGAAAGAATGATCCGAGCCAGTCCCTCCAGATGATCCAAAGACCGCTCATGACAGCGGATGAATTGAAGTCACTGCCCAAAGGAAACTTTATCGTATCAAAGACTGGGACTCACCCTATGCGGACAAAACTGAAACTGTTCTTAAAATGGGGCATCACATTTGAAGAACCCTATGAGATTGAAGAAAAATCTGCAAGAAAGGTAGCATACGCAGACAAGCAGGAAATTGAAGAGGAGATCATACGGAGATATATGTGCTGTATGGAAGAACCAGACGAGACACCTGCAGAAACGGCAAGGACAGGAGGCATGCAGCAGACACCGCTGACGGACACCATGAAAAAGATGCGGCAGACCTTACGGACGGAAGATTAGGAGGCAGGGTGACTAGGAAAGAAATCTATGAAACGGAGCTGCCACACAGGGCGGTGGCGGTCTATCTGTATCTGGAGACTCGTGCGGACAGGGAGAGGACATGCTATCCGGCAATCGGTACCATTGCCAGAGAGCTGCACCTGTCTGTAAGTACGGTCAAGCGTGCAATCCACGATCTGGAGTGTGCAGGATTTATACAGAAAAAGCAGAGATGGCGTGAGAACGGAGGAAAGAGCAGCCTGCTCTATGAAATCATAAAATAGGCACAAAGGGATTACTGCGCCGGTCAGGTGAACTATGGTATGGTTCACTGTGGCCTGTGCAGGGAACTTTTCACTTTAAGGGGAAGAACAGAGAAAAGAAAATACAGTTGGCAATATGAAACATCAATATATTTTTTTGGAAAAAACTAAGAATTGAAGTATTATCAGATGGATTATGTGGGGGATTCATAAAGTAGTGGTATCAACATGACGATATAGAAAATGCAGGGAAGCATTGTATTTCAAAGAGTTTGA
>OOAH01002874.1_pt1 | contig 10904 bp, 9 predicted proteins | sample 1671801 | NCBI WGS metagenome assembly OOAH01 (sample SAMN06348194, study PRJEB24527) | human gut metagenome | biome: human gut; feature: ankylosing spondylitis patient; material: feces | host: Homo sapiens | place: China | collected 2015-10 | reverse complement strand
TTTACCGGGAGGGTAAAGCAGTTGACTTGATTACTCTTCAAAACAAATTAAAAGAAAAAGAAGTTCCAGAAGAATTTATAAATGTAGAATACAATGAAATAATTGTAGCTCTAAAAAGATATGAAATGTTATACTCTAAAGATAGTATAGATTATATGTCTAAAGAAAACCTAGATAAAATTAAGGATATAACATATATTATTGCATTGATGGTGAGGAACAAAATATTCTATTTATCTAATAAAGTTAGTAGAGATAAATTGATTCAATTATATAATGATTGCAGAAATAGAGAGAATCAATATAAAGGAACAGATAATCAAATTGAAAATTTTATTAACTATTATTATAAAAGCGTAGAAAATGAATTAACGAAGGAAGTAACAAAACCTTCTTTTTTTATGCCAGATAATAGTGAAATAGAAATTTAATATAAAGTAGAGGGAGGTGTTTGCTATGCCTTATTCGTAAATAAGTATAAAGCAAAATTTGAAAGAAAGGAGAATTTTGATGAAAATTTACAAAGTAATATATTCTAGTGTATATATTGAAGGTGGAGAAAATACAGTTGATGTAAAGGTATTTTTAAACAAAGATGTAGCATTAAAGTTTATAAAAAGACAGATCAAAGAAATAAAAAAAGAAGTAGATGATTTGGAAGATTATTGTGTAGATGAAAAAGAAGATTTTTACGAAAGATATTTAGATGGTCGATCAATGGAAGATTCGGTTTCTATTTATTTAGAAGAAGATGAATCTTATGATGAAATTGAACTACAAGAAGAAAAATTAAGGCAACAAAAGGAAGAAAAAGAATATGAAATGTAAAAAAATTTCTATTGTAATACTAGTTTTTGTATTTGTCTTTATATTTTTAATATCTTCTTATATTTTACTAAAAGATATGAATGAATTAAGAAAAAACAATGAAGCTACAGAAGAGTTAATTGAAGAAACTATTGAAATAAAAGAAGCATCAAAAGAAAAATACATAGATTGGAATTATCTGAAATCAATTAATGAAGATATAATTGCTTGGATAGAAATAGAAGGTACAAATATAAATTATCCTATTATTAAGAATGAAAATAATTATTATTTGAAACACTCATTTGATAAGAAATACAATAGTAATGGAGCAATATTTACAACCAATATATTTCCATTTAAAGATGACGAAACTATCGTATATGGACATAATATGAAAAATGGTAGTATGTTTTCAAATTTAGGAAAATATCTAAACAAAGAATTTCTTGATTTACATTCTAAATATAAAATATATACAGTAGATAAAAACTATGAAGCAACAATATTTAGTGTATATTCAATAGGAGTAAATGAAGAAATGCAGAATTTAAAATTGTTAAATTTTGATGAAAGAGTAAAATATTATAAAAATATCAGCAAGTATAAAATTGAATATAATGAAAACATAAATAAAATAGTAAAATTATCTACTTGTTCTTATTTAAATGCAAAAACAAGACCTACTGATCAGAGATATTATATTATTGCTAGTTTGAATCCAATTTAGAATAAATTGTAAAAAAGAGCTGACAAATTTTAAAATTAGAGTTATTATTATTGTAGGAGGCATTTATCATGGAAAAAAATAAAATCCTTATAATAATAGTAATTTTTATCTTATTAGCTTTAGGAATTATAGGAATCACATATTTTATAACACACAAAAATGAAAATAAAGAAGAATTAGAAAAATCAAACGAAACAACTACTGTGTTAGAAAATACAATAAGTTCTATTACAAGTGATACCAATATAGCAGTGAATGAAACTGACGATAATGTAATTGAAGAAAAAGAAGAAAAAACAATTACAGAAACAGATAATGAAAGTGTAGAAAAAGTTGAGAAAAAACAAGAAACACAAACACCCACAAAAACTACATCGACAACTACACAGGCAAAGAGTAATTCATCAAATAATTTAAGTACGTCAAAGAAAGAAAATGTAATGCAAGACACAAGTAAAACAACAGTGAATACTAATACTCCGGAAGCTAAATCTACCACTCAATCAACAAGTAGTAAAAATGAACAACAAGAAGAAACTAAAACTGAAACTAAAGTTGAAAGATGTACTAATAACAACAATCATGGAATGGATGTTGGAAATTCTGGAAAATGGTATAATTCTAAAGGTGAGGCTATTGCTTATTATAATCAACAAATAAAATATTGGGGAGAGAAATGGGAAAATAACGAAATAGATAATGATACTTATTATAAAAATTGTCCTTCTGGATATGAAGTGTGGGATTGTATGTATTGTGGTAAATGGACTATCAACTTTTATTACAGATAAATGAAACTATATAAAGGTCAAGAATCAGCTCTTGGCTCTTTTTTTATGGGAGGAAAAGTAATGTTAAAAAAGGTATTAAAAAAAATTGAAAAGTTAAATGCAGATAAAATCAAATTTATAGATGAACAATCTAAAATTCAAAAGAAAATTAATGACATTGAAATAGAGATAAAAGATTATACTGCAATAAAAAGGGATTATGAAAAAATAGAAAAGAAATTTACAGAACTTACAAAACCTAAAGAGGTAACCAAAGATGAATGATCAAGATAAAAAAATATTAGAACTTTATTTAAAGGATGTAAGAAAAAAGAAAATAATTTTCTTAACGATAGTAGTTTCTATTATAACAAGTGTTTTGTTATATGGACTTTATGAAAAATATAAAAATAATGAACAAAATTATATTGAATCAAATGTTGAAGAAAATGTTTCTAATGAAAATAGTATAGAAGAAACAAATTTAAATACTGAAAATAAAATTATTGTAGAAAATACTGAAAAAACAGAAGATAACACAAGTTTGATTGTAAAAGAAGATACTAAGCAAGATTCAAAAGAGGAGAATAAAAAAAATACACAGAATATTAACATATCAAATAACAATAAAAATACAAAAGCAAAGCCAACAAATAAAGATTTTTTATTTACAGATGGATACACAATGGAAAACGTAACTCAAGCTGCACAGAGATATTTAAAATCATTTAATGCAAGAGGAGAATGTGTTCCAATAAAAGACAATGAAGGTGTTTATTTGGGAATGAGAGTAATTTTTTATTAAAGGGAACTTAATCTTATACCCTTTATTTTTTTTGTGAATTTTTAGGAAAAGGAGATTTTGAAAGTGAAAATTATGAAAAAATATATGTTAAATAAAAAAGTAATTGCTATGTTACTATTAATTATTACAATGTTAACAAATATCAGTCCTGTATTTGCAGTTTCTGGAAGTGGAACTTTTGCAGGAGGACAATATGCTTCTGGAATGTTAACTACAGATCATGCAGCAGGTTCAACTGGCGTTTTAATTAGAAGATTGATAAACAATACTACTGGAGAAAGATATACCGTTTTTTGTGCTGAACACGGGGTAGATTTCAAAACAGGAAGTTCTTATAATGGGAATTATTATACACCTACAGATGCTACAATAAAAAGAGCTTGTAAGATTGCTTATTTTGGTTGGTATAAGGACAATGGGGGTTATGTAGTAGATGGAGGAATACTTGCAAATGATATGAAATGGGTAAAGCAAGCCTATGTTTTTACTCAACAATACATTTGGGAAACTTTAGGACAATCAAATGCTACATTTAGAGATTCAACAGTTCAAGCAAACTATGTAGCATTTAAAAACGATATAAATAATAAAATAAATAATATGCAAAAAAGACCTAGTTTTGATGCAACAACTATTGAAATAAATGCTGGTGAAACTAAGGTTTTAAATGATACAAATGGAGTATTAGCAGATTATTCAAGTATAGATAATACAAAAGATAATGTGAGATTTCAACATAATAAAGGAGAAAACACATTAACAATTTCAGTATCAGAAAACTGTACAGTAGAAAGATTAAATATTTCTGATAACCTATTTCAAAGTTGGGGGTTAGTAAAAGAAGAGTCAAAAGATCAGGACACAACAGTATATTTTTCTTTTAAAACTGGAGTTCAAAATCAATTAATGGCTTTACACTATAATGATCCAGTACCTATGGCAATGAGTTTGAAAATTAACTTATTTGGAAAATTAGATATTGGAAAAAAAGACAATAAAGGAAATTATGTGCCAGATACAAAATTTAAAATAAGTTACAATGCAGATATGTCTAATCCAATAGGAACATATACAACAGGTTCTAATGGAAAGGTATTAGTTGATGAATTAAGACCAGGTACTGTATATATTCAAGAAACTGATGTACCTAAACATTTAGTATTAGATACAACCATAAGAAGTGCAATTGTGAAAACAGCACAAACAACATCTTTTGAAGCAACTAACAAGTGGAAACAAGGGCGTATTCAAGTAGTCAAAAAAGATGCTGAAACAAACAAAGTTGTAAATAAAGCAGGAACAATTTTTGATATTTATGATTCTAATAATAAAAAAGTAGCATCTATAACTACAAATGAAAAAGGTATTGCTACATCTGAATTATTAGATTATGGTACTTACTATGTAAAAGAATCAACAGCACCCAATAAATATACTATTAAAGTTGAAGTTAGTGAAAATATTGGTGTTGTCGAAGATGGAAAAACATATCAAATTACTATCGTAAATACTCGTGTAAAAGGTAGTGTAACAATATCTAAAGAAGATACTAAAACAGGAAAACAAGCACAAGGAGAAGCAACTCTTGAGGGTGCTATTTATGGAATTTATGCAAGAACACCTATACTTGATCCAGCAGATGATACTATGATATATAACACAGATGTGAAAGTAGCAGAAATGACAACTAATAAAGAATCAAATGCTACAATGAGTAATTTGTATCTTGGAGAATATTATATAAAAGAAATAAAACCAAGTCGAGGATATAATCTAGATAATACAAAATATAATTTTGATTTAACTTATGAAAATCAAAATGTTAAAGTAGTTACTAAACATGTAACTGTAAAGGAAAGAGTAATTTCACAAGCATTTCAAATTATAAAGATTTCAAGCGATGAAGCTGGTGAAGCAGAATTATTGCCTAGTGCAGAATTTACAATAAAAGCACAAAAAGATATTGAAAAATACGGATCTTGGGATGCTGCACCAATTACCAAAAATGCAAATGGTGAAACTGCATCAATATTAAAAACAGATTCAAAGGGATATGCAATAAGTGATAGACTTCCTTTTGGAACTTATGTTGTAAGAGAAACTTTAGTTCCAGAAGATAAATACAAAGTAGAGGACTTTAAAATAGTTATTTCAGAAGATAGTGATAAACCTCAAACTTGGAGAGTATTTAATGATACAAGTTTCACATCTGTTTTAGCAATAGTAAAGAAAGATGCAGAAACAGAAAAGGTTGTAAAAATAGAGGGTGCATCATTTAAAATTAAAAATTTAGATACTAACGAATATTTTGGATATTGGGAATGGAATCCATTACCACACTATGTAAGTACATGGACAACTAATGAAACTGGTACAGTAATGACTGGAGATAAATTAAATGTAGGAAATTATCAACTAGAGGAGATTAAAGGACCAAAAGGATATTTAATTAGTTCTCAACCTGTAAAATTTAAAATTTCATCAAGCTCAGCCTATGAAACATTACCAGATGGAAAAACATCTGTTATTACAGTTGATCAAAAGGATACATCTGTAAAAGGAAAAATTACTGTAGAAAAATGTGGTGAAGTTTTGACAGATTTTAAGGATGGAAAATTTGTTTACGAAGAGAAGGGACTTGCTAATGCAAAATATGAAGTATTTGCAAGAGAAGATATATATGATCCATCAAATGATGGGACAATCATTTACAAAAAAGGAACTGTTGTTGATACTATCATAACAAAATTAGATGGAAAAGGAACATCAAAAGAGTTACCTTTAGGCGAATATTCTGTAAAAGAGGTAAATGCACCAGAAGGATTTGTTTTAAGTGATGAAGTTAAAAATGTATCTTTAAAATATAAAGATCAAAATACAGCCATAGTATTTGACAATACTTCATTTACCAACGAAAGGCAAAAAGTAGAAATTAATGTTTACAAAAAAGATGCAGAAAATGATGTTGGACTTTTAGGAGCAACATTTGGATTATATGCTAAAGAGGAAATTAAAAATTATAAAGATGAAATAGTGGTAAAAGCAGGTACACTAATTGAAAGTGCAACAAGTGATACAGAAGGAAAAGTTCACTTTACTTCTGATTTACCTTTAACTAATTTTGAAATAAAAGAAATTCAAGCACCAATTGGATATGCTTCAAGTAATGAAACAATAAAAGTTGATGCAACTTATAGAGGACAAGATACCAAAATTGTTGATTTAGAATATGAGTTTAAAAATAAGATAATAAAGGTAGAAGTTTCAAAGCAAGATATTACTGATTCAACAGAAATTGAAGGAGCTTGTTTAACTGTGTATGAAAAAGATAATCCAGGAGCAATTTTTGATACTTGGATTTCAACTAAAGAACCTCATTTAATAAAAGGGTTAGAAGTTCGTAAAACTTATGTATTAAAAGAAACATCTGCACCTTATGGATTCACAATATCTGATAATGTAGAATTTACTATTAATGATACTGGTGAAATTCAATCTGTAATTATGAAAGATGAGTTAGTTTTAGGAAAACTTAAATTTAACAAATATGGAGAAATTTTTAACCAAACAATAATAGGACAAAATGAATTTGGAAAAACGGAATCGCCAATATGGAATAAATCAAATTTATTAAATGCTGAAATTACGATATATGCTAACGAAGATATAACCATAGGAAATACAACATACTATAAAAAAGGCGAAAAAGTACAGACATTAGAAAGTGATTGGGAAGCAGTATTAAGCAAAGAACTACCAGTTGGAAGTTATTATTATTTAGAAACAAAAGTGCCTCATGGTTATGTTGCTGATACAAATAAACACTATTTTACTATTGAAAATACACAAGTAAAAGAAGTACAAATAATAGAATCAACATTAACAAATATAAGAGCAAAAGTTAATATTGATATGACAAAGATACTAGAAGAACAAAAAATATTTATAAATAATGAGGCTTATAAAGACGTTGTTTTTGGTATTTATGCAAGAGAAAATATTTATGATTACATGGGAAATGTAGCAATAGAAAAGGGTACAATGATAGCAACAAGTGGAATAACAAAAGAAGGAACATTAGAAAATGTGCCAGATTTACCTAATGGAGTTTATTACCTAAAAGAACTTGCAACAAATTCTCAATATATTTTGAATGAAACAGAATATGATTTTGAAATTAGTTATAAAGGACCAAGTATTATAGAATATGTAGTTCAAATAGGAAAAGAAGGAAAAATAGACAATGAACTTGCTCGTGGTACAATTCAAGTGAAAAAAGTTGATACATTAGATGAAAATATAAAACTTAAAAATGTAGAATTTAATATTTCTACAAAAGAAGATATGAGTAATGTAATAACTACAGAAAAAACAAATGAAGAAGGCATTGCAACTTTCAATGAATTAGAACTTGGAACATATTATATTCAAGAAGCTAAACAAGTTGATGGATATACTTTAAACAATACTATTTATAAAGTTGAAATTAAAGAAGATGGAGATATTTTAATAATAGCTTGTAAAAATAAGCCAACTGAAATGGTATTTAGCAAAGTTGATGAAACAGGAACTAATGAATTACCTGGTGCAACAATACAAATAATTGAAAAAGAAACAGGAAACATTATAGATGAATGGGTATCTACAGAAGAAAATCATAAAATTAATTATTTGACAGAAGGAAAAGAATATACTATGAAAGAGATTACTGCACCTTATGGTTATGAAATTGCAGAAGAAATAGATTTTGTAGCTGGTGATGGAAAGAAAATTATAATGAAGGATATGCCAATTCTAAAATCTGTAAGAGTTGAAAAGTTGGATAAAACTACAAAAGAACATATTAAATCTAATAAATTTATATTTGGAATTTATGAAGATAAAGATTGTACTAAACTAATTAAAGAAGCAGGGGCAAACGAATATGAGGGTACTGCATTATTTGAAGGATTAAGATATGGAACTTATTACATTAAAGAAATAAAAGCACCTTTAGGATATAAACTTTCAGAACAAGTTGTAAAAATAGAAATAAACGAAAAAGGTGTTTTGGCAGATGGTAAAGCACTAGAAGAAAAAGATAATGTATATGGTTTTGTTTATTATAATTCACTATTACCTTCAATTCAAACAGGTAATGAAAGCAATTATATTTTACTAGGAAGTTTAGCACTAATTTCTCTACTTGGAATAGTTGGAGGCATTACAATATTAAGAAAAAAATACAAAGAAGAATAATTTGAGTGGGTGAAACTCCCACTCTTTTTCATTCGTGAGAAAAGAGGAAAATATGAGAAGCAATATAATTTATAATTTTGAGGACTTTAGAGCATTAGTGACGAATAAGGCTAAAGAAGGTGCTTATTATTTATTATATGATGATTTTTATTTTGAACAAATAGATAAAAACATGATGATAACGAGAGAAGTATTTGCTACAGCTGGAAGATATACAAGATCATTTAATGTAGTAAAATATATAAACTTTAAATTAAAAGACCAATATACAACAAAAGAATTAGCTGAATTTATAGAATTATTAAGAAAAAATACAAGAATACTTCTTACAATATATAATCAAAAAGAATGTTTTTTATTATTTATAAGCAATAAAGATGACTCAAAATTAGAAAATCAAATAGAAAAACTAATAGAAATGGAGCAATAACATGAGAAAAGAAATAAGAATAATTACTACTAAAAGAGGATATGGAAATATCATAAGGAGTTTAAAAACTTTTAATAATCAGAAGATAATTGACAATATAATCAATGAAAAAACATGTCAAACTTATGGAGGAATAGTTTTTTTAAAATGGGATAATCCACAAGATTTTAAGTTAATACAAACTATAATAATATGTTTAATGAGTCATAGAAATTCATATACAATATGCAAAATAGAAGATGAAGCAGTTTGTACTTATTGTAAAAATATAGAACATAAGAATCTGCCAATACCAGTTATAGATTGTAAATTTAAAGATGAAGAAACAATAGAAAAACTAAAAGCTCTTACAAACAAAAGAAGAAAAGGAGGAAAAACAAATGGGATATAGATCAGATATTAGAATTATAACAAGCGAAAAGGGATTTGAAGAATTAAAAAAGTTTGTGACAAAATATTTAAAAGAGCACAATGAGGATTACAATCTTTTAGAAAATTGTGATATAAAACAAGAAGGAAAAAAACAATGTTATTTTGGTTGGAACTATGTAAAATGGTATGAAAATGATTATGAAGATGTGGATGCTATAATGGAAGGATTACAGCATTTGAGTGACAAAGAATATTCATATAGATATATGAGAATTGGAGAAGAATATGATGATGTTGAAGAACAATATTGTGATGGAGAAAAGGATAAAAATATTTTTCTAGAATATCCAAGTATGATACGAGAATTTGATGATGAATATGTTAAGGAACAACTAAAAGAAAATGATAAAATAATTGAAATCGAAACAGACAAGGAAAACATAGATATATGAGTGCTTATGACGAAATATTATCAAGTTCCAATATAATAAATATTCTTGAATATTATGGATTAAAAGTTGTTAAAAATAAATGTATTTGTCCTTTTCATAGTGATACGCATCCTTCTATGATGGTAAACACTAGCAAAGGTATTGCAAAATGTTTTGCTTGTGGCTCTGGAGGAAATGTTGTATCATTTATCCAAAAATATGAAACAGAAATAAATCATAATGCAATAAGCACAGTAGAAGCTATGCAAAAAGCAATAGATATACAACATTTGAATATTGTCCTTTCACAAAACAATAAAATGCCTCTAACCGAAGAACAAAAGAAACAAAAGACATTATCTAACATTCTAAAAGATGCAATTACTATTTGCGAGAATAATTTAAAAACTAAAAATATAGATGGAGAGAGGACTCTCGACTATCTTAAAAGTAGAAACTTATCTGAACAAATAATCAATAATTTTCATATTGGATTCAATCCTACTTATGATAATATAACTAATAATTTATTATCAAAGTACAATATGAAAGATTTAATAGAAGTAGGCATTACAAAGGAATCTAAAAATGATTATATTGATATATTTAGCCATAGAATAATGATTCCTATATTTGACCAATATGGAAATCCTGTTGGATTTGGAGCGAGAGTATTAGGAGATGCAAAGCCTAAATATATTAACACTATGGCAACTCCATTATTCAATAAAAGTGAATTACTATTTAATTATCATAAAGCAAAATCTTTTGCTAGAAATTATGAAATGATAGTAGTCGAAGGATATATGGATGTTATAAGTGCTAATGCAATGGGATTTGCAAATACTGTAGGGATAATGGGAACTGCATTAACAAAAGAACAAATTGAATTACTAAAGAAATTAAAGTGTGAAATTACTCTTTCCCTTGATAATGATGATGCTGGTAAAAATGCAATGATTCGAGTTATACCAGAATTATTAAATGAAGGACTAGAAGTAAATGTATTAGATATATCAAAATTAGAAGGTAAATACAAAGACTTCGGAGATTTACAAATTGCAAATGTAAAAAAGGAAGATGTTTATAAAACAAAAATATCTGCCTTTATTTTTTTACTTGAAAATCAATATTTACAAAATAAAGAATTAAATGTTGATAATATCTATAATACTTATAAAAAGATGCAAAGAGATGGTTTAATTAAAGATACAAAAGATATTCTTCGCTTTAAAGAATATGTAACAAATAAAACCAATTTTAGAGTAGAGGAGGTTGAAGATATTATTATGCCAAAAGAAGTAAAACAAGAATCCAGAGT
>OOAH01002864.1_pt1 | contig 10948 bp, 9 predicted proteins | sample 1671801 | NCBI WGS metagenome assembly OOAH01 (sample SAMN06348194, study PRJEB24527) | human gut metagenome | biome: human gut; feature: ankylosing spondylitis patient; material: feces | host: Homo sapiens | place: China | collected 2015-10 | reverse complement strand
TGATATTGACAATGAGGTACTCTATCAGTTTTGCCGTCAGATTTTTCTGAGTCTGTATCGTCACGGCGCAAGAAAATTCGTTTTCCTGAACGGACATGGTGGAAACATCAAGATGATTGAACGTCTTGGCATGGAATTCGAAGATAAGGGCTGTCTGGTGGCTATGCTTAACTGGTGGCTGATGGCATGGGATATGAACCCGGCGTGGAAAGGCGGCCACGGCGGTGGTGAGGAAACAGCTGCGATTCTTGGAATTGATCCGTCTTTAGTTGATAAGAGTGAGATAGGCGGTGAACTCCAGTTTAAGCACCTGTCTGAAAATCTGAAGACAACCGGTTTCTGTTCTGTTGAGTTCAAGGGAGTTAACGTTGATATTATACGCAATACTCCGCATGTAACAGACAACGGCTGGATCGGACCGGATCATCCGAGTACCGCTACAGAAGAGTGGGGCAAGGAGATGCTTGAGACCACAGCAAACTATATTGTTGATTTCATGGAAGAATTCAAGAAAATAAAACTTTCATAAAGAGGTGTCAGAATGGATAAAAAAACAACGCTTGAAATGATTGCAGCAATTTCAAATGCAAACGGTACATCCGGTTTCGAAGATGAAGTGGTTGCAGCGATTCGTCCTTACGCAGAAGGACTCGGAGAAATTACAGAAGATCGCATGCGCAACCTGTATATCCGCCGTAAAGAAAATAACGGCAAACGTCCGGTTGTTCAGCTTGACGCACATAGTGATGAGGTTGGTTTTATGGTGCAGGCTATCTGCCCGAACGGAACTCTCCGCATCATTCAGATCGGAGGTTGGGTTAACCACAATATTCCGGCTCATAAAGTCTTGGTTCGCAACCGGTTCGGAGAATATATTCCGGGTCTTACTGCCAGCAAGCCTCCGCATTTCATGACAGAGCAGGAGCGTAAAGCTCCTCTGGATATGAAAGATATCACGGTTGATGTTGGCGCTGTTTCTAAAGAAGAGGCGGTTGAAAAGTTCGGCATTCGTATCGGTGAACCGGTAGTGCCGGATGTGACATTTACATATTCAGAAACCACCGATCTGATGGTGGGCAAGAGCTTTGACTGCCGTCTGGGATGTGCGGCAATTCTTAAGACCATGCATACCCTGGCTGGTCAGGAGCTGAATGTGGATATTGTTGGCGCTTGTGCAGCACAGGAAGAAGTTGGTGTACGCGGTGCCACTGTGACAGCACAGGTAATTAAGCCGGATATCGCAATTGTTTTTGAAGGCTGCCCGGCAGATGATACCTGCGTTGAGTCGTATATGGTTCAGACAGCTATCAAGCGAGGACCGATGCTGCGTCACATTGATGCCCGTATGATCACCAATCCGCACTACCAGAGATATGCGCTTGATTTAGCAGAAAAACTTGGCATCCCGGTTCAGGATTCAGTTCGCAGTTCCGGTTCAACCAATGGTGCGGCTATACATCTGACTGAAAAAGCAGTTCCGGTCATCGTTATCGGTGTTCCGGTTCGCTATGCGCACACACATTACGGAATTTCAGCTTATGCTGATTTTGATAATGCGGTTAAGCTGGCATGTGAAATTCTTAAAAGACTTGACGAAGAGCAGATTATGAGTTTTTAAATACAATACATTAAAAAAATTCTGGATTTTATGCAGGAGCTGAGATAAGCAGAAACTGCATAAAATCCATTTTTTATCTTCGTTGAAAAGATTTCGGGTGAGATAACACCTATCGGTGGTCTGCCCCAAATGTGCTCAACCTTTGTCAGCCTCATTTAGCATACATCTTCAGTAAATGAATTATTTCTGGTCCAGTACGGACTGAATCTGCTTCATCAGCTGATCGTAGTTTGACTGATCGTCAATGCCACCCATGAAAGGTTCGCCAATGATATTTCCGTCTTTATCTACGAGAACTGTTGTCGGGAATGCCATAATGTTTCCTGCATATTTTCCAACTGTTGAATTAGAATCGAAAGTCAGGTTCTTGTAGGAAGCGCCCTGAGCTTTCAGGATTTCTTTTGCCTCTTTAATTCCCGCTTCATTGTTGTCTAAAGTATCCGTGTTGATACCAACAACTTCGCCACCCATTTCTTTGAGTTTCTCATTTAATTCATTCAGCTTAGAGAGCTCTCCGACACATGGCTTGCATCCACTGAACCAGAAGTTTACAACTGTAACTTTGTTTTTAGCGAAAAGACTGTCATCTACATCGTTTCCATCCAGATCTTTTCCTTTAAAACCTTTGAATACAGCTGTGGATTCGTCTGATTTGGAGGAAGAACTGTCAGAGGAATCGGATGCAGCAATCTCTTTCTCAAGCTTGGCAATTTCTTCTTCAATTCCGCGGATTGTCTCGATGTCTTTGCACAGAGTTTCATATTCTTCTTCAGAGAAAGAATCTTTGTTAGATTCCACTGTGTTTGCGAGGGAATCAGCATAGTTTTCGCTCATGGCATCACCGGCAGCGTTCTTGTTCATAAGACCAAAGGCTTTGTCCCATGCATCTTTGTGATCAGCAAAAAGCTGGTTTTCCTGCTGGTAAAGGTCGTTCAGTTTTTCGTTCAGCTCGTCTGCGCTGCCCGTTTCTGTTGTGGAAGAAGATTCCTGTTTTGTGTTTGTATTGTCTGTTGAGGAGGAATTTCCGCAGCCTGTAAACGCAAAAAGTACAGAAATGGCAAGGGATGCAGCAATTACCTTTTTTAATTTCATTGAGTTTGTTCTAAGTGTTTTGTTTTTCATGATTTTAAATCTCCTTTAAATTACGTTTTATTAGTTTTTATTTTCAGCCTGTTTCTTAGTTGAAAATCCGTAATGATAGCAGATTGCATCAGTCGGGCAGGCTTTCATACATTCTCCGCATCGGATACACTCCGGATGGTTTGGTGTGTCTACTACATTGACATCCATCTTACAGACACGACTACATTTCTGGCAGCCAACACATTTCTCATGATCAACCTGAATCTTAAGAAAAGATACCTTGTTAAACAGTGAGTAAATAGCACCCAGCGGGCAGATCCATTTACAAAATGGACGGTAAAACAAGATGCTCAGGATGATGAAAAGCGCAAGGACTGTGAACTTAAATGTAAATAAATGTCCGAGTGCGGCACGGATTCCTGAGTTGGCAAGTGCCAGCGGAATTGCGCCTTCAAGTACGCCCTGTGGGCAAATGTATTTGCAGAAGAAAGGATCTCCCATACCAAGTGAATTGGTTACAAATGCCGGAAGTAGTATAACAAAGACGACCAGAATCACATATTTCAGATACCGCAGAGGCTTCAGTTTTGCGGTGGAAAGTTTCTTGCCCGGAATCTTATGCAGCAGATCCTGGAACCATCCAAACGGACAGAGGAATCCACAGATAAACCGTCCTAACAGAACACCTAACAGGATGAAAAATCCGGTGATGTAGTAGGTGAATTTGAATTTTGAAGAACCGACCACGGCTTGAAAAGCTCCAATCGGACAGGCACCTGTGGCGGCAGGACAAGAGTAACAGTTTAGTCCCGGGACGCACATCGTTTTTACATTTCCCTGATAAATTTTCCCTTTAAACAGATTCGGGATGTGAATGTTGGTCAGCAGTGTAGCAGCTGCCTGAATCCATCCGCGGAAGCGGGCCAGAAAGTTTTTGTTTGATTTCATTTTCTTATCCAATTCCGACACACTCCATACATAATTTTATTGCCTTACTAAGTACAACCGCTGCTTCTCCGCGGAAGATCCCGACAAGGAAAAACACCAGACCGGCTGCAAGTAAAAGAATCTGTGTTGCTTTTTCAGATTTCATTAAAATACTCCTTTCAATGTTCAAAGTCTATTTATTGTTACTGTTCACTCCCGTGTCAATCACTCCGCTGATTGACACGGAGGATGCATGTTTTGGCTTGAATGCATCTCGCCCCATCGCCAAAGGCGATTTAAAATGGCGAGATGCGTTGCTGGTCGCACATCGTGTGAACAGTAACCGTTTATTGACCTTTCGATGTTTGCATTATACAATAGAGGGTGTAAAATTCCTGTTAAGAAAATGGAGAAAAATAAATTGAGATTATTAGTTGTTGAAGATGAGAAGAAATTATGTGATATGATTGCGAAAAGTCTGCACCAGGCAGGTTATGAGGTAGACACGTGTAATGACGGAGAGGAAGCACTGGATATGATCTATGCGGAAATGTATGATCTGATCGTGCTTGATCTTAACCTTCCGGGGATGGATGGAATGGATATTTTAAGGGAGCTTCGCAAGGAAAACGAAGAGACAAAGGTATTGATTCTGTCTGCGAGAAGTCAGATCGCTGATAAGGTTGACGGTCTTGATGCGGGGGCAAATGATTATATGGAAAAACCCTTTCATCTGCAAGAGCTGGAAGCCCGTGTGCGAAGTCTGACAAGAAGAAAGTTTGTACAAAAAAATGTCTGTCTGGAATGTGGCAGTCTTCGTTTTGATACAAGAGAAAGGACTGCATATGCAAAAGACAAGCCGGTTGCATTGACAAGAAAAGAGAATGGAATTCTAGAGTATCTTCTTTTGAATCAGGGAAGACCGGTCAGTCAGGAAGAACTCATCGAGCATGTCTGGGATTCTTCTGTGGATAGTTTCAGCGGCTCGATCCGAGTGCATATGTCTTCTCTGAGAAAGAAACTGAAAGCCGGGCTTGGTTATGATCCGATCGTGAATAAGATTGGCGAGGGGTATAAGATAGGAGATGGAAAAGCATGAGAAAAATATCACTCCAGTGGAGACTGACGATTCTTACAACCGTGCTGATCACAGTATTGTGTGGGTGCCTTACAGTTTTCTTATATAAGAACGGGGTCTATTATATTGATACGCTTCAGGAGACTGTTACGGATCAAAGTGCCGCACCGGAGGCAGTGTATATTGATATTCCGGATAATGAATGGGATGATTTTGCAGCGCAGTTTGCTACGAAGGTTTATAATTCGAAATCAGATTATAGAAACAGAAGTCTTCTGATTACTGTTGTCGTGGCACTGATTGGTGGCGCAGTTACATTTTTTGTCAGCGGCAGGGCATTAAAACCACTCAAAGAATTTTCAGAGACAGTAGAAAAGGTTCAGGCACAGAATCTGGCGGATTATACGATTGAAGAGAATAGAATCGCAGAATTAGACCGACTTCGTACTTCTTATAACAAGATGCTTTTGCGACTTTCGGAATCATTTGAGACACAGCGTCAGTTTACAGGAAATGCAGCACATGAACTACGAACTCCATTAGCATTAATTCAAGCACAACTAGATCTTTATCATACAACAGAACATCCGGAGAGTGGAGATGCGGCAGAAGAAACTATCCAGATGGTGACGGAGCAGAATGAACGTCTTAGCAAGCTTGTCAGAACACTCTTGGATATGAGTGAATTACAAACGGTGGCACGTAATGAAAAGATCGAGATTCAGGGATTGATAGAGGAAGTGCTGACGGATCTGGAACCACTGGCACAGGAAAAGAATATTGAACTGATACAGAAGCTACCGAGCGCATCCAATAACAGATTAGATGGAACAGAAGAGTCGTTGCTGATCGCATGTAGTGTGAACAGTAACGAAAAGCCAGCGGAAGAACTGATTCTGACAGGAAGTGATATTCTAATTTACAGAATGCTTTATAATCTTGTTGAAAATGCGATTAAATATAATCGAACAGATGGAACGGTTACGGTATCGGCGAAGAGAGAGAAGAATGAAGTTGTCCTGACAGTTGCGGATACAGGGAATGGAATTGACGAGTCATTTCGGGAACAGATCTTTGAACCGTTTTTCCGGGTAGATAAGTCAAGAAGCCGGGAACTCGGAGGTGTGGGGCTTGGCCTTGCGATGGTGCGGGAAGTTGTGCGGGTTCATGACGGAACGATTGAAGTTTATACAAATAAGCATAGCGGGACGACATTTGAAGTGAAAATGGGTATAGGGGCAGACTTTGAAAAAGCAGTATAATCGGAAAACAATTCGCAAATCGATCATACTGATGTTTATCGCTTCCACCTGCCAGAACATGGAGAATCCGTCTTACAATTCACTTACCGTATCAAAAATAAACCAAGGATTATTATTTTTGATACGGTTTAAATTATTTCAGACAGACATCCATAAAATCCTGCACTACCGCCGTCGGCTTCCGCCCCTTCTGCCAGATCAGAAGGATCTTCGTCACCAGATCCGGTTCATCAAGCACCTGACAAGCCAGCCCTTCGCAAAGCGGCTCCATGGACTGCGGGAAGATCGCCGTGGCAAGCCCTTCCTTCACCCAGAGGGTAGCGCCCCTGGCATCATCACACAGGCAGAACACCTCCGGAACCAGATTCTGCGCGTGAAATGCATCCATAATCAGCTTTTCATAGCGCCGGTAGAGAATTAACGGTCTGTGGACTAAATCTTCAAGAATGAGCGATTTTCTCCTTTCTGAAGGCATCTCCGGATTGGAGACAGCGATCATCGGCTCCGAATGCAGAACTGCGGACTCCACATCATCCAGCCGGAGCGGCGTGCGGACAACCGAAATATCGATGATCCCTTCCTGAAGATAATCATATAACGTATACGTGATCCCGTCGTGAACCTCAAAATTCACGTCGGGATTTTTCTTTGAAAATTCTGTGATAAACGGCATGACTGTGCCGACCGTCGTCGGCGTGATCCCGATTCTCAGAACCCTTTTTTTACCCGTTTGGGACACCTCAAGCTCTGTCGATCTGGCATAATCCAGAAGGCTCGCCGCACGGTCATACAAAAGCTTACCTGCCGCCGTCAGGATCACCCCTTTATGGGTACGCTCAAACAGCTGCACGTTCAGTTCATTTTCCAACTGCCTGATCTGATAGCTGAGGGGCGGCTGTGACATATTGAGCTTTCTCGCCGCTTCATTGATGCTTCCCGTATTCGCGATTTCCCGGAAATATTCCAGCTGTCTGAGTTCCATTTTCTTTTTTCCCTCCGTTTAGTTATATGATGATACCAGGGTCAAAAGGTCAGAAAGCCGATGCAAGCTTGCTTGCAAGAGGATTTTTGACCTCTTGACCCGCCAAAAACATGAGTAAGTAGCCATTTTTCAAAGAAAAATGAGCGGATTACGAATGTTTTTGAGGATTGCGAGAGTGCAAAGCACGTAGCAATCTGGTATCAAATGGGTCAAAATACCTTTTGCCACTCACATTGTTATACTTTTTTTATATTAAGCTGTCATAAAAACAATATTATTCATATTGATGGTAGCGCATTATAATGAGTAGGTCAAGAAAAAACTAAGAAGTAAAGAACAGGAGTGAGTGTGTTTGAAGAAACTTTGGGTTTATCTGAAAGAATACAAGACAGAAAGTATTCTTGCACCATTATTCAAACTGCTGGAAGTCGTATTTGATCTTTTGGTTCCGGTGGTTGTCGCCAAGATCATTGATATTGGTATTGCAAACAATGACCACGGCTACATCGTAAAGATGTTCCTGGTGCTGATCCTCATGGCTGCAGTCGGTCTTAGCTGCAGTTTTACCGCACAGTATTTTGCTGCAAGAGCGAGTGTCGGCTGTGCAACCAATTTAAGACAGGCCGTATTTGACCACATTCAGGGCTTTTCATTTACCGAACTTGATACGATCGGTACGGACACCCTGATCACACGGATGACCGATGATATCAACCAGGTCCAGAACGGCATCAACATGGGACTTCGTCTTCTTCTGAGAAGTCCGTTTATCGTAATCGGTTCGATGATCATGGCATTTACGATCAACTTTAAATGTGCGCTGGTATTCGTTGTGGCGATCCCTCTTTTATTTGTCGGCGTCATTTTCATTATGCTGGTCAGCATCCCGCTTTTCAAAAAAGTGCAGGCTGCCCTGGACCGTGTCACAGGACTTACCCGTGAGAATCTGACAGGTGTCCGCGTGATCCGCGCATTTTGCCGCGAAGAAGAGTCGGTAAATGAATTTGAAAAGAGCAACACCGAACTGACCAGGTTAAATGAATTTGTCGGAAGAATTTCCGCCCTGTTAAATCCATTTACCTACGTGTTGATCAACATTGCAACTGTCATCCTGATTGCAAGAGCAGGACTCCAGGTCAATCTCGGAGCCATGCATCAGGGACAGGTTGTCGCGCTTTACAACTACATGGCACAGATGATCGTCGAACTGATCAAGCTGGCTTCCCTGATCATTACACTGAACAAGGCGATGGCATGTGCAGACCGTGTAGCCGGTGTCCTGGATATCAGGACTACCATGCATTATCCGGAAACTCCTTCTGCAAAGGCAAATCCTTCTGCAAATGAAGTTGAATTCGACAAGGTATCCTTCACCTATGCAGGTGCCGGTGCATCAAGCCTTTCTGATATCAGTTTCTCTGTAAAAAAAGGGCAGACAGTCGGTATCATCGGTGGTACCGGATGCGGAAAATCCACTCTGGTCAGCCTGATCTCCCGTTTCTATGATGTAACCTGCGGAACCGTTAAACTGAATGGACGCAATGTAAAAGAGCTTACCAATCAGGAAATCCACGACAAGGTCGGAATCGTACAGCAGCGCTCCGTCCTTTTCAAAGGCAGCATCCGCGATAACATGAAATGGGGCAATGAAAATGCATCTGACTCCGAGATCTGGGATGCACTGAAAGTTGCACAGGCAAAAGAAGTCGTAGAAGGAAAAGACGGACAGCTTGATTTCATGCTCGAGCAGAACGGAAAGAACCTTTCCGGTGGACAGCGTCAGCGTCTTACCATTGCCCGCGCTCTTGTGAAAAAGCCGGAAATCCTGATCCTCGACGACAACTTAAGCGCACTTGATTTTGCAACTGACGCAGCACTTCGGAAAGCCCTCGCAGGACTGGAAGGAGAGACAACAACCTTCCTGGTATCCCAGAGGGTTGCAGGCATCCGCCAGGCAGACAAGATTTTAGTATTAGATAATGGAGAACTCGCCGGATCCGGTACACATGATGAACTTATGAAATCCTGCGAAGTTTATCGTGAGATCTATTTCTCACAGTTCCCGGAAGACCGTGCAAAATATGAAAGAGGGGAGATGTAGGTATGAAAAAAGACAGTGTAATGAAAAAGCTTTTTAAATATATCGGAAAATACTGGATCCTCCTGATCCTCAGCATCATCCTTGCCGGAATATCAGTGGTTCTTCAGCTTTATGTGCCGGTTCTCTTCGGTAATGCGATCGATGAGATCGTAGCAGCGCACAATGTAGACTTTACCCAGATGTGGCTCTATCTGAAGCAGATTCTTCTGTTCGTAGTGATCGCTGCAGCCGCAATCTGGATCATGAACCTTGTCAATAACCGCATGACCTATCATATTGTACAGGATATCCGATCCCAGGCAATCCGCCACATCCAGAAGCTTCCGCTTTCTTATCTGGACCAGCACAGCACCGGCGATATTGTGAGCCGTATCATTGCCGATACCGATATCCTTTCTGACGGATTACTGCTCGGATTTACCCAGTTATTTTCCGGCGTTGTGACCGTTGTTGTAACCTTGATCTTCATGTTTTCCAAGAACGTGTGGATCACTTTGATGGTCATCCTTCTGACACCACTCAGCTTCCTGGTGGCAAAATTTATTTCCTCACGCTCTTTTACCATGTTTAAAAAGCAGAGTGAAACCCGTGGAAAACAGACTGCTCTGATCGAGGAAATGATCGGAAATCAGAAGGTTGTCAAGGCATTCGGATATGAGGACAAGGCTTCAAAGCGTTTTGATGAGATCAATAAAGAACTCAAAGAATACAGCCAGAAAGCCGTATTTTACAGCAGCCTTACCAATCCGTCCACCCGTTTCGTAAACAACATTATTTACGCTGCCGTAGCGCTTGCAGGTGCATTCCTGATCCCGCTTGGAGCCCTGACTGTCGGCGGTCTTTCCGTACTGCTTTCTTACGCGAACCAGTACATGAAGCCATTCAACGACATTACATCCGTAATCACGGAAATGCAGAACGCCCTTGCATGTGCGACACGTATCTTTGACCTCTTAGAAGAACCGGAAGAAGTAAACGATTCTTCTGAAGTACTTGAAAAGGTGGATGGAAATGTGGATATCGACCACGTAGATTTCAGCTATGACAAGAGTAAATCTCTGATTGAAGACTTTAACCTTCAGGTTGAACCTGGTATGCGTATTGCGATCGTAGGTCCTACCGGATGCGGAAAAACAACATTTATCAACCTCCTGATGCGCTTCTATGACGTGAATTCCGGAAAAATCTGTATCGACGGTAAACCGATCGATGAGATTTCCCGACATTCACTCAGAAAGAGCTTCGGTATGGTGCTTCAGGATACCTGGATCAAATCCGGTACTGTCCGTGAAAATATCAGCTTCGGAAAACCGGATGCCACGGATGAAGAAATCATCCAGGCAGCAAAAGAAGCAAAAAGCTGGGATTTCATCCGCAGACTTCCGCAGGGACTTGATACCGTCCTGCATGAGGACAGCATCAGTCAGGGACAGAAACAGCTCCTGTGTATCACAAGAGTTATGCTCTGTCTGCCGCCAATGCTGATCCTGGACGAAGCGACTTCAAGTATCGATACCCGTACCGAACTGCAGGTACAGGAAGCATTTGATAACCTGATGAAAGGTCGTACAAGCTTTGTCGTTGCACACCGTCTGTCTACGATCCGCAACGCTTCCCTGATCCTCGTCATGAAAGACGGTAAGATCATTGAGCAGGGAACCCATGAAGAACTGCTGAAAGAAGGCGGCTTCTACAGTCATCTGTATAACAGCCAGTTCCAGGCAGTGTCATAAAAGGATAACGGTGCTAGAGCGGATTCGTCGGAAACATCCAAAACAGTTAAGGATGGATTCATGGAAGCACCAGATGGTGAGATTCCATTTGATTAATTCAGAATAAATGGTTGGAGAGGCTGCCCTTTGCCGGGGCATCCTCTTTTCCATTTTACAGAAGAAAT
>OOAH01002863.1_pt1 | contig 10960 bp, 10 predicted proteins | sample 1671801 | NCBI WGS metagenome assembly OOAH01 (sample SAMN06348194, study PRJEB24527) | human gut metagenome | biome: human gut; feature: ankylosing spondylitis patient; material: feces | host: Homo sapiens | place: China | collected 2015-10 | reverse complement strand
GGAATGGTTCCGCGTCCGGGGCATTCCGCTCTACGCCGTGAACGAAAATCCGTCGCAGAAGCGCTGGACCTCGTCGCCGAAGATTCATGCAGACCTTTACATCGACGACTGCAATCTGGGCTGTCCGCTGCGGTTCGTCGACGGAGAGAAACATCCCGTGGCCGATTGGGCCAAGATCCGCGAGCAGCTCGTCCGGGAAGGTTTTCTGGACTGACGCGCAGAAAGTCGGGGGGGGGCTGACGAAGGCCCAAACCGGATAATAAAAAAGCGAGACTTTGGAAAGTCTCGCTTTTTTTGCAGGCGGGCTGGAGCGGCAGAGCGGCAGAGCGGCGGGCAGAAGTATACAGGCGGTGGCAAAAACAGGCAGAGGTAGGCCTATAATGACAGAGACAATAGGAGCTGGCAAGTTCCGGGCATCGCGAAGAACGGGACGGATGGGTAGCACTCGAGTGCGTCCCATTCGCACCGTTCGGAGGATGTGCGGAAAGTATCGCATCTAAAGCGGAACCGGTTTTTGATTATCGCGGAGCAGATTTTGCCATAACGCAGTTCGGCCCGGACAGGACATACCGAAGTATTTCCCGTTCGGGCCGGACAAGGCAGGGCGAAAGATGCCCGTGAGAATCGAAAACTACGCCCAGAGATTCCGGGGATATTTACCCTCGGCAATCATCTTCTCGATGGCGGCCATCAGCGCGGGTTTGTCCTCCTTGTAGGTGACGCCGTGCCACTGGGCAGCCGAACGCAGCACGCGGAGCGTAGCCGTGCCGTCGCCGATCAGCTTGTTGACCATCGTCGGGATGTAGAACTCCGACTTGATATTGTCCTTGTTGGCCTCGAACCAGACTTTGAAGTACTCCTCCGAGTAGGTGAAGAAGTCGGGCGTGAAGCCGAAGAGGTTCATCGAAACGGGAGTGTCCTCGGAGAGAGGCTCGTCGGCGCCGTTGTCGTGGAAGACGATCCGGCCGTCGGGCATCCGCTCGATCTGCGTCCGCTCGACCATCGACGTGAGGTCGCCTTTCGGATCGACGCCGCAGACGCCGCGCGAAACCGTACCGTTCTCCGAAAGCGTCTTGTTCAGGTCGTAAGCGACCATGCAATAGCTGTTGCGGCTCTCGCCGAGCTGCGCCAGGTAGTCCCCGATGGTCTTATAGGCCTCGGCGCCGTAGAAATCGTCGGCGTTGATCACGGCGAAGGGTTCGTGAACCGCATCGGCTGCCATCATCACGGCGTGGTTCGTACCCCACGGCTTGACACGGCCTTCGGGAACGGCAAGACCTTCGGGCAGGTAGTCGAGTTCCTGGAAAACGAAATCCACGGCGATGCGCCCGCCGAAACGGTCGGCCGAGAAGACCTCGCGGAACTCTTTCTCGAAGGAGTGGCGGATGACGAAGACGACCTTGCCGAAACCGGCGCGGATGGCGTCGTAGACCGAATAGTCGATGATGGCCTCGTTATTGGGACCGACACCGTCCATCTGTTTGAGCGACCCGTAGCGGGAGCCCATGCCCGCGGCGAGTACCAGTAATGTGGGTTTTACCATGTTATTTTATCTGTTTATGACATTGGTTCAAAACATCCACAAAGGTAAAAAATTAAGCGCGCCCCGCAAAGGATTTATGCAAATTTGCCTATCTTTGTAGGGTTAACAAAGAGAAATCGTACCCGGAGAGATGAAATTTCTGAAAACCATACGGGCATGGTGGCGCGGCCTGTTCCGCAAACGCCGGTTCAACATGCTCAACGCCACGGACAACACCGAGGAGTGGCACATGCACCTCTCGCCGGCGAGTATCCTCGCGGGACTGGTGGCGTTCATGCTGATGCTCTTCATCCTCACGCTGTCGCTGGTGGCGTACTCCCCCATCCTGGAATTCCTGCCCGGATACCGCACCGAGGCCGACCGTTCGCGCGAAAGCCTCGTGCAGAACATCATCCGGCTCGACTCGATGGAGCGCATGATGAACGACATGCTGACCTACAACGAGAACATAGCCCTGATCATGGAGGGACGCACGCCCGTGGCGCGCGTGCTCGCCTCGTCGGACTCGTCGCGCATCAGCAAGGTGCTGGTGATGCCCTCGCACGAAGACTCGCTCCTGCGGGCCCAGATGGAGGGCGACGGCGAATACGCCATCGCCGGACAGGGCGGCTCGCGGCGCAAGGTGCGCGAGGCCATCGAGCTGGCGACGCCCGTCGAGGGAATCATAACCGGAAAATTCGACATCCGGCAGGGAAATTTCGGTGTGAAGATCGCCGCGACCGCCGCCGACCGCATCACGGCCATCGACAACGGCACGGTGGTTCAGAGCCTCTGGACCCCGGAGACGGGTTACATCGTGGTCCTGCAACACGCCGGGAACCTGATCTCGGTCTACAAGAACCTCTCGCAGTCGCTCGTAACGACCGGCCAGACCATCCGTTCGGGCGAACTGATCGGCTACAACGCCGAAGTGCAGGACGGAGAGGTCCGGCTCTTCGAATTCGAACTCTGGAACAACGGCAAACCCGTGGACCCCGAGGGGTACATCGTCTTCTGACAAACGCATGAAACAAAGACTCGCAATACTGGGTTCGACCGGCTCGATCGGCGTGCAGACGCTCGACATCGCCCGCGAAAACCCCGGCCGCTTCGAGGTCCGCGTCCTCACGGCCAACCGCAACTGGGAACGACTGGCCCGGCAGGCCCGGGAATTCGACGCCGACGCGGCGGTGATCGCCGACAAACAGCACTACGCGCAGCTGCGCGACGCACTCGCGGGAACCGACACCAAAGTATATGCCGGAGAGGAGGCCGTGGCGCAGGTCGCGGCCGGAGGCGGCACGGACGTGGTGGTGAACGCCCTGGTGGGCTACGCCGGACTCGCTCCCACGGTGGCGGCCATCGAGGCGGGCAAGAAGCTCGCGCTGGCCAACAAGGAGTCGCTCGTGGTGGGCGGCGCCTGCGTAATGCCGCTGGCCCGGAAGCGGAAAGCCCCGGTGATTCCGATCGACTCGGAACATTCGGCCATCTTCCAGTGTCTCGTGGGCGAGCGCGCCCCGGTCAGAAGGCTGATCGTCACGTGCAGCGGCGGCGCATTCCGCGACTTCCTGGCCGAAGAGCTGGCGAACGTCACGGTGGAGCAGGCCCTGCGCCACCCCCAGTGGGACATGGGCGCGAAGATCACGATCGACTCGTCGACGCTCGTGAACAAGGGGTTCGAGGTGATCGAGGCCCACTGGCTGTTCGGGACCCCGGCGGAACGGATTTCGGTGTTGCTCCACCCGCAGTCGATCATCCATTCGATGGTCGAATTCGAGGACGGCGCGATCAAGGCCCAGCTCGGAACGCCCGACATGCGCCTGCCGATCAGCTTCGCGCTGCTGTACCCCGACCGGGCGAACCGTCCCGGCGAGCGGTTCAACTTCCTGAACCATCCGCAGCTGACCTTCGCCGAAGTGGACCGCGCGAAATACCCGGCGCTCGACATCGCCTACGACTGTCTGCGGCGCGGCGGCACGGCGGCCTGCACGATGAACGGCGCCAACGAGGTGGCCGTGGCGGCGTTCCTCGCCCGCAAATGCGCATGGCTCGACATCGTGCGCGCCATCCGCTACGCGCTGGAGCACGCCGCATTCGTCCCCTCGCCCACCCTGGCCGATTACGCCGAGGCGAACGCCGAAGCCCGCGCGCTGGCGGCGGAGTTCCTACAATTAAAAAATTAAAACTTAAAGCTTGTGGACATTCTTGTAAAAATCATTCAGTTCTTCCTCTGTTTCACCATCCTGATAGGCATTCACGAGATGGGTCACTTCATCATGGCGCGGGTGTTCAAAATCCGCGTCGAGAAATTCTACATCTTCTTCGACCCGTGGTTCTCGCTGTTCAAATTCAAACGCGGAAACACCGAGTACGGTCTGGGATGGCTGCCGCTGGGCGGATATGTCAAGATCGCCGGCATGATCGACGAGTCGATGGACACGGAACAGATGAAACAGCCCGTCAAACAGGACGAGTTCCGCGCCAAACCCGCCTGGCAGCGTTTTCTGGTGATGATCGCCGGCGTGGTGATGAACGTCGTGCTGGCCGTGGCCATCTACATCGGCATCTGCTACACGTGGGGCGACACCTATTTCTCGAACGCCGACGCCAAGTGGGGCTACAACTTCAACGAGGCCGGGCACAAACTCGGATTCCACGACGGAGACCGGCTGGTGAGCATCGACGGCGAAGAGGCGGACGACATCAACAAGGTCGTAAACTCGCTGATCATCACCGAAAGCGACCGCAGCATCGTGGTCGAACGCAACGGACGGCAGGTGGAACTGATCCTCCCGCTCGACGAGCTGATCTCGATGCGCCAGCAGAAGGGATACGAAAATTTCCTCCTGCCCCGCATCCCCTTTCTGATCGACAGCGTCGTAAACCCGACCGTCGCACAGTTGCGGAAGGGAGACGAGATCGTAGCCATCGACAACGTTTCGGGTCTCGACTTTGCGGGCTACGGCCAATACCTGAAGGCGCACGCCGGAGATTCGGTGCTGCTGACAGTCCTGCGGGAAGGGGACATGCTCTTTGAATTCAAAGCGCCCGTCTCGGAGAACGGCACGCTCGGAGTCATCCGCAAGGGCCTCGCGCTGCGCACGCAGAAATATACGTTCCTGGAGGCGATTCCGGCCGGTATTCAAAGGACGGGCAAGGTGATCTCCTCCTACTGGGACCAGCTGAAGATGATCGTGCAGCCCAAAACCAAGATGTACGAGGAGCTGGGCGGATTCATCGCCATCGGCAGCATCTTCCCCTCCACGTGGGACTGGCAGGACTTCTGGATGAAGACCGCCTTCCTGTCGATCATCCTCGCGGTGATGAACATTCTGCCGATCCCGGGACTCGACGGCGGGCACGCGATCTTCACTTTTTGGGAGATGATCTCGGGCCGCAAGGTGAGCGACAAGGTGCTCGAAGCGGCGCAGTATGTCGGACTGATCATCATTCTGTTCCTGCTGCTCTACGCCAACGGCAACGACATTTACCGGTTCTTTATCAAATAAATGCGGAGCCGATGGCAAACCGAACTGCGGAAAAAACGGAAGCCTGCGCCGCGGCGCTGCGGAGACACCGTTTCGAGGCCGAGACGGTGAAGGACGCCGAAGCGGCCTTCGCCCTGATGAAGGCCGTCGTGGAGGCCGAAAACCCGCAACTCGTGTCGTTCGGCGACTCCATGACGATGCGCGGAACGGGCATCGTCGAGTGGCTGCGGAGCAACGGGCGGCTGACGCTGCTCGACGGGTTCGACGCCTCGAAGCCCTACGAGGAGCGGCTGGAAATCCGCCGCCGCGCGCTGTTGTCGGACCTTTTCATCACGGGCGTGAACGCCGTGACGGAGCAGGGAACACTGCACTGGCTGGACAAGGTGGGCAACCGCATCGCACCGGTGGCATTCGGTCCCCGAAAGGTGATCATCGTGGCGGGACGCAACAAGATCGTGGCCGACCGCGACGAGGCCGAGGAGCGCATCCGCCGGATCGCCGCCCCGCAGAACGTCGCGCGACACCCCGGATTCCGCACCCCCTGCGCCAAAACGGGCGTCTGCGCGGACTGCAACTCGCAGGACCGCATCTGCAACACCCGGATGGAAATGCTGCGATGCTGGCCCGACAAACGGGTGTTGGTAATACTGATCGACGAAGATTCCGGATTATGATGAAACAACTGAAATACGGCACGGCCTGCCTGCTGTTGCTGGCAGCCGCCTGCGGAGACGATTCCGACGCATTTTACACGGCGGTTTATCCCGTCGTGCGCGTCGAGGCCGAAATCACCCTCCCGGACCCCGAACCGGGCCCCACCGATCCCACGGAACCGGAGACGAAGGCAGGGGAAAACGAAACGGACCCCGTGGTCGAACGGATCAGAGAGGAGATCGAAGCGGCGGCTCCCGTGAAGGCGGGCGGAAGCTACGTGCTGGAATTCACTAAATACAACGGCGGGCGCCTCCGGATCAGACAGACGGCGGAGGCGGACCGGGTGCGGGGCGTCTTCTTCAAGGACCCGGGCGCAACCGACATCCTCGTCTACTGTCCGGAACCGGCGATGAAGTACACCTGCGCCGTCTCGGCCTACAAGGCCGAGGACGGCACGAGCAAGACCCTCCTGACGGTCGACCTGACCGAAGAGTACCAAGCTCTCTACCCCGAGGCCGGAATCACGAAGGCCGTGCGCCGGGAGTACACCTCGGCAAACGCAAAATAGGAGGACGTATGGCAAAGGTCAAAAAGGCATTTTTCTGCAAAAACTGCGGGTTCGAAGCCCCGAAATGGCTGGGACGCTGCCCCTCGTGCGGCGAATGGAACACGTTCGCCGAGGAGATCATCACCCGCGAGAGCGGTTCGGTCCCGGCGGTCGCGGCGGGTCCCCTGCCCGCGGCGAAGCCCCAGCGCGTGAGGGACATCCGCGAAAGCGAGCACGTCCGCCTCGATCTGGGAAACGCCGAGGTAAACCGCGTGTTGGGCGGCGGGATGGTCCCGGGGTCGCTGGTCCTCGTGGGCGGCGAGCCGGGAATCGGCAAATCGACCCTCTCGCTGCAAATCGCGCTGGCGGCGAACGGACTGAAAACCCTCTACGTCTCGGGCGAGGAGTCGGCCGAGCAGATCAAGATGCGCGCCGCGCGCATCGGCATCGGCAACGACGAATGCCTGATCTATCCCGAAACGCTGCTGGAAAACATCGTGACCCAGATCGCCGAACACCGGCCCGATCTGGTCGTCATCGACTCGATACAGACGATTTACACCGACCTCCTGGACTCGTCGGCGGGAAGCGTGTCGCAGATCCGCGAATGCGCGGCGACGCTTCTCAAATACGCCAAATCGACCGGAACGTCGATCTTCATCATCGGCCACATCACCAAGGACGGCTCGATAGCCGGTCCCAAGATACTCGAACACATCGTCGACGTGGTGTTGCAGTTCGAGGGCGACAGCAACAACATCTACCGCATCCTGCGGGGCATCAAGAACCGGTTCGGAGCGACGTTCGAAATCGGGGTCTTCGAGATGCTCGACGCCGGACTGCGGGGGGTCGACAATCCGTCGGAAATCCTGCTGACGCACTATGAGGAGCCGTTGAGCGGCATCGCCGTGGGGGCGTCGGCCGACGGCGTGAGGCCCTACCTGATCGAGGTGCAGGCGCTGGTGAGCGGTGCGGCGTACGGCACGCCCCAGCGTTCGACGACCGGATACGACGCACGGCGCATGAACATGCTGCTGGCCGTGCTGGAGAAGCGCGTGGGGATGAAGATGTTCCAGAAAGACGTTTTCCTGAATTTCGCGGGCGGATTCAAGGTCGCGGACCCGGGGCTGGACCTCGCGGTCGTGGCGGCGGTGATCTCGTCCTACTACGACCGTCCCGTGGCCGAGGGGGTCTGCTGCGCCGGCGAAATAGGTCTGTCGGGCGAAGTGCGCCCCGCGCCCCGCACCGAACAGCGCATCAGCGAGGCCGCAAGGCTCGGATTCAGGCGCATCATCGTGTCGGGCTATCTGGCCAAAGGCGGCAAGCGTCCCAAAGGCATCGAGGTAGTCCCGATAAACAGCGTCGACCAGCTCCCGAAGGCGCTTTTCACAGAATAGGCCGACATCAAAAACAACAGATAAGGAAAGGAGCGGCTTCTGACAGCCGCGGCCGGAAGATTTTCGATTCGCCCGAGGCGAATCAGGAGGCCGCAGCTCCGCCCTGCGGAGCCGCTCGTAACTGCCCTTCGAGCGGACCACCGCAAGCTGCCGCCTGAAAACGCGACAGAAGTTCCGGAGAGCGAATCTTCCGACCTCGCATGGGCTTCCGGCCGGATTGCCGCCGGTATGGAATGGATTTTGCTTTTTCCCCGGTAAAAGGAAAGAAAATGCAAAAGAGAATAGTCGTACTGGGCGGCGTGGGATTCATCGGCTCCCACCTGTGCCTGCGTCTGTTGAACGACGGGCACGAAGTCTTCTGCGTGGACATACGCGACACCGCCGATTCGCCGCTGCTGCGCGACATGCCGCCGCACCCGGAATTCCGGTACGTCCGCCACAACATCGTCAACGCATTCGGCATCCGCTGCGACGAGATTTACAACCTCGCGGCGCCCTCGCGCGTGCGCTACAACAAGGCCCTGCCCGTCGAGTCGCTCAAGGTCAGCATACTGGGGTCGATAAACGCCCTCGACACGGCCCGTTCGGAGCACGCACGCATCCTCTACGCATCCACCGGAGACATCTACGGCACGGGATACCGCGACACCTCGGTCGAGGCGGCGGACGGTTGTCCGACACACCGCACCCTCGCCGAAGGCAAACGGGCCGGAGAGGCCCTGCACCGCGCCTACCAGTATGAATTCGGGGTCGACGCACGCATCGCGCGCATCTTCAACACCTACGGCAGCGGCGCCGACCTGATGGACCAGCGCGTGGTGATGAAGATGATCGTGGCGGCGTTGCAGAACCGCGACATTCCGATCAACGGCAGCGGCGAGCAGCTGCGGACCTTCTGCTGGGTGGAAGACGTGGTCGACGGACTGGTGCGGCTGATGGAGGCCCCGCCGGCCGAGACGACGCGCACGGCCAATTTCGGCAGCAGTCACGAGGGGACGATCCGCTCGCTGGCCGAGAAGATCATCGCCCTGACGGGCAGCAGCTCGCACATCGTCCACGCCGAAGCGCGCATCGACGACATACGCCGCCGCACGCCCGACATCTCGGCGACACGGCGCGAACTGGACTGGGCGCCCCGCACACCGCTCGTCGAAGGCCTGCGGCGCACGATCAGCTACGTCGAAAAGGAACTTGCGGAGAAGAACTATGCGGGAATATCGTGGGTGGAAATAAACTGATCGGAAGATATGACCATGACGGACTTTGACAAGATCATCTGGCGGGACGCGCTGACGTTCGTAGATTTCTTCGCCACCTGGTGCGGGCCGTGCCGGATGATGATGCCGGCCATAGACAAGTTTCAGGAGCGGATGAACGGCCGCGTCGACGTCTACAAAGCGGACATCGACGACCCCTCGATGCGTGAAATCATACGGCGCTACAACATCATGTCGGTCCCGACGCTGATGTTTTTCTGCCGCGGAGAGGTATTGTGGCGCGAGAGCGGCCGCGTGGGGTACGAACACCTGATCAACGTGCTGAACGAACTCGAAAAGCGCGAACAGGTGATGCAGCCCTAAACCTCCAGTCGCCAGGCCAGCTCCTCGTGGACGCAGTCTTCGGCAGGGAGCTGACCCAGAGAGCCGGCCGCGCGGAGAACCGCCTGCCGGTTCTCTTCGTTTCGCGTCCCGAGAGCCGTGAACAACGCCACGGCGCCATGGGCCAGCAGGTGCGCTTCCGGAATGCTGGCCGCAGCGGCCCCGTGCACGACGGCCGCAGCCGGAACGGCCCACGCCGGAGAAGGATGCGGAACGCGGGCCGCGGCCATCAGGGCCGCATACTGCCGCAGCCACCCGGCATCGGGCGCAATCCACGCCGCGAACAGTTCGGGGAACGCCCCGATGCGGCTCAACAGCGCGAAGGCGGCCTCCGCGGCGATTTCGGAATTGAGAAGCCCGTCGCCCCAGAAGGCGAACTCCCCGGGCGTAAGGCGCGCCGGATCGGCGATGTGCAGCGCGGCAAGGCGCAGGCAGCGGACATCCTGCCGCCAGAGGTATTTGGCGAAATCGTGATCGGCGGCCTCGGCACGCGCCAGCGTGCGGAGCGTCGGCAGGCTCACGCCGTAATTCAGGCCGCAGGGTGCGCCGTAGAAGCGCATCGAATCGGCAACAGCGCCGTTGCGCTCGCGGCGGAATGCCCCGAGCAGCGCCGCCATGCGGGAGGTGAAATCCATCGGAAGATTATTTGCGGCGCGGCAGGGCGACGTTGATCGTACGGCCGAATTCGAAAACAGGAAGCACGGCGCGGGCATACTCGCGGCCTCCCGAGACGACGATGCAGGTCGAGGGATCGGCCACGCGGCACGCCACGACCTGCGTCTCCTTCGGACCGGCCTCGAGGTCGCTCTTCGCGACGCCCGAAGGTTCGATCTGCAACAGCACGATGTCGCCCGAAAGGTCCGTGTCGGGAAGCAGTCCGGCCGCAGGGCTGAAGCGGCAGACGATATACTGTTTCTTGTCGGCCTGCGGGCAGACCACGTAGCGGCGGGTCTCGGTCGAGACGATCCGCTTGCCGAGGAACAACTCCAGATAGCTCTGCTCCAGACGGTCGATCTCCTCCAGCGCGGCCTTCAGGCCCTCGCCGAAGACGTTCTCGCCCGCTTCGCCCGTGACCAGCTCGATGCGGTGGCGGCGCAGCGAGAAGATTTGCGCGGCGGCGGTGCGCGCGGCGTCCTCCAGCGCGGGCGTCGTCATGTCAGTCTTGTCCGGCTGCAAGCGCGCGAACTCGTTTTCGGAGGCGGTGTGCGACAGCACGCGGGTCGAGGCCGGAGCCGGAGCCGCGGCATTGAGGTAGGTGTCGCCGTCGAGCAGGGCGATCTGCGCCCCGGTAACGCTCCACACAGTCTTGTCGGTGAGCGGAGCGCGCACCCCGAGGTATTTCTGCGCATAACGCGCATAGGGTCCGCTCAAGGTGACGTCGTGTTCGACGGTGACGTCGACGGCAAGGATCGTGCGCGGCTGGGCGACGGTAAGGCCGCCGGCGGTTTCGTTCGCGCCCTGAAGGGAGATGTATGGGTTCTGGGCCGAGACGCCGCCCGAAAGCAGCAGGGCAAATGCCAAAAGTCTGAATTTCATGGTCCGAAAATTTTATTGCGGTTTCACAAATGTAGCTTATTTTCGCGTGCCGTCAAAATTTCAGGTAAAAATCACGGGTCAGGGCGCGGTATTCGGGCGTGTAGCATTCGTGCTCTCCCGTGCCGACGACCAGTTCCGAGACCTCGGGCACGGCGGCGGAACAATCGGCGGGAGGGTCGGCGGGGCGGTCGGCGGAACAATCGGCGGGAGGGGCGGCG
>OOAH01002861.1_pt1 | contig 10967 bp, 8 predicted proteins | sample 1671801 | NCBI WGS metagenome assembly OOAH01 (sample SAMN06348194, study PRJEB24527) | human gut metagenome | biome: human gut; feature: ankylosing spondylitis patient; material: feces | host: Homo sapiens | place: China | collected 2015-10 | reverse complement strand
GGCTTTCCTGGAGCTGCACCCCACCAAGTATGCTGAGGAGCTGGTCAAGAAGATGAAGATGAGCGGCGCTAAGGCTTACCTGGTCAACACCGGCTGGAACGGCACCGGCAAGCGCATCTCCATCAAGGACACCCGTGGCATCATCGATGCTATCCTGAACGGCGATATCAACAACGTGCCCACCAAGAAGATCCCCTACTTCGACTTCGAGGTTCCCACCGTCCTGAACGGTGTTGACACCGGCATCCTGGATCCCCGCGATACCTACGCCGACGCTTCCCAGTGGGAGGAGAAGGCCAAGGATCTGGCTGGCCGCTTCATCAAGAACTTCAAGAAGTACGAGGGTAACGAGCACGGCAAGGCTCTGGTCTCTGCCGGCCCCCAGCTGTAAGCTCTGATCCCAGCATTTTTCTTCTGAACTCCATATAAAGAAGCTCCCCACCCTGTGCTCATTGACCGAGCACAGGGTGGGGAGTTTTTGCGTTTCAGCGTCTGTAAACGAAGCGTCGATTGCCTTTTGGTGCGTGGTATGCTATCCTTTTTCCAAAGGATGTGAGCACAATGGATGCGAAAACGTTCGGGGCATTTCTCGCCCGGATGCGCAAGTCACAAGGATTAACACAGGCAGAGCTGGCCCAGCAGCTGCATGTAACAGATAAGGCTGTCAGCCGATGGGAACGCGGGGTCGGCCTGCCGGACATCAACACGCTGGAACCACTGGCCGACGCGCTGGGGCTGACCCTTGCCGACCTGATGCACTGCCGCGACCCGCAGGAAGCAGATATTGCACCGGAAGTCCCGCTGGAAGATTTCTTTACCCTGCTGCGCCGTCAACAATCCATTGACTGGCGCTCGGTACGGGCAGTTTTGTTTTGGCTCAGTGCCGCACTGGCCATCTGGGGCATCCTCGCCTGCCCGGGCCGGATGGCCGTCCACTGGCGTACCCTGAGCAATGGGAACCTGCAGGCAGACGGCTGGCTTCCCTCCTGGGTGTTTTTCCCATTGTTCGTCGGGATAGAATTTCTCTCGCTGGAGCTCTGGAACAACTTTGAGCAGACCGGCTACTACCGACACTGGGGTGAGATAGGTGCCTCCGTCACCCGCTCCATGAACTTCTGCTCCCCTACTGTCCGGCTCTGGAAGTTTGTGCTCGACCTGCTGTTCTTCTTCGGGTTCGGCTTCGTGATCCCCTGCGCTGAGATGATGGCGATTCTGATCAACTGAAAAAAGAAAGCCCTCCTGTCGCACTCAGGCGAAAGGAGGGCTTTCTATCATCTTATCAGAAGGTTTCCGTTCTTCTATTCCTCTGATTTTAAGAGCGTTTACTTTTCGTTCTTTGCACGGCGTTCTTTCAGATCGCTTTCCATCTGCGCCAGCGTCTTTTTGTCCAGATTGAACACCACGCCGTACGCAATGATCATCACGATATAGCTTCCCAGATACATGACCGGCACCAGATAGCGCATCCGGGTTGCCACTTCGATCGTCTGTGCAGCCTTCAGAGATGCATCATAGCCCAGTTTGGTTGCCAGAACAAGGCCCAGAGAAGGTCCGATGCCCTGTGCAAGCTTACGGAAGAAGGAGTGCAGTGCATAGGTAGTGCCTTCTTCTCGCACACCAAATTTCCACTCGTTATAATCGATTGCATCTGCCATCAGAGACCAGCTCAGGCAGCTTCCGATACCGCCGCCCAGCATTGCAATGATCTGACACAGGACATAAAGGCTGAGGCCCCGGCCGTCCGGTGTGATGGGCAGAACCAGCATCAGGACGTAGGCCAGCGCACAGACTACTGAACCAAAGGTCACGGCTTCCTTCTTGCCAAAGCGCTTGACGATACGGCTCACAAAAGGACTGAAAATGAAAACGCCAAAGTAGGAGATCATACCCACAATGCCGGAGATCTTTGCATTCTTGAAATAAGCCTGGAACAGGATCTGACCTGCAGTAGAGGCACCATACATACCAATAAACGTTGCGATAGGTGCCAGTGTTGCGCCCACAGCCGGGCGGTTATGGATAAAGTTGTTGAATGCCTTTATGATGTTGAACTTCGGTGCATCCTCTTTCAGAGTGATCGTGGTGTCCACACGCACCTTTGTGTTCGTGACCATAAAGCGGAAGCAGACCAGACCGATCAAACCCATGATCAGAGCAATGACAAACATCTGCTCACCGCGCAGGTTGTTCTGGTTATCATAAATGATCACCGGGATCAGCATACCGGTAAGAAGCGCACCGCCCATAGAACCAATGGAGCGGAAGGTAGACAGCTGTGCACGCTGGATCGGGTCATCCGAGATCAGAGACAGCATCGAGCCATACGGCACATTTGCAACGGTGTAGAAAGCATCCCAGATCATATAGCCTGCCACAAACAGAATGTTCTTGACCATACCGGGAGCCTGCGGGAACGGCAGATAGCAAAGTGCACCGGCCACGGTCAGTCCGATCGCACCGAACCAGATATAGGCAAGGAACTTGTTCCGGCGGTATTTGTGCGTATCCGCATCTACCATTGCTCCGATAATAGGATCGTTGATTGCGTCCCAGATCTGCACGATCAGCAGAAGGGATGCCATCAGGTAGTTGTCGATCCCCATAAACTGTGTCCAATAAATCGTCAGGTAACCTTTGAGCGCAAAACTCATATTGCAGCCAAAGTCACCCGCTGCGTATGCAAGTTTATCACGCAATCCAAACCCTGCAGACGCATCCACTGTTGATTTTCCCATGAAAATACTCCTTCCTCAAATTTCCGGACAATTTTGGCACACGGCCCGCAAGCTGTATGCTCATTTATAAATCCATGATACGGCATCTTCTCCCAAAATGTTAGTACATTTTTACGAAATTGCTCAAAAATTTTACGATTTGAAAGTATTTCTTGTTGTATTCTTTAATCTATGCAGCATTTTCGTAATTCTGTACAAACAATCTTTTTCTTTTTTGTATACAAAATATTTTTTCTTAGCCGAATCTTTTCTTTGTTGAGAACGGCGTTGTGCGCCGAGCATAAAGCAAGGGCCCTTGCACGAGGATCTGTGCAAGGGCCCTTGCTTTATATTGTTTCTTATTTCGCCGCCTCAAACTCGGCTTCGATCTCCACCGAAGGAGCCGGAGTAACAAGGCTGACCACCACGCAGACAAGCAGGGAGGTCAGGAAGGCAGGCAGCAGCTCATAGATGCCGAACACGCCGCCCAGAGGGCTGACGAGGTACTTCCAGACAAAGACCATCAGGCCGCCGGCGAGCATTCCGGCCAGCGCGCCCTGCCAGTTGCAGCGCTTCCAGAAGAGCGCACAGAGCATGACCGCACCGAATGCGCCGCCGAAACCGGCCCATGCAAAGCTGACGATGCCGAACACGCTGGAATTGGGGTCACGGGCCAGCACCACGCCCACCACGCTGACGCAGATGATGGTCAGGCGGGCAGCAAACAGGCTCTGGCGTTCGGTCAGCTTCATGTGGCCGAACTCCTGCAGGATATTCTGGGAGACGCTGGACGCGGCAGCAAGCATCTGGCTGTCGGCGGTGGACATGGTGGCGGCAAGGATACCCGCCAGGATCAGGCCCGCCAGAACGGCTGCCAGAACGCCGTGCTGTGCAATGAGGTTTGCAATGCGGACGATGACCGTCTCGCTGGAGGAGCCGCTCAGGTATTCCAGCGCGCCTGCCTTGGTCATGCCAAGGCCCACCATGCCGATGATGATGGAGGCGGTCATGGCAATGATGACCCACACGCTGGCAATGCGGCGGCTGAGCACCAGCTTCTTTTCATCCTCAATGGCCATGAAGCGGAGCAGGATGTGTGGCATTCCGAAGTAGCCCAGGCCCCACGCCATGGTGGAGACGATGTCCAGCAGGCTGTACGAGGTGGCCGTGCCCTCGGCGGCGTTGTGGCTGGTCATCATGGTCAGGTAGCCGGGCAGGCTCTGGGCGTTGGCCACAACGGCATCCCAGCCGCCTGCCGCGCCAATACCATACACCAGCACAGCCACAAGGGCCAGGCTCATCACGATGGACTGGATGAGGTCGGTGGTGGTAACAGCGCGGAAACCGCCCGTGATGGTATAGCCCACGATGACGCAGGCCGAGACCACCATGGCCGCCATGTAATCCACGCCGAACAGGCTGTGGAACAGCTTACCGCAGGCGGCAAAGCCCGAAGCCGTGTAGGGCACAAAGAACACGATGATGATCACCGCGCCCAGTGCGTTGAGCAGATTGCGCTGGTCGTGGAAGCGCAGGGACAGGAACTGCGGCACGGTGATGGCTTCCAGATTGGCCGAATACCGCCGCAGCCGCCGGGCCACGATGAGCCAGTTCAGCCAGGTGCCCAGCGCCAGGCCGATGGCGGTCCAGCCGGGCGAGGCGATGCCGGTGAGGTAGGCAAGGCCCGGCATTCCCATCAGCAGCCAGCTGGACATATCGCTGGCTTCGGCGCTCATGGCCGTGACCAGCGGGCCCATTTTGCGGCCGCCAAGGTAGAAATCGGTGCTGTCGTTGTTGGACTTGCTGTATGCAAACCCAACCAACAGCATTGCCACCAGATAGATGATGATGGTGGCGATGATGCAGATGTTGGTCATATACTTTTTCCCCCTTGTCTTTCCAAATGAAAGTACGCTTCGATTTTACCACAGTAAAGCATCAAAGTGCAAGCCTTTTGGCAAAACTTTGTCCTGATTCGCCAAAAGTCCACGAGTGACGGACAAAAAGTTTTCAAATTGACAGGAAACATCCGGCCCCGGGATTTTTCTTGCAAAATCCCGGAAATCTGTTATACTACTAATCCAGGGGGTTAGTGCAGCTGATGTTCGCATAACAGAAACGGGAGGTGCCGGTGGGGCATCTCCCGTTTGTTTCAATGATAGAATGTATCAAAATTGATCTGCCGGTAGAACCGCTGCTGGAGCTGGTCAAAGTTCTCGCAGTTCTGGGCCAGCAGCCACATGACCTTGGTGACAACGGCCTCAATGGTCATATCGTGGGCCTCCAGGAAGCGGAAGCGGTTCTTGACCCGCTTGCCCACCTCGTAAATGCCCACATCGCTGCCCTCATAAGTGACCTGCGTGGTCAGGATCAGGATCTTGTGGGTCTGGTCGTAATCGCCCAGCTCCTCGGCAAAGGCATCCATGAGCCGCTGGGGAATGCCGCCCACGCCAAAGCTTTCCACAATGACGCAGTCATATTGTTGAAAGATGGCCGGGATAAGCTCCGGCCCAAGGCCGGGGGTCAGCTTGAGCAGGAACACTTTTGGGTTCAGCGCCCGGCCAAACTCCACCGGGCCGGTGGGCCAGGGCGAAGCCACATACCGCACCAGCCGGTCGCCCTGCACCAGCGCCAGCGCCGGGAAGTTGACCGACGCAAAGGCATCGTAACTGATGGTCTTGTTCTTCTTGGCGCGGGTGCCCGCAATGACGTGCCCCCCAAACACCACCATCACACCCCGGCTGCCCGGGTCAAGGGCACAGATCACGCTGTCCCGCAGATTCTTCTTTGCATCGGTGATCTCGTTGGAAATGGGCTGCTGGGCACCCGTGAGGATGATGGGCTTGTCCGCATTCTGAATAAGGTAGGACAGCGCCGCCGCCGAGTAGGCAAGCGTATCCGTGCCGTGGCAGATGATAAAGCCATCGTAAAGCGCATAGTTTTCCTGCACGGCCTTGGCCATCATCAGCCAGTGCTCCGGGCCAAGGTCGGTGCTGTCGATGCTGCACAGGTTGAGCGTTTCCGGGCAGCAGAGCTGCTGCAATTCCGGCAGATGGGCCAGCAGCTCCTCGCTGGTCAGAACAGGCTTGAGCCCCTGTGCGGTGCGCACGCTGGCAATGGTGCCGCCGGTGGTGATAAAAAGCAGGCGCTGCTTGGACATAGGTTTTTCCCCTCCATGGTGTCGATTTTTGCGATATTTTCAGTATAGCACAGTTCGTCGGAGATGAAAAGTGCGGGGAGTTGAGGTATAATAGTTATCATAAGATCAAACAGTCCTCAACCTCTCCGTCATTGCTACGCAATGCCACCTCTCCTAGTAGGAGAGGCCTTGGCAAAGAGGCAAGGCTTTACGCAATGCCAATGGCTCCCCTACTAGGGGAGCTGTCGAGCGGATGCGAGACTGAGAGGTTGGACAAAAGCAAACCTACCACAAGGAGAAACTGCCATGTCTAACATTGTGATCATCGGCTCCGGCCCCGCAGGTGTCTCGGCGGCATTGTATGCCGCACGCGCCGGGGTGCAGACCACCGTTCTGACCAAGGGCCCCGGCGCACTGGACAGGGCCGAGCTCATCCAGAACTACTACGGCTTTGCCGAACCCATCACCGGTGCCGAGCTGGAACGCCGGGGCATCGAGGGTGCCAAGGCCGTGGGGGTGGAGTTCGTCACCACCGAGGCCGTGGGCCTGACCTACACCGACAAGCTGACCGTGGAGACGCTGGCCGGGGATTTCCCTGCCGATGCTGTCATTCTGGCCACGGGGGCTTCCCGGGCAGCGCCCCGCATTCCGGGCCTTGCCGGGCTGGAGGGCCACGGCGTGAGCTACTGCGCCACCTGCGATGCCTTTTTCTACCGCGGCAGGGATGTGGCCGTGCTGGGCAGCGGAGAGTACGCCCTGCATGAGGTACAGGCCCTGCTGCCCGTGGCTCACAGCGTCACCCTGCTCACGGGCGGGGCCCCGCTGACGGCACAGTTCCCGCCGGAGGTGGCCGTGCGGACGGAAGCCGTGGAAGCCATCCTCGGTGAAGAGCGGGTCACCGGCGTGCAGCTGAAAGACGGCAGAACGCTGGAAGTCTCCGGCGTGTTCGTGGCGCTGGGCGTGGCGGGCAGCACCGCCCTGGCCCGCAAGCTGGGGGCCGAGGTGAACGGCAGCCGGATCGTGGTGGATGACCACATGCAGACCACCCTGCCCGGCCTGTATGCCGCCGGAGACTGCACCGGCGGGCTGCTGCAGGTCGCCAAGGCCGTGTACGAGGGTGCCGTGGCAGGCACCGAAGCCGCCAAAGCCCTGCGGAAATGACCCAGACAGAAAAAGGACGCTGTGCCCTGCGGCACAGCGTCCTTTTATTGCTTTGCTCAGCTCTTGCAGCCGGATTCCTCTTCGATGCCGGTGAAATCGCTGGCCTCCGCGATCTTGGTGGTATCGAACTTGCCGTTCTCATCCCTGGGGGCAACGGCAGGGCCTGCCTCCACAGGATTCACGGTCGTTCCCTCTGCCGCAGGCTTTTCCTCGGCAGGCTCCTCTGCGCGGGCAGCTTCCACCACCGGGGCTGCAGGAGCAGTCTCGGGCTCGGCAGGAGCCTTTTCAAAGGCAGGGGGCCATGCGTCACCGGGAGCGGTCTCCCTGGCCTCGCCCTCGGCGTAGGCTTCGGCAGTCTTTTCGGCCTCGGCGGGGTCCTTTTCAGCTTCCTCGGGGAACTCCACGTTTTCGACGTGGAGCGGGTCCTTGTCGTTCAGAACTTTGTCCAGCACGACGATGGCGGCACCGGTAGCAGCCACAGCGGCAACGGCACCCAGAACACGGAACAGAGTTTTCATGGTGAAGTCCTCCCTGTATAAGATAGGATTTAAGAGAATGTTACGACATCGTTCTGCGGCTTTTCGGCGGGCTCCACCGAGATGGCGGTCAGCACCGGGCCCTTGCCGCGGTAGATGTTGTGGAACTTGTAATTGACCTTGGCGGTCACAGTGACCCAGGCGCGCTGCTCCAGTGCCTTGTAGCCATCATAGCTGCAGGGGAAGCCCACGAACTGGATATCCTGCACACAGCAGGTCATTGCAAAACGGCCGGGCACAAAGCTGTTTTTGCCCGCGCGGTTGGTCTGGCAGACCTGCGCCAGGAACCGGACGGTCTTGCCCGTATACTTCTGGGGCTCGTCCTGGCAGTCCATATACCAGATGCCGAAATCGTCCGCGCCGATCTCAACGATCGGTGCGTTCAGATCGAAGGGCAGCGGATCGGGGATGTCATCGTATGCCACGCTGCCGTCGGCGAACTCATAGGCGATATCGCACTTGCGGGAGGCCTGACGCACCAGCTTGTGCAGCTCCTGACGGGCGGCATCGTTGTTCACGGCCTCGGCGCGGTTGAACACGATCAGCTCGCTGCGGGCGATCTTGTCCAGCAGCAGAGAGCGCATGGAGTTGTCGCGGGCGTAGGTCAGGGCCGTGGTGCCGTCAGCCGTGGCGATGCACTGGTAGACGATCCAGTTTTCGGGCAGGTTGTTGGCCAGATCCTGCAGCAGCCACATGCCGTTGTACTCAATGACCACACGGCCTGCGCCGGATTCTTTTTCGAGCCTAGCCAGATTCTGGGGGTTCAGCTCCGCCTTATCCTCGAGGACCTTCAGGGTCACGCCGGGGAAGGCGAATTTCTTCTCGTTATATTCTTCCTCGCCCTCTTCGCAGACCAGCAGCAGGGTCTTGTCGCCGGAGTCGAAATTGGGGTCTTCAAAGGTCTCCTGAATGAACTTGGTCTTGCCGCTTTCGAGGAAGCCCACAAACAGGTAAACCGGGATCTCGTTTGCCATAATCGGTTTTTCTCCTTACACAACTTGCAGCTCAGCAGCCAAACAGTGCGGCAATGGCCTTTTCGTCCAGCTTGGAGCCGATGACGACCAGCTTGCCGCCCACGTCGGCACCGCGCTGACGCACTTCCCACTCGCCGGGGACGTAATCGAACTCCAGCCAGCCGTCGGCACCGCCGTCCACGATGCCCTTGGAGCGCAGGATCATGCCGTACTTGCCGCCGTCCAGCTCGGTCAGTGCATGCTCGATGTCTGCCTTGCTGAACTTCTTGGCCGTCTCGACACCCCAGCTGGTGAACACCTCATCGGCATCGTGATCGTGGTGATGGTGGTGGTGATGGCCGCAGCAGCAGTGGCCGTCCTCATCGTGGTGATGATGCTCATGCTCATCATGGTCATCCTCATGGTCGTGGTCGTGATGGTGGTGGCAGCAGTGGTCCTCGTGGCCATCCTCTTCGTGATCGTGGTGATGCTCGTGTTCGTCCTCATCATCGTCGTCATCGTCATCGTGATCATGGTGGTGATGGCCGCAGCTGCACACACCGTTCTCATCGTAATGATGGTGATGATGCTCGTGCTCTTCTTCCTCGTCCTCCTCGGCATGCTTCTCATTGGCCTTGGCAGCCATGGCGATCAGCTCTGCCTTGAAATCGTCCTTGGAGGACATGGCCTTCAGGATCTGCTCGCCGGTCAGGGAATCCCATGCGGTGGTCACGATGGTAGCGGTGGGGTTCTTCTCGCGCAGCATGGCGACCGCAGCGGCGATCTTCTCTTCGCTGGTGGTCTGGGTGCGGCTGAGCAGGATGCAGCTTGCGTGGCTGATCTGGTCGTCGTAGAACTCGCCGAAGTTCTTCATATACATCTTCACCTTGTTCACATCGGCCACGGTGACAAAGCTGTTCAGCTGCACATCCAGATGCTCAGCCACGCCTTCCACAGCACGGGTCACATCGGAGAGCTTGCCCACGCCGGAGGGCTCGATGACGATGCGGTCGGGGTGGTACTGCTCCACCACCTGCTGCAGAGCGGCACGGAAATCGCCCACCAGAGAGCAGCAGATGCAGCCTGCGTTCAGCTCGTTGATCTGGATGCCGGACTCCTTCAGGAAGCCGCCGTCGATGCCGATCTCACCGAACTCGTTCTCGATCAGAACGACCTGCTGGCCGGCAAAGGCCTCCTTGATGAGTTTTTTGATCAGAGTGGTCTTGCCGGCGCCCAGGAAGCCGGAAAAAATATCAATTTTGGTCATAGTTTGAATGCCTCTTTCTTTGTTAGCAGACAGAGCCGCAGAGCGCTGGCCCGTAAAATCTTACATCTCTATTATAGCAAGCCTGTCAATGGGAAAACGGCCTTTTTCAAGAAAAAATTGTAACATTTTTTGCAATTTGGTTGCGTTTTCGCGTTTTGGACGACAAATAAGGGGAACCGGCGGCCCCGGCGGGCAGCGATTCGGCAAGGGGCAGGCTCCGGCAGAGGGACGGACGCCCCCCGGACGGCAAGACCCCGCCAACGGACGGTCAACGACCGGCAGACGGTCAGCCCCCGCAGGATGCAGGCGACGCGGCGGCGGCTGTTGACAGCACGGCAACCGTGTGAAGAAAAAACGCGCAGCGGTCTTTGCGGGCCGCTGCGTGTTTGCGTCCGGAACAGCCGACACTCCCGCATTGCATTCTTTGCGCCGGAATGCTACAATATGCAGTAGCAAACCACCGCCGCCGGACGTTCTTCCGGCAAATATGAGAAAGAAGGCTTTTCTTATGAGCATGAATACAGTTCCCGAACGGCTGGCCGCCCTGCGTGCCGCCATGCAGGCAAACGGTGTGGACGTGTACCTGATCCCGGTGGGCGACCCCCACTCCAGCGAGTACCTGCCCGACCATTACACCTCCCTGACCTACTTCTCCGGCTTCCATGGTGAAAACTCCAACTTCGTGGTCACCATGACCGAGAGTGCGGTCTGGGCCGACGGCCGTTACTTTGTGCAGGCCGAGAAGGAGATCGCAGGCACCGAGATCCAGCTGATGAAGATGGGTGAGCCGGGCGTGCCCACCGTGGAGGAATACTGCGCCAAGGTGGTGCCTGAGGGCGGCAAGCTGGGCCTGTGCGGTCTGACCGCCAGCTGCGCGCTGGTGAACAGCGTGAAGAAGGCGCTGGAAACCAAGAACGCCGCCATCCAGACCCTGTTCCTGGAGGATGAGCTGTGGACCGAGGGCCGCCCGGCTCTGCCCGCCACCCCGGCCTGGATCCTGCCCAAGGAATACGCAGGCTTCTCCCCCGCCGAAAAGCTGGGCCAGCTGCGTGCAAAGCTGGCCGAGTTGGGCTGCACCGCCCAGCTGGTGGGCAAGCTGGACAACCTTGCCTGGCTGCTGAACCTGCGCGCCATGGACATCGAGTGCACCCCCTACGCCATGGCCTACTGCTATGTCACCGAAAACCGCGCGGTCCT
>OOAH01002852.1_pt1 | contig 11000 bp, 8 predicted proteins | sample 1671801 | NCBI WGS metagenome assembly OOAH01 (sample SAMN06348194, study PRJEB24527) | human gut metagenome | biome: human gut; feature: ankylosing spondylitis patient; material: feces | host: Homo sapiens | place: China | collected 2015-10 | reverse complement strand
ACGCCGTTGCCTGCATGAACTGGGTCAGGTTGTCGCTGTCCGCCATGGCTGCTTCAAGGTTCTGGATGGAGCGCTCGCTGATGGTGAACTGATAGCGGTTCGCCAGCAGACGGTGCAGCCCCTCCAGCATCCAGAGCAGGATACCGGGGAGTTCTGCGGTCAACTTCTCAATGAGGAACGGGTCATCGACGCGGGCGGGGTCTCGGTCTTTTACCGTGATCAAGATCTGCCTGCGCCATCACAATCCAACGTTTATATCGTTGGCAACATTCGTTGGATTGCATATCGCAGATATGCGGTTTCTAATATATGAAACGGTCAACAAAATAGATGGAATAAAAGTGCTAAAGGGCTTGAATGGAAAACATGCCTTGCCGGAAGAATCTCATTCGAGCAGTTTCTATATTGCACTGAATCAGAATCAAACCGTTCGTTAAATCCGGTTATATAATAGTGACCTGACTGCTAAAACAGATATTGAGTTTTCAGTTCACCAAGGAAAACTGCTACTACATGCCCATGATTATATTGATGGAATTCGCCAACCAGCAAGAGAACTAACGGAAAAAGAACATGAGCTATACGATGAGTTTTTCGGAGGAAGAACATGACAACGAAAGATTTCAGAGATTTATATGATAGCTTGTTTTACGGACATGAAGCAGAATTAAAGTATGACGGAAGATGCTTCTACCTGGAGCAAAATGGAATGAGTGCCACACTCTATGAACTAGATGGAGATATTGCACAGCCTTTGAAAAAGATAATTGCAGCAACCAGACAAGAGTTAACACAAATAATTTTCAATGAAAAAGTAATAAACGGAAAATCCTTAAATGATCTCCGGGAAAACATTGAAGTGACAGCAATCGACTGATACTTCTTTTACAAAATCGAAAAAGCCGACAACGTGAAAAAAAGCGTTGCCGGCTTTTTTGCCCGGAGCTGCTCGGTGTCTTTGCCGCCGGAGTTGAAGTGCCGTGCAAGCTGGTTGAGGTTGCTGCCGACCTTGCTGCACTGGGCAGACAAGGCGGCAAGTGCCGCCAGTGCATCCTCGCCGCCCTGCGCCACAACAACGGTGTGCTTGACGTTCACGCCGTACAGGACACGGCGGACGAGTTCGGACTGGGTGAGGTGGAGTTCTTTGCAGGCGTATGCGATCCGCAGTTTTTCTTCTGCGGTCACCCTGACTTTGATGATGTGTGTCTTTCGTTTTCGCGGCGTGTCATTGCGGTTCTTCTTTGCGTGTACGTTCGGACTTTTCATTTCAATCATATTCGATCTCCTGTGAAAATAGAAAACGCCCTCATCCCGGATGGAAGGGGCTATGTAAAGCGACACACCGCATTCGCACCAACGGTGTGAAGCTGGAGCAGGGTTTGGGGAAGGGCCACGGTTGGAAAGCCCCAGTGGGGCTTTTAAGCGGCAGAGCAGTCTTGCGCAGCAAGATGGAGGGGCCTCGCCACGACAAGCTCAGTGGAATTTGTGACAGAGGGTGTCAAGGTTTACAAGGTGCGTCAAGATGGTTTTGCAAATTTTATTGCAGGAATGCGGTGATCGTAGGACTTATAGCATGGCGTTCAAGTGCTTTCCCGTTCAATCAATGTATTTCTGCATTTTGACAACCTGCCTATAAATCCCACATGAACGTTGTGAAATCTTCCAAAGCATCCATGGATGGTTTCTTGTGCCGCATCAAACGTTCAGCTTATTACAACGAAATTCCATATAGCTGCATTGCATCTTGCGGAGGTTCTTGCTATACTTTGTATCGAACGTCACTTTATCCGATAAAAATGTTGCGCAACTTGCGCAACCAAAGGAGGCCGCTATCATGCAGCAGCTCAGATTACTTCATGGCGGAGACTACAACCCGGAACAGTGGCTGGACCGGCCCGATATTCTGGCGCAGGACATCGAACTGATGAAAAAGGCACACGTTAATACTGTGACGCTGGGCGTGTTCTCGTGGTCCACGTTGGAACCGCAGGAGGGGGTATTTGAGCTGGATTGGCTGGCTGACATCATCCATAACCTGTATGCCAATGGAATCTATACGATCCTTGCAACGCCCAGTGCGGCCCGCCCTGCTTGGATGGCACACAAATACCCCGAGGTGCGCCGAGTCCGGGCAGACCGGGTCCGGGAGCTGTACAACCGGCGGCAGAATTACTGCTATACATCGCCGGTCTACCGGGAAAAAGTCCGCATCATCGACCAGAAGCTGGCACAGCGGTTCGGCAATGACCCGGCTGTCCTGCTCTGGCATATCTCCAACGAGATGAGCGGCGACTGCCATTGCGAGCTGTGTCAGGCTGCGTTCCGCCGCTGGCTCAAGGCACGGTACAACTCTTTGGAAGCCTTGAACAAGGCGTGGAACGCCCGGTTCTGGAGTCACGACTATACCGCTTGGGAACAAATCGAAAGCCCTGCCCCGCAGGGGGAAAATGCCGTGCAGGGTCTTGCGCTGGACTGGAAGCGCTTTGTCAGTGACCGGCATATTGATTTTTTGAAATTTGAGCGTGATACCGTGAAAGAATTTGCGCCGGTTGCAAAGTTCACCGTGAATATGATGTACCGGTTTGATGGCATCGACTATTTCAAAATGTCCAAGGAGATCGACGTGGCCAGCTGGGACAACTATCCCACATGGCACAAGCCCACCGAGACGGTGGAAGAGACCGCGCTGGACACCGCTATGATGCACGACCTGTATTACTCCATGAAGGGCAAGCCGTTCCTGCTGATGGAATCCAGCCCCAGCTTTACCAACTGGCAGCCTGTCTCCAAGCAGAAAAAGCCCGGAATTGCAGAGCTTTCTGCTCTGCAGACGGTTGCACATGGTTCGGACAGCGTGCTTTACTTCCAGTGGCGCGCCAGCCGCGGTGCGGAGGAAAAGCTTCACGGTGCAGTCGTCGGCCACGATGGACGGGAAGATGCCCGCCCCTTCCGGGAAACAGTCGGTGTGGGCCAAAAGCTGGAAGTGCTCTCAGAGATTGCAACAGTCTGCCGCACAAAACAGGCAGCGATCGTCCACGATTGGGAAAACAAGTGGGCATTGGAAGGTTCCTGCGGCCCTCGAAATGCCGGGATGGGCTACTGGGACGAGCTGAAGCTGCACTACAATGCTCTTGCGCGGGAAGGCATTGCGGTGGAGTTTGTGAATCAGGAATCCGACCTGACGGGTTATGGTCTGGTCGTTGTTCCGATGGTTTATCTGCTGACCGATGCCTTTGCCCAAAAACTCTGTGATTTTGCGCAGAATGGCGGTACAGTCGTCGTCACCTACTGGACGGGCGTAGTAGACGAAAGCGATTTGTGCCGCCTGGGTGACACGCCCTACGGCTTGACCGACTTGCTGGGCCTGCGCCGCACTGAGATCGACGGAATGTATGACGGCGAAACCTGCCGCTGCACCCCGATGGACGATTCCACTTTGCCGGAAACGCAGGCTTCGGTCCTATGCGAGGTCGCAAGTCTGAACGACACCGACCCTGCCACACCGCTGAGCATCTATGCAGAGGATTACTACGAGGGGCACCCTGCGGTCGCCGTCCATCCTTACGGAAAAGGCCGTGCCTATTATCTGGCAAGTCGGTTCGATGAAGCGTTCTATCGCGCATTTTATCGTACTGCTGTAAAGGAAGTCGGCCTGACCCCGGCCTGGCCGGAGGCACTGCCGGACGGCGTTCTGGCCGCGCGGCGCGGTACGTTCGTCTTTGTACAGAACTGCAATGAACATCCGGTCGAAGTAGGCGGTGTTGCGCTGAACCGTTACGGAACGGCCGTCTGGAAAAACGGCGAGCAGGTCCTGTAAAAGTTTCCCCTTTGAGCGTTCTGCCGAAAAAGCAGAACGCTTTTTGTTTGCTTTCATACTTGACAAAGCGGGCTTACCCCGGTATGCTGGGGTGGCGCATTGTTGCGCAGTTCTGTGAAAAGGAGAGGATATCCTGTGGCTGCAAAGGAAACCGAAAAAATGACGATCGAGCAGGTGGCTGATGCGCTTGGCCTTTCTAAAACAACGGTATCGCGTGCACTTTCCGGAAAGGGACGCATCAGCGAGGAGACCCGCACCAAGGTGTACGCCTATATGGGGCGTACCCGCTCCGAGCCTGTTTCTGCACAGAGCGGCGAAAAACTGCGCACCAACAATATTGCCATGGTCGTACCGCAGCGGTTTATTGCGCTGGATCTGCCCTTTTTGCGCAAGTGCATGGGCGGCATCTGCACCATGGCAGACCAGCGCGGCTATGACCTGATGCTTTGCTACGCCTCCAACACCGAGTATTCACAGCTGCAGCGACAGCTGGCCAACCACAAGGTGGACGGCGTGATCCTGACCTACGCCATGGCGGATGATCCCTGCATCGAACTTTTGCGGCAATACAAGACACCTTTTGTGCTCATCGGACGCAGCGAGGACAAGACCATCCCTCAGGCAGACAACGATCAGGTCGCGGCTGCCTGCGAGATGACACGCATCCTTTTGCAGCTGGGCGCCAAGCGGATCGCGCTGCTGGTGGGCAGTACCATCTACGCCGTCAACACCGACCGCATACGCGGTTATCTGCGTGGATTCGCGGAATTTGGTGTGCCAGTAGACCAGCGGCTCGTTCATTCCGGTGTGGAATCTGCCGGGCAGACGCTCGATGCACTGGAGGCTGCGCTGGAGCAGAAGGCGGATTGCATCCTTTGCGGCGATGATGAGATCGCCTTTGAGGTCATGCGGGAGCTGCGGACGCGGCATATCCTCGTGCCCAACGATCTGCGAGTGGCCAGCCTGTACGACAGCTCCATGCTTGCCAGCATCACGCCGTCTGTTTCGGCGGTGCAGTACGATGCAGAGCAGCTGGGTAAGACCGCCTGCCGGATGCTGCTGGACCGGCTGGCCGGAAAAGAGATCGTCATGCGGCAGCTGGAAGGCCATCAGGTCATCCTGCGGGATTCTACCAAGTGGAGGGAACGCTCCCACAGCATCAAATAACGCGCTTTTTGTGCCTGCTCCTTTCCCGGAGCGGGCATTTTTGCTCTTTGCATGGGCAAAGGTTGCGCTAAAGTTGCGCACTTTTGCCCATGTATCCTAATTTTACCGTCACTTTTTCCAGTTTCAACTCAACAATACCGTGAATTTCGTCCATTGACGTGAGCAAAAGAATGCGGTATCCTATGAGTACAGAAAAACAGTTGCTTGGATGTGCGCAACTTATAAGCGCAACAAAGAGCACCCGAAGATTTCAGATTGAGAACGAAGGAGAACTGGATCATGAAAAAGCTGATTTCCCGCCGTAACTTCCTTGCAGCCATGGGCACTGTGGCTGCTGCCGGTGTGCTGACCGCCTGCGGCGGTTCTTCCGGCAGTACCGCTGCTTCTACTGCGGCATCCAGCACGGCTGCCTCTGCTGCGGAGAGCTGGGGTGATGTGAAGCTGACCATGTGGGGCGCAGAAGAGGATCAGACCATGCTGCGCGAGATGGCAGATGCCTTTATCGAGCAGAATGCGGACAAGGGCAACGTGACCATCGAGATCGGCGTGCAGTCTGAGTCCAGCGCAAAGGACACCGTTCTGGCCGACCCGGAGTCTGCCGCAGACGTTTTCGCCTTTGCAGACGACCAGCTGAACGAGCTGGTGAATGCCGGTGCGCTGCAGGAAGTGCTGCTGAACCCGGACGACGTGAAGAGCCGCAACCTGCCCGGCTCTGTGGGCGCTGCCACCATGAACGACAAGCTTTACGCCTACCCCATGACCGCCGACAACGGCTACTTCCTGTACTACGATGCAAGCGTTCTGAGCGCCGAGGATGTGCAGAGCATGGACACCATGCTGGAAAAGGCTGCAGCTGTCGGCAAAAAGTTCATGATGAGCGTGAACGACGCATGGTACATTTACAGCTTCTACGCCGGTGCCGGTCTGGTGGCTACGCTGGCAGATGACGGCATCAACACCGTCTGCAACTGGAACGAGGCTCCCGGCGCAGATGTCACGCAGGCCATTCTGGATATCGCCGCAAACCCCGGCTTCAAGTCCGGTGCGGATGCCGACATTGTTTCCGCCATCAAGGACGGCAGCTGCTGCGCCGCTATCTCCGGCACATGGAACGCCAGCACCGCCGAGGAGGCTTGGGGCGAGGGCTACGCCGCCACCAAGCTGCCAACCTACACCCTGAACGGCGAGCAGGTCCAGATGGGCTCCTTCTCCGGCTACAAGCTGGTGGGTGTCAACCCCCACAGCGCCAACGTGGGCGTTGCCATGATGCTGGCCGACTTCATCACCAACGAGGACAACCAGATCAAGCGCTTCAACGACCGCAAGCTGGGCCCCTCTAACATCAACGCAAACTCCACCGAGGCTGTGCAGTCCGCACCCGCCATTGCCGCACTGGCTGAGCAGAGCTCCTACGCTACCCTGCAGCGGGTAGGCGCAAACTACTGGAGCTCCGCCGCAAGTCTGGGCGAGATCCTCGCCTCCGGCGACACGCAGGGCAAGACCACGCAGCAGCTGATGGATGACGCTGTGGCCGGCATCACCGCACCTGTGGCACAGTAAGTTCCGGTTTTTCCCGGCGGGCACGCAGCAGAATGCGGTGTGCCCGCTTTTTATCGCAATACAAGAAATCGGCGTCAACCTAACATCCTGTTTGCTATAACCCCCTCTGCATACCAAGAAAGGAGTTGACTTCTGTGGCAGAAATGGTCCTTACACCGCCCTTGCGGGCAGATGGCCGGGAGCCGAATTTCCTTCAGAAGTTCGGTCACGCATTTGTTCACGGAGATATTTTTACAAAGCTGTCCCTCTTTGTCTGGGGTCTGGGCTACATTGGCCACGGCCAGCTTATCAAGGCACTGCTGGTAACGCTGGTGCAGGGGCTGGGACTGTATTTTCTGGGCACTTCCGGCATTCCTGCGCTGAAAAAGTTCGGCACGCTGGGCACAGTGCAGATGGAGATGCAGTTCAACCCCCTTACCTTAAAGAACGAGGTCAACAACTACGACAACTCGTTTGCCATCCTGCTGCTCAGCGTGATCGCACTGGTGGTCATTGTAACGCTGATCGCTGCTGCCATGCTGGTGGTGCAGAGCAATTACGCGTTACAGGCGCAGAAGGCCGCTGGCAAAAAGCCCAACAATTTCCGGCAGGATATCACCTTGTACCTGAACGAAAAGTTCTACGTTACCCTGCTCACCCTTCCGGTGCTGGGTGTGGTGGTGTTCACCATCATCCCGCTGTTCATTTTGATCGCTGTCGCCTTTACCAACTACGATCAGCAGCATATGCCTCCCGCCGCCCTGTTTACATGGGTGGGGCTGGCTAACTTTGCTTCTCTGTTTGGCGGGCAGTCGCTGAGCCTGACCTTCAGCTACGCCTTTGGCCGGGTGCTCAGCTGGACGTTGGTGTGGGCCTTCTTTGCCACCTTCACCAACTTCTTCGGCGGCGTATTTCTGGCCATGCTCATCAACAATAAAAAGACCAAGTGCCAAAAGCTCTGGCGCACCCTGTTCATCATCACCATTGCGGTGCCGCAGTTCGTCACCCTGCTGCTGGTGCGCAACTTCTTCTCGGACGCCGGCATCTTCAACACCATGATGGCCAATGCAGGCGTGACCGATTTTTTAAAGGCCATCGGTCTGCTGGGGCAGAACATGAACCACATTCCCTTCCTGACCGACCAGCACTGGGCAAAGTTCATGATCATCCTCATCAACATCTGGGTGGGCGTGCCCTACCAGATGCTCATTGCCACCGGTGTGCTGATGAACATTCCCACCGATATGCTGGAAGCCTCCACTATCGACGGTGCCTCGCCGTGGCAGAGCTTCATCCACATCAAGCTGCCCTATCTGTTCAGTGTGCAGGGGCCGGCGCTGGTAACGGATTTTGTGCGCAACGTCAACAATTTTAACGTCATCTACCTGCTCACACAGGACGTTTATATCACCAAGGATCAGGCGCTGGCTTCCTCCAGCGCAAAAGAGGTGGATCTGCTGGTCACATGGCTGTTCCGTCTGACACAGGAGCAATACAACTACAAGATGGCCGCCGTCATCGGCATTATGGTGTTCATCATCTGTGCCGTGTTCACGCTGGTATGCTTCCGGTTCCTCAATAAAAAGGAGGCGACGTTCTCTTGACACAGACAACTGTTTCTCCGGCACGCCGGGCAGAGACCGCAGCGCAGCTGCGCCGCGGGCGTATCCTCCGCACAGTCCGCAGCATCCTGCGGCATCTGCTGCTGGCCCTGCTGGCAGCTATCTGGCTGGTACCCATTCTGTGGCTTCTGGTCACTTCCTTCTCCACAGACCGGGGCATCAATGTGCGGCAGTTCTTCCCGGCCAGTTACACACTGCGCAACTATGTCAACATTCTGTTCCACCCGGACTCTGTGGCGCAGTTCCCGCGCTGGTTTACCAACACCCTTGTGGTGGCCTGTTTCAACTGCGTTATCTCCACCTGCTTTGTGCTGATGGTAGCCTACGCGCTGAGCTGCTGCCGCTTCAAGGGGCGCAAGCTGATCCAGAACCTTTCTGTCAGCGTCAACCTGTTCCCCGGCGTGCTGGCAATGATCGCCGTCTATTTCGTCCTGAAATATCTGAATCTGACCAACTCCTATGCCGGTCTTATCATGGTCTATGCCGGTTCGTCCGGTCTGGGCTATCTGATCTGCAAGGGCTTCTTTGATACCATCCCCATCTCCCTGCGGGAAGCCGCCAAGCTGGACGGCGCATCCGACGCCCGTGTGTTCTTCCAGGTCGTTCTGCCTATGTCCAAGCCGATCCTGGTCTATACCATCATCAGCTCTTTCATGGTTCCATGGACCGATTTCGTGATGGCAAAAATGATCCTGAATTCGGGCGTCTCTGCCGACTGGACAGTGGCTATCGGTCTGTATAATATGCTGCAAAAGACCCTGATCAACAATTACTTTGCGCTTTTCTGTGCAGGCGGTGTGCTGGTGTCTATCCCCATCTCCATCCTGTTTGTCATCATGCAGAAGTTCTACGTCGAGGGCATCACCTCCGGCGCGGACAAGGGTTAACACGTTATTCTCTTTCTCCTTCACCATAAAAGCAATCCCCACAGTCCTTTTTGTGGCTGTGGGGATTGTTTTTTCTCAATGGCGGCAGGAAAGCAGTTTGTTCATGGTGAACCTCATTTCTATATCAAACGGTGTCTGTTCGGATGTCCTAAACCCTGCCATAAAACCGGTGATTGATTTGTCCATTGGGCTTTGTTTTGCCCGTCTGCACACTTTTGCACACTTTTTGCACACCCGAACGGCTGGATAACCGTTGCAAAGCATTCCACTGTATGCAAATAATGCGGTGTGTGCAAATATGAATCTTGCGATAGTGCGAATAAATTTGAGCTTCTTCGTGCTTTTTGGATTTGGCGAATGATGCACATCGGATTCTTTAAATCAGAGGGCCAGGGATTCGAGTTCCCTCGAGCGCACCAAAAGGACGATAAATCGTTGAGATAAACGGTTTGTCGTCTTTTTTGTTTTATACGGGCTTTTTGGGCTTGTACCTATGATTTTTTCAAAAATTTTAGAGGTCAGAGGTACAGAAAAAATGAAGAAGATTCAGAAGAATGCAGCCCGGTTTGATAATCTAAAACAAGATTTTTTGGACGATAAGAAGTATTCTGGCACAGCAGAAGCCACGTTGAACGGCTATCGGTATAATATTACACGGTTCTTGAAGTTCCTTTCAGATGAGCAGTTAGCCGTGAATGAGGCAGGATTCAAGCGGTATGTTATCCACTTGACGGATAGCGGAATGACCGCAAACAGCGTCAACCACTATATCCGTTCGGTGAAAGTGTTCCTTTACTGGTGTATGGAGCAGGACGAAATAGCACCGCTCAAAATCAAGATGGTAAAGGCACAAGAAACCATCAAGAACGTTTACACGCAGGAAGAACTTTGTGCACTGATTCAGCCGCCGAAACGTGAGGACAGCTTTGTTATCTGACGTAGTTGGGCTATCATCAACTTTATTTTGGGAACAGCAGCACGAGAAGCAACAGTTGTGAAATGCAGATCCACTTTACCGTTTTATAGCAATTCAACTTCTTCATGCAACAGCAACAGCAACAGCGTTGAATTGCATATCGCAAATTGCTGTTTTAACGTTTCACTGCTTTCTTGCCTTGCGATAAAGAAAGCACTTCTGCTAAACACTCTACATTGAAAATACAATCGTACACTGCTATAATAAAATTGTGATATTATCACCAAAAATTCAAGATGCAAAGCGTTTGCGATTGGCAAACATTCAGGAGGAACGCATGGTAACAGGAGCTATTAAAAATAAGGTAGACAAAATCTGGACGGACATCTGGGCAGGCGGCATCACCAATCCGCTGACCGTCATTGAACAGCTGACCTATCTCATGTTCATCCGGTCACTGGACGAGAAAGAGCTTGCCACCGAAGATTTTGAGAACATGGCGGGCGAAAAGATGGAGCACATCTTCCCGGCCAGCGAAGCAGGACAGTCTATGCGGTGGAGCCGCTTCAAGGATAAAGATTCCCGCGAAATTTTCCTGACCATGCAGCAGCGGGTGTTCCCTGCCATCAAAAAGATGAAGTATGGCCGTCTGCCGGACTTTGACGCAAACGGCGAGCTGGTGGAGATCGCAGACGACCCCACCCGCCCGGATGAGGGCAACACCGCCTTTGCGCGGTATATGGACGATGCCATGTTCCTGATCCCCACGCCGCAGGTGCTGCAAAAGATCATCACCGGGTTGGAGGATCTTTACACCCACGACATTGCCGACCTTGATATGCAGGGCGACCTGTACGAGTATATGCTGGGCAAGCTGGCAACCGCAGGGCAGAACGGCCAGTTCCGCACGCCCAAACACATCCGCGACATGATGGTGGAGCTGGTGCAGCCCACGCCGGACGACTTCATCTGCGACCCCGCCTGCGGCACAGCGGGCTTTCTGGTGTCCAGCGCAAAATATGTTCGCAAGCACTATGGGGACGATATGACTC
>OOAH01002847.1_pt1 | contig 11018 bp, 8 predicted proteins | sample 1671801 | NCBI WGS metagenome assembly OOAH01 (sample SAMN06348194, study PRJEB24527) | human gut metagenome | biome: human gut; feature: ankylosing spondylitis patient; material: feces | host: Homo sapiens | place: China | collected 2015-10 | reverse complement strand
CAGGCAGGTCAGGCAATGTTGGCTCAGGCTAACCAGTCTAACCAGGGCGTACTGTCTCTGTTACAGTAATCAAACAGTTAGAGCATCTAACATAGCAATAAGAAGAGGGCTCGGCTTTGCAGCCGGGCTCTTTTCTCTATGTAAAATGTAAAGCGGAAAGGATTCCAGACATGAACAAGGAACATATCTTATTATCCATTTCCATGTTGATCTCAGGAAGAGACGAGATGGAGAAAAGCCTGAACTCACTTCTTTATTTCAAAAATGCATTTCCTACGGAAATCATATTAGTAGATACCGGATGCAATGAAAAGCAACGTGCACTGGCAGAACAATATGCGGATAAAATCATTAACTTCACATGGTGTAATGATTTTGGAGCAGCCAGAAATGCCGGATTAAAGGAAGCGCAAGGCGAATGGTTCATGTATCTGGATGATGATGAATGGTTTGATGATCCGCAGGAGATTATCAAATTCTTTATAACAGGAGAATATCAGAAATATAATTCGGCATCCTATATTGTAAGAAATTATATGGATCCGAATGGAAATAATTATATTGATTCTTATCCATCCAGAATGGTTAAACTAAATTCTTCTATTCACTTTGTGGGGAGAATCCATGAATTTCTAGCCCCGTTTTGTGAACCCAGAAAAGAGTTCAACGACTTTGTGCATCATTATGGATATGTGTACAAGAATGAACAGGAACATGTAAAACATGTATGGAGAAACATTGAGCCATTATTGGTAATTCGGAAAGAGTATCCCGGAGATCCCAGATGGATCATGCAGTTAGATCAGGAGTATTTTTCTGCATGTGATTATGAAAAAGTGATTACGACAAGCATTGAGGGATTGGAAGAGTGGAGAAAATATAAGAAAAATCTGACCTACATGCCTATCCATATTGGAGCGATTTATGCGTATCTTTTATTGGCATTTGAGAATCTGGAAAGATATCAAGAGGAAAAAAAATGGTTGAGACAGGCCTTTTCAGAACCACTAAATCAATTGGATACCATGGAGGTATGTATTGCTTTTTATAATATGATGGGAGCGCGAGTATATGGTAATCTGAGTGATGATTTATGTATTACATATTATAAAAAATACAAAGATTGTTATGATAAATTAAAGAGTAATAGAACGGCAATGGAAACTAAAACAGCAGGAGTAGTTACCAGTATATTTGGTAATGCATATTTTGCAGAAACATTTATGATGTGTTTACCTATATTCATGAAACGAAAAAAATGGAAAATAATTCAAGAGAATATTTTAATAGTAGACTGGAAGCAAATAGAAAGCTTTTCGAATGAAGAATAAAAAAGTATTAGAAACAATGTGTACAACGGAATATCATGGATTATACACGGAGTTAGCAGAGAAAATGCTGGGGGACGGCAATTATTTTCATACTCTATATCCTACAATACAAGCGTTGCAGAAAGAGTATGAATTGGAAGGAAAAAAGGACGAAATCCATAACTTACACCACATTGTAGCAACGTTACCAAGTAAGCATTTTTATATTATTGCATCGAAAATTTTATGGAAAAATGCTCAAAAAGAAAGTGGAATAGAAGAATGTTATGAGGAATTATTCCTTAAATATGCAGATAACATATTGGAAATAGAGGATAGTATCTGGGATATAGCAGAAGAAAGAAAAATAGAAATAGAACCGTTTTTTATGCAATTGGATTACCGTACCTGGCGCAGAACACTGGAAAGTATGGAACATTGGGGATCCGGTGAAGACTGGGATAAATGGAATTCCAGAATCCGGGAATGGAAAAGTGGAGAAGACATTCGGTATGATCTCTTTGATATAAAGTATATGGGAAGCAATCTGGCAAAGATAACGAAGAAGACAGAAAGTTTGCCAGCGCTTGAGAATCAGCTTTGGACATATGCGGATATGGTATATGAATTCTACCAGCCTTATTACAGGGAAGATGTGTTGCAAGAGAACTCCATTGGACTCCCGGATGAACTTCAGTTGGCATTGGAGTTAAGAGAATTGCGAGATTATCGCAAATCCGGACAGGAACGAAATGCCCTGGAAACTATGAAGAAATGTCTGGGAGTTTATCCGAAGCTGGATAAGACCATGCTTGTCTATGCGGAGATGTTTCGGGATGAAATGAAGCGGCAGACAACGGAAGCTGCTGAAGCACAAAAGGAATTGCAGCAGATGGTTATATACATGAAAAATCTTGCGGAAACAAGAATAGAGCGTGGGGAACCCGATGCGGCAAGGGCAATATTGAGTCAGATACAGCAGTTTGCACCTGATGATGAGGAAATCAAGAAGTTATTAGATCAAATAAAGCAATAATTCGATGGGAAGGAAACAACGCCTATGGATACAGAATTGGCTTATAGTATTTTGGAAATCATGCAGACTATGGAAGACGCTGCAAAAGAGATGAAATTGAAATACACAGCCGGAGATATACAAGGTTTTAACAGCCTTAGTATGGATTTATGGGATGGAATATCTGCAGTCAGGGATGTGGCGCGGCAGAATGTGCCGAACGGAAGCAGAATCCGTTTAGTGGATGCATGTAGCTGTGCATTGGAATCATTGAAAGATATTAAACTGCTCGTAATTACTAATCCGGAGAAAGTAGAATGGAAACTGGAGTATGAATTGATGCCGCTGATAGAGAGCGGGGCGATGCAGTTTTATTATTGGGCTATTGTGGACGGACATCCGGAAAAAGAGGAGGAATACCAAGCTTTCTTGAAGAATACTGATATTTTTGGACTTCTTCGAATACCGGTAGAACAACGGAAATATGAGGTAGATCTTACAATCGCAATCACTGGGTATAACCATTTGGACTATACGATGCAGTGTGTAGAGAGTGTTTTGAGCAATTTACCGAAAAATATTAAAACAGAAATTATTCTGTTAAATCATGGTTCCAAGGACGGAACAAAAGAGTATTTTGAAAAAATGAAAGAAGTAAAAGTGATAAATGTAGCTGTAAATGGTGCAGCCCCAGGCGTAAGTTTAAAAGCGATATCACATGGTAAATACTACATGAATATAAGCAACGATATTGTTGTAGGCGATAATGCTATATGGAACTTATACCGTTGCGTAAAAGAACATTGCGATTATGGCTACGTTGTGCCGACTACTCCGGCTGTCAGCAATCTTCAAACAATTGAAGCCTGTTATAGTACCACGGATGAATTAAAAGCTTTTACTAAGAAAAATAATATATATGATGAAAGGCGTCACGAACAAAGAACAAGATTATGCAATCCATTATGTATTTTCCCTACAAACATAATTGTGCAATTGTCCATGGAAATGTATGAGGATAAGTGTTGTGGAAAGAGTGTAATGTCTTTTCCAGATGACAAAAATTCTCTCTGGATGCGGCGAAACGGATATAAATGTATATTAGCAAAGGATGCTTATTGCCACCATTTTGGTTCTGTAACATTAAAGCATGATTTGGGGAAACAGGAAGAACAGCGGCGTTTTTATTTGGAAGGACGTATTGATTTCTTGAATAGATATGGTGTAGATCCATGGGGAACCGGCTTTTGCTATGATTATAACTTGTTTCAGAACTGGAATATTCCTGGAACAGATGGGGCAAATATACTTGGAATTAATTGTGGGTTAGGTAGTAACTCTCTGAAAATAAAGGAAGTCATGAGAGAAAAAGGTGCAATTAATGTTACTTTATATAACGGAACCCAGGAGAAAAGATTTTTAGAAGATTTAAAAGGTGTTTCAGACAAGGCGTTTGTTTTTACAAAGCTAACAGAAATCAAAGATAAAACCGGTCGTGATTATTTTGACTATATCATAATAGATGAAGCATTAGAGAATATAGAAGTAAAAGATATAGAACAGCAAGTTCGGAAGGCAGAATTGCAATTTAAAGAATTGGTATATCAAGTTTCGGATAATGAGTGGACGGTTATAGAATATTAAACAGGAGGAATTATCATGAGCGTATTTATTACAGCTGAGATCGGAATCAATCATAACGGAGATTTACAGCTTGCCAAGAGGCTGATCGATGCAGCGGTGGTTGCAGGATGTGATGCTGTGAAATTTCAGAAGAGAACAGTGGATAAGGTGTATACACAGGAATATCTGGATAGTCCCAGAAAGAGTCCCTGGGGTGAAACTCAGCGTGCTCAGAAGGAAGGGCTAGAATTTGGCAAGGAAGAGTATGATGAGATTGACAGATACTGTAAGGAGAAGGAAATCGTGTGGTATGCCTCTGCATGGGATGTGGATTCCCAGATTTTCCTGAGACAATATGATCTAAAGTACAATAAAGTGGCATCAGCCATGTTGACCAACGATAAGCTATTACAGGAGATTGCTTCCGAAGGAAAATATACATTTATCGCAACAGGCATGAGTACGTTGGATGAAATCGATCATGCAGTAGACATCTTCGAACAGGCAGGATGTCCTTATGAATTGATGCATTGTAACAGCACTTATCCCATGCCGATGGAGGACGCGAATCTGAAACTGATTCGTGTACTGGCAGATATCTACAAATGTAAAGTTGGCTACAGCGGACACGAGGCAGGTACACTTGTCAGCACCTGCGCTGTGGCAGCCGGTGCAACCTCTATAGAGAGACATATTACCATGGACAAGACGATGTATGGCTCTGACCAGAAGGCATCCATTGAGCCTTATGAGTTGTGCAGGCTGGTAAAGGATATCCGTGATACTGAGAGAATCATGGGTACAGGCAAAAAAGTACTGACTCCCGCAGAGGAAGAAGTCAAGAAAAAGCTCAGAGGATAGGACACACATTATGATCAAACTGATAGTATTTGATATCGATGGTGTCATAACGGACGGTACGGTAATCGTTGATATGAATGGCACAGAGCAAAAGAAGATCAATCTGAAAGATATCGATGCCATATTTGAACTGCACAGAGAGCAGTTCAAGCTGGCAGCGATCACAGGAGAGAATACAGAAATTGTTCACTATTTCGAAAAGAGATTTCCTTGGGATTATTTCTACTGTGGCGCCAAGAAAAAGACAGAAATTTTGCAGGAAATAGAGCAGAAAGAACAGCTCAAACCGGAGGAAATCTGCTATATTGGCGATGGAAAGTATGATGTGGAGCCATTGGAACATGCAGGCTTAGGTATCTGTCCGGCAGATGCTATTGACCGTGCAAAACAGGCATCCAATATGATTCTGCAAAAAGAAGGTGGACAGGGCTGCCTTTGGGAACTGGTGCAGATTCTGAAAGATTATAATTCGCAGGAACTTCCGGTGAATTATTTCTATCAGCGATTAGAAGAGCATGAAAATATTTTCAAAAAGATGGCAACAGATCGTAAGGTGACAGACACCGTTATGGAAGTAGCAGAAGATATCTGTGAGATATTTGAACAAAACGGACAGCTGTTCCTGTGTGGAAACGGTGGAAGTGCTGCGGACGCCCAGCATATTGCAACGGAGTTTGTCAGCCGCTTTTATAAGGAACGCCCAGCAATGAACGCAGAGGCACTGACGGTCAATACATCGACGTTGACAGCCATAGGTAATGACTATAGTTATGAACGTGTATTTGCCAGACAGCTGGAGGCAAAAGCCCAAAAAGGAGATATGTTGATTGCTATTTCTACCAGTGGTACATCCAAGAATGTGTTGGAAGCTTTACGCTATGCAAAAAAACAGGAGATTAGGACAGTCATGCTGATGGGAGATCATGAAGTACCGGAACTGCAGGAAATCTGTGATCATGTGGTAAAGGTTCCGTCCAAGATTACACCGCGCATTCAGGAAGCACATATTTTCATAGGACATACCATTGCGGAGTATGTAGAACATAAATTATTTGGAGAAAAGTTATGATAAAATTATCGGATTATGTATTTCAGTTTTTACAGGAGAAAGTAGTGCAGTATGCATTTATGCTTCCCGGCGGAGGCGCCATGCATTTGGACGATTCTATTGGAAGATCTGGAATACAGTATATCTGCACTTTACACGAGCAGGCAGCGGCGGTAGCGGCAGAGGCTTACGCACAGCACACGAACAGAATCGGCGTATGCCTTACTACGTCCGGCCCCGGAGCTACTAATGCCATTACGGGAATTACAGCGGGGTGGATCGATTCGACTCCTATGTTCGTGATCTCCGGTCAGGCAAAACGTTCTGATCTCATCGGGGAGACGGGAGTCAGACAGATCGGTTCCCAGGAAGTGCAGATCATCGACATGGTCAGACCCATTACCAAATATGCAGTGCAGATCATGGATCCTTCCGAAATCCGTTACCATATAGAGCGGGCTTATTATGAAGCAACGACTGGCAGACCCGGGCCGGTATGGCTGTCTATTCCTTTGGATGTGCAGGCAGCAATGGTAGAGCCGGAGAAATTAGAAGGATATGTTCCTGAAACACCGGCAAAGCCGGATCTGACACAGATCATCGCCAAGACTGTCCGGTTATTGCAGCAGGCGAAAAAACCGGTCATTCTGGCAGGAAATGGTATTAAGCTGGCTGATGCGACAGAAGATTTTTACAAATTATTGGAAGTATTACCGATTCCGGTACTTACTACCTGGAAAACAATCGACATGATGGGAGAAGAAGACGAACTCTATGTGGGGCATCCCGGAGGAATGGGTGACCGTGGAGCAAATCTGATCTTACAGTCTGCAGATGTTCTGCTGTCTATCGGAAGCCGTCTGGATACCAGTCTGACAGCATTTAATGAACCACATTTTGGAATGTCTGCGAAAAAGATTGTAGTCGATATTGACCAGCACGAGTTGGATAGAATGAAGTTGGAACAAGTAGAGGCAATGCAGGCCTGTGATGCCGGAGATTACATTCGCAGTTTATATCATGCCGTAGTGGCAGATGAGAAGATAAGAGAGCAAAGTGTTGAATGGAAAAAATGGAATGCTTACGGTCATGAACTGCGTGCAAAATATCCGTCTGTGACATCAGAACATAGAGAAAAACAGGGAGTAGTCAGCGCTTATTATTTCACGGAACTGTTATGTAAGCATACAACAAAAGAGGATGTTATCGTACCGGAGAGTTCCGGAGCAGCAGGAGAGATCACATATCAGGCATTTTCTCCAAAACGTGGTCAGAAAATGAAAAATGCTGCGGGACTTGGCTCTATGGGCTTCGGATTACCCTATTCCATAGGAGCCTGCCTAGCCAATGAGAGACGCAGAACGATTCTGATCAACGGAGACGGCGCTTTCCAGATGAATATTCAGGAACTGGAGACATTAGTACGCTTACAGCTTCCTGTGAAGATCTTTATCTGGAATAACCAGGGATATGCAAGTATCCGTTCCATGCAGAACAATAATTTCGGTGGATTCCAGGTGGCAAGTGGAGAATCCAGTGGATTAAGTATGCCGGATACCGTAAAGGTAGCAGCGGCATATGGACTGAAAACATTCCGGATCATAAATAATAAGCAATTGGAACAGCAGATGGAAGAAGTATTGAATGCAGAAGGACCGGTACTGTGTGAACTTATGATCTCACCGGACGAGACAGTATCCCCCAGAACCAAGACAATCGTACATGAGGACGGAACACTGGAGTCTTATCCATTAGAAAAAATGTGGCCTTGTGTAGAGTAAGAGACATAGATAAAGGAGCTTTAAAGCTAAATGGCAACAATAGAATTAAACGCTGTAGAAAAACAGCTGAAAGAAGCATTGATCAACTAGGAATATGAACAGGCGCAGATGTTGCTGGAGAAGAATGAAAGCAGCATCAGACATATCTATCAGTCCATTTTTAAGGCTTCTCTTGCATTTGCAGCAGGTGATGTTGAACAGGTCTGGAGAAACATTGCAGAAGGACTTCAGATTGATGGAAGCAATTATGAACTGCATATGATGTTGGGAGATTATTACGCAGGATATAACCTTCAGTAGGCATATTTATGTTATGAGAATGCATTATTCTATTGTAATGTGGAAGAGGATAGAGTACAGATTCAGGCGGTTATTGTGGTGGAAAATGCTTCAAAGGATAAAAGTGTTGCATGGCTGAAACAGCAGAAAGATATGAAATTGCTTTGCAATGAGGAAAACTGCGGCTTTCCGATGGAATGTAATCAGGGAATCCGAATGGCAGAGAAAGAATCAGATATTATGTTGCTGAATAATGATACTATTATGACTCCGAATGCTTTATTCTGGCTTCGTATGGGATTATATGAAAATGATCGGGTAGGAAGTACAGGCAGTGTATCTAATTATGTGGCCAATGGTCAGGCTGTGATAGAAAACGGAAAAACAGAAGGGGAGTACTTTGCCTTTGCCAGAAAGAATAATGTACCAATGGAAAACTCATATGTGAATAGGGAAGTCTGGTTGGATTTGCTCTTTTATTAAAACGCTGTGTGCTCGAGAAGACAGGATATCTGGATGAAAGATTTTCTCCGGGAAATTTTGAAGATAATGATATCTGCCTCAGAATTATGTTAAGCGGATATCGCAATGTGCTCTGCAAAAATAGTTTTATTATTCATTGGGGAAGTAAGTCATTTGGGAAAGTGCCTCAAAAATATAATATGCTCTTGGAAACAAATCAGAAAAAGTTTTTTGATAAGTGGAAATTACTAGATCTGACTGCAGAAAATTATCTGGAGATTAGAATGGATTTGCTGGATATTATGACTAAGTATCACGCTCAGGGTAGTGCAAATATCATGACAATAGGTATGGGATGTGGCACAACGTTGAGTTATCTGCAATCCAGATTTTCACATGATCAAATTTTTGCGATAGAGCAACAACCTTATCTGGCACAGATATCAAATCAAATCGTAGATACGGTTTGCGTAAATTTAGACGAGTGGAAAGGCGATGAGCTGACAGACACTTTTGACATGATTCTTGAGAATGAAACACTGGAATTTACAAAGAATCCGGAAGCAGTATTAAAAGAACTGGTTAAAATGTTGAAACAGGATGGCAAATTATTGATTGGTTTCTTTAATAGAGCATTTTACGAACGCATTGATGAGAACATCGGACAAGATATATTATTTGACAGAAATAGCATGCAGAAATTACTTGCAAATGTAAAAATGACAGTGGATGACTGGATGGGAATTCATCCGTTGGAGATTCCAGAACAGGAACAAAAAAGAATTCAGAAGGTTGCAGCAAAAAATCCGATGCTCAGACAAGATGATTTCGTAGCAATGCAGTGGACCTGTATTGCGGAAAGGCAGAGAGATGATATAAAGTTTGGGGACAAAATGGTTGTCTGTATGCCGACCTGTGGACATCCGAATGTAATTGAGGATGTATTACAACATTGTGCAGATGTGGATAAGAGATACGCATTAGATGTTTATTTTTATGATAGTAGTAAGGATGATGAGACAAAGAAGGTAATCGAAAGTTACCAGAATAGAGGTTATGATAATCTGCATTATATTGTACTAGATCCTGAATTGCCTTTAATTGATAAATTTGAAAATATATATTTACTTAAGAATATCCAAATGAAATATAAGTATATGTGGTATCTTAGAGAGAGAGGTTGGTGTGATGAAAAAACGCTAAAACTAATGTATAACGCTGTGTCAGGATATCACGATTTTATTTTTATGGATGTCGGCCATACACAATGTCAGACCGAATTGACTATATGTAATAATGCTAATGAATTCTATCATCGTTGTGGGGACTATGCAACTTCTTTGGATGCAGGGATATATAATGTTGAAAGGATGCTAAAACCTCACTTTAATAGAAACGAATTTGATCAAAAGTATGATATTGAATGTAGGCAAGCTTTTGTTTTTTTTTATAGTAATTTTTGATATCTTAAGTAAAATAGACCCCCCGGATATTTGCTTGCTGGCAGAAAGTAATATTACAATATTCATTCTGCACTGGGAGCTTCCGGTTGGGGAGATAGAAGATTGAAAACCAATAAGAGTCTTCCAAAGTGATATGATGAACGTGAAAAAATAATTAAGAAAACCGCTTCACTTCCTTGGATATTGGGGGTTATTAATGTATTGCTTGATTTGCAACGTAAGGGAATATTAAATCCAGAATGCTACGAAAATATCAAAATGTATTGGGAGCAATTATCAGACATTTCCTTAGAGGTATTAAAAAACATAGCCTATGGAAAATATTCGAAATGATACTTTAAAAGTAATGAGAATGATTAGATTTAAAGAACTAAATGCTTTTGAGAAATTTTGCAAAAGTTTAATAGGGTAAATGCATACTTAAAAATATTTAAGAACAACGTTTAGCTTTGTAGAAGTAGAGATAGGTGAAATGATGAAAAAATTGATTAGAGAATGTCCTATTTGTGGTAATGACTATGGAGAGGTATATAAAACAATTAGAATGAAACTTCCACAAGATGTAATTCTTCCGGATAATTACGAGGTTGTAACATGCGAAAAATGTGGTTTTGCTTATGCAGATGTAAGGGGGACTCAAGAACTGTATAATAAATATTATGATAATAGCAATGTTTATAGTATGGATGCAGTATTGCGAAAAAAAATAATTCGACAAAGAGATAAAAGCAGACTGGAATTTATAGAAAAAACTGTTGAAAAAAATGCTAGAATATTGGACGTAGGAAGCGGAAGCGGAGCACTATTAATATTGCTACAGCAAAATGGGTTTAAATCTTTAGTAGGACTAGATCCATCAGAAAAGTCAATTAAAAATTTGGAAAAAAAAGGAATAAAAGGTGAATTAAGAAATATTTTTGATATTGTTCCAAAAGATATGAAAAAGCAATTTGATTTGGTATGTTTCACAGCGGTCTTGGAACATATATATGATTTGAATCAATGTATTGAACAATTAAAAAAGTATTTAGCAGATGATGGAAAGATATATATTGAAGTTCCAGATGTAGAGGGCTTTTGGGATGGGAAATTGCCTGTTCCACATTATTTTAATCAAGAACATATAAATTATTTTAGCAATATCTCGTTAGATAATTTATTAAATAAACATGGAAT
>OOAH01002846.1_pt1 | contig 11026 bp, 9 predicted proteins | sample 1671801 | NCBI WGS metagenome assembly OOAH01 (sample SAMN06348194, study PRJEB24527) | human gut metagenome | biome: human gut; feature: ankylosing spondylitis patient; material: feces | host: Homo sapiens | place: China | collected 2015-10 | reverse complement strand
GATGCCTTTGTCTCGCGCGACCGCGTTGTGACCGTCAAGGGGTTGGCGACGCAAACCGTTCGAGCCGATGAAGTGCTCTGGCCGATTTCCTTCAGAGTGCTCGGCGACGATCTGCAGCAGGTCTATCGAACTGCCGAAACGCAGACCGACATCGTGAAGGACTTTCTCAAAAAGGGCGGCATTAAGGCCGAAGAAATCACCGACGCAAGTCCCAAGGTCGACGATGCACAGGCCACAATGTACGGCGAAAACAAACGCACCTACCGCTACATTCTGACGCCTACCATCACCGTTTCGACGAAAAACGTCGACGCTGTCCTTAAGCTTCAGCGCTCTTTGAGCGAACTCATCGCACAGGGCGTGACGCCGGTTGACGACTACAACTACGCGACGCTTTTCAACTACACGAAGCTCAACGACATCAAGCCCGCCATGATCGAAGCGGCTACCGTCAACGCACGCGAAGCGGCTGAAAAGTTTGCCAAGGATTCCGGATCGACTCTGGGCAAGATCCGTCGCGCTTCGCAGGGTCAGTTCCAGATCTACGACCGCGACAACAACACGCGTTGGATTAAGAACGTGCGCGTCGTGACGACTGTGGAGTACTACCTCAAGGACTAAAGCGGGCGGACTGGGACGTTCAGGCAACCTTTTGCTCGTTTTTGTCCCGAATCGATTTCTGCTTTGCGGCATGATTCAAGGTGTACAAGGCTCGAAGAGTTGTTTGGCTTCGGGCCTTTTTCGTAAGGAGTTTGTGTATGCATGTTGTCTGCCATATGGCCGCAAGCGTTGACGGCCGACTGCTTCCGTCACGTTGGAGTCCTTTTGCCGAGGATTGCTCCGTCGGTGCCGTTTACGAGGAGGTGGCAAATCGCTACGACTATGTCGGCTGGATGATCGGGCGTGTGACCATGGCCGAATACAGCGAAGAGATCACCGAAGGCGATCCGGCAGCGTTGCGCGATGAAGATGCGCAGCCTGCTCGCGGCTTTGCAGTTGACCCGAAAGGACGGAAGATCTCGGTTGCCTTCGACTTCAAAGGCAAGCTGCACTACGGCCGTTCGGTTCAGGAAACGGGCGAACAGATTGTGACCGTTGTAAGTGATCGCGTTTGCGACGCCTACATCGAAGAGCTGCGGCAGGCGGGCGTCGGTGTCGTGACGGTACCCGTGGACGGACGCGAGCTCGAGCATGCGCTAAAGCAGCTTGCGAAAGACTACGGAGACGGGGTGTGGATGCTCGAAGGCGGCGCCATCATCAATGCCGCCTTCTTTGAAGCCGGCTTTGTTGACGAAGTGAGCACGATCATCTATCCGGCAATCGACGCCTCCCGCGAGAGCCCGGCCATCTACGAGGCGGCCGAGGCGGGGAAAATGCCCGCGAAGAATCTTTCGCTTCGATTCAAGAAGTCGGAGGTGTTGTCGGGCGGCGCCGTTTGGCTCAACTACGACGTGGTGCCGGCAAGGTAATACCTCAATTGCCCGCAAGTTTTCGCAGCACGGCGCTTTTGCCTGCGCTTTGCCCCGAACTTGCCGCGTGTAAAATCGATCCCATCATTGATCGAGCACAAACCGAGATCAGTGGTTTGTGCTTTCGGAAAATATGGGAGAAAGACCGATGAATAAGTTTCTGACGAGCGTCGCGCTGTGCGCGGCTGCCGCTTTTGCTCTGACGGGCTGCGGCGACGACAAGGCCAAGGCTCCGGCCGGCAAGACCGCTGCCGCCGAGACGACGATCACCGTGGGCGCCACTCCGGTTCCGCACGCCGACATTCTCAACTTCATTGCACCCGAAATGAAGAAGCAGGGCGTGACGCTGAAGGTTCTGGAATTCTCCGACTACGTCAAGCCCAATATGGCCTTGGCCGACAAGGAAATCGACGCCAACTTCTTCCAGCACAAGCCTTATCTCGACAGTTTTTCCAAGGAGCGCGGCTTGAAGCTTTCCTCTTTGGTGGCGGTGCATATCGAGCCGATGGGCGTTTACTCCAAGAAGTTTAAGGACGTCAAGAACATTCCCGACGGCGCCAAGATTGCCATCCCGAACGACCCGACCAACGGCGGCCGTGCTTTGAAGGTTTTGGCCGACGCGGGCTTCTTCGGTCTTAAGGACCGTGTGGGCGTAAACGGCACGCCTGCCGACATCGTCAATAACGCCAAGAATGTCAAGATTCTTGAAATGGAAGCCGCCGTGCTGCCGCGTACGCTTGACGACGTCGACTTTGCCGTGATCAATTCCAACTTCGCTCTGAGCGTCGGTCTCAATCCCACCAAGGATTCGCTCTTTACCGAATCCAAGGATTCGCCGTACGCCAATGTGGTTGCGGTTCGCAGCGACGACAATCGTGAAGCGCTCACGAAGCTGAAGACGGTGATTACGTCGCCTGCCGTGCGCGATTTCATCCTTGAAAAGTACAAGGGTTCCGTGGTGCCTGCTTTCTAATCGACTGTTTATGACCTAAACTCCGCACCATAAAACTCAATCTATGGTGCGGAGTTTTTTGCCTCATCGGATCACCATTCTCTTGGGCAAGCGACCGATGCCAAACATGACGTTAAGCATGGACTGCACAGATTTGGGAACAAGGTCGAGCAGCCACTGCTGACTCGGATTCATACGGCGGATCTTGTAGCGATTGATTTTTGCCAGGAGCGTGTCGAGCGAATTGCTTGGGATTTCAAGCTTGCTGGCCGGCACGAGCTGCTTGTGGTGATCGAATCTGAAACGCGCGTTCACACGTAATGAAACGGCCAACAGGAAGTGCAGCACCTTACCGAGGTGAGAACGCTCCTGCACGCGTAAACGCCTGCCGCCGACTTCATTTTTCAATTGATCGAATCCCTGTTCGATAAATTCACGCATCCGATAGAGCGTTACTGCAACCACGGGATCGTCTACGACGTCAGTTTTAAGCACCCAGAAGCCGGCGCGCTTGTGGTGGCGTTCAATGGCAGCCTGATTGAATGCCCAGATCTTTTCGGCTTGCATGTGCTGCTTGCCGTCAGGATTCGGGATTTGCTTCAGGTAAGGCCTGGCAGAATTGAACGCTTGTTGATCAACAGACTGTCCCTTATTGAGGCTATCCACAGTCCTTGTCAACAGATTGTTGAGGCTGCTTTTGGCTTCCTTGGCGGTATCCGGATCAAAGAGGATGTGGGTGTAGGTTTCTTTAAAGCTGCCGTCGGGAAGTTTCCATTTTTCCTGCCTTCTGAAATGGGCAACTTGATTGACGTTGTCCCAAAAATGCGGCATGTCTTTAATGCTGTCGCCCTGTTCGAGGATCCATTTTTCCTCGACGCTGTCCCTGGTAATCGGCACAGCCGACAGGTAGTGGGCATTGTTTTTCAGCATCTCGTAGGCATTGCCGCTGCTGTAATAGCCGCGATCGGTCACGAGCATGATTTTCTGCATGGGAAAGCCAGCCCGCTCCATGCGGCTGTAAACGTAGCTGTAGGTTGCCTTGTCGTTGATGGAACCCTCATAAACAAAGGCGTAGACGATGATGCCGGTCAACTGATCGATGACCGTAGCCAGGTTGATCTGCTTTAAATCCGAATCCTGCTTAGCATGACCATAGGCTGCCGGTGTCCAGTCGGCGTATGTCGAGATGGACGTACTGTCGAAAGCGCAAAAGCGCACAGACCGTTCATCACCCTTGTCGTTCTCAATTTTTGTGGCCTGATCAAACCGGGCCCTCCAAAACCGATCCCAGGCTTCCTGCGAACAAGTCTGCAGCAGTTTGGAAATTCTTCTGCCGTCCATTTTGGCCGAGGCATGAGGCAGGTGTTGATCCATCGCCCAGTATTGGAAGCAGTCGGCAGAACCGCCGTTGAGGATCTGGTAGATGGCGTAGTCGCGCCAGCGAATGGCGTCGTCCTTGCCGAAAACTTCCTTCAAAGCATCAAACAAGCCGTTTGCCTGAGCAAGACTACTCAACGCAAAGTATGGAAGGAAGTTCTTGACCTCGGGGCCGGAGACACATGCAGCCTCGTCAATCTCATCGACTGACTCTTGTTGTCGAGTTTGAGCCTCGTCTGTTTCAGTTTCAGTCGTTTGTTGCGCTGCTTGTTCGACGGGATCCGGAGTTTGGGCGTAGTAGGTCTCTTCATCGACCAATTGACGATCAAGGAAGTACCAGTCAACCCCTTCGAAAACAGGGAATTTCTTGAGGAAGTTCTTGGAGACCTTGACGCGGCCCGAAGGAAGGAGGGCCCCGACCTGGTGCTGCTCGCAGGGAGCGCTGCCGGCCTTTCTGATGACATTACCTTTGTCATCGAGCTTCTTGGGGATCCAGGCGTTTCGATAAGCACGAACGTAGGTATGCCCGCGATTTTTGAAGGTGAGGAAATTGAGCTGGCAGAGATCTTTGCTGGTGGTCACGGTGGGAACTTGGATAGATTGGTCTGATTTCTCTAATTATAATCTATGTTTTCAGAAAAATCAATACCCCCTGACAAAGTTTTCCCAAGAAAATCAAGGCTTTGCCAGGGCTGAAAATTTATTTTCAGATGTTTATGAAAAATCGCAGGAGTTTAGGTTGAATCCATTATTTTTTACCCTCAGTCAGGGGCACTGGAATTTATAGTTCGCCCCTTAAGTCGGCGTAACAAGTTAATAAGTTAACAAGTTGAACAAGCTTGGGGCTGATGAGAGGGACTACACGGCCAGAATCATTCTTGCCGTCGCTGCATCGTGATCGATGGCAGCCTTGAGTTCGACCAGACCTGAGAACTTTTTTTCGTCCCGGAGCTTTTCCACAAACTCAACTTCAACAAGCTTGCCGTAGGCGTTACCGGAGTAATTGAAGACGAATGTCTCCAAGAGCCACCGGCGGTCGGAAGCCACCGTGGGCTTGAAGCCCAGGCTCGCAACGCCGCCGAAGATGCGGTCTCCGTCAAGGCCCTTGACGCGCACAGCAAAGACGCCGTGCAGAGCACAAACAGCTTTGGAGCCGGGCGGAAGCATCGCAATGTTGAGCGTCGGAAATCCGAGCGTACGACCGAGTGCGGCACCGTGAATGACGCGGCCGGTCACGCAGTAGGGGCGGTTTCGACAAGGTCCCCGGCAGCCATTGCTTTGCGTACGCGCGAGCTTGACACCCGTTCGTCGGCGTGCAGCACCAGGGGTGTGGCAACGGCTTCAAACCCATAGGTTTTTCCGAATGCACGCAGCATCTCGAAGTCGCCTGCGCCGCGCGATCCGAAATGGAAATTGTTGCCGACGGTTACCCAACGGCAACCTAAGCCCTCGGAGAGGATGTCGCGCGCGAATTGCTCGGGTGAAAGAGAGGCGAAGCGTCGGGTAAAGGGCATGATGTAGACGCGGTTCACTCCGCAGCGCGCAAACGCAATCATTTTGTCGCGCAGAGTGCAGATGCGGGCATGGGGTTCCTTCCCGAAAAGCTCTCTGGGGTGGGGTTCGAATGTCACCACGGCTGAAGTAAGCCCGCGCGCATGCGCCTCCCGGGTCATCGCGGCGAGAAGCGCCTGATGGCCGAGGTGTACGCCGTCGAAATTGCCGATGACGGCGGCGCAGTCGCATTTATGGTTGGGGCTCGGAAGGCCGCGGATAATCTGCATGCCGGTGGTTCTGTCTGGTGTCTGAAAAGTCCGAACGGGGGAAGTGACTGATTCACGCTCGGCCGCAGGACCGAATGAGCCGCAAATTATAAGGAAGAGCTCGATTGAGAGATAGATCGGGAAGCTCTCGGCCGACGCTTCGGCTCGGCACCGGGCACAATTAACGAACGTATATTGCTTTTGCTGTCTTTGCATCGGGAGTTCCGCATGCTTTTGCGTACCGCGCTTATCGGCTCTCTTCTCGTTCTGACCTCCGCTTGTTCGTCTGCCGCATCCCCGACGACAGCCGAGGCGCAGGTTTGGTTTTCGCCCAAGGGCGGCGCCAAGGCGGCGATCGTGTCCGAAATCGATCGGGCGCAGAAGAGCATTCGCGCGGGCGCCTACAAGTTCGAAAGCCGCGAAATCGCCGAAGCGCTCGTCCGCGCCAAGGAGCGCGGTCTGGACGTTGCGTTCGTCATGGACACGCGCAATAGCAAATACAAAAAGAGCCTGCGCGACGAACTGGCTTCCCGCGGCGTTTCGGTCTTCGTCGACGGCAAACACGCGATCTTTCACAACAAGGTGATGGTCATCGATGACCGAGTCGTGCTCACCGGCAGCTTCAACTACAAAGACGACGCGGAAAAAGACAACGCGGAAAACGACAACGCGGAAAACATGCTGAGGCTCGAGTCCGCCGAGCTTGCCCGCCGCTATGCCGCCGACTGGGAAAAGCATCGGGCGCACGCCAAGCCGGTTCCGTCCAAGCCGATCAACTGCAACTAAGGAACCGCAGCAGGATCGTTCCTCCCGAAGGCGGGAGTCTTCGCGCGCGCTCGCGTACAATTGCGGTGCCGAAGCGAAACCGCGTCCGACAGCAGCCTCATGAGTCGCCGGCGTGTTTTCGTGTGTTTGAAAGATTTTTTCCTTTCTTGAGTCCCGGCCGCAGCAGGCAGGGCAGCATCAATCATGAAGAACATTGTCGTTTTGATCTCGGGCCGCGGCTCGAATTTTGTTGCGATCGCGCAGGCCTGCGAGCGTGAAAATTGGGCAGCCGAGGGCATCCGTATTTCGCTTGTTCTTTCCAACCGCCCCGATGCGGCGGGCCTTGACCGGGCCAAGGAAATGGGCATCGAAACGGCCGTTGTCGATCATAAGAAATTTGAAACGCGAGAAGACTTCGAGCGTGCAATGATCGAGATCATCGACAAGCACAATCCCGACGTTGTGGTGCTCGCGGGCTTCATGCGTGTTTTGACGCCCGTGTTCGTCGATCATTACGCTGGAAAAATCCTCAATATTCATCCGGCGCTGCTGCCGCTTTTCAAGGGGCTCGACACCCACAACCGCGCGTTGCAGGCGGGTGTTCGCGTGCACGGCTGCACGGTGCATTTCGTGAGTTCCGAATTGGACGGCGGCGCCATCATCGGCCAGGCCGTCGTGCCGGTGCTCGCAAGCGACGATGCCGACACGCTTGCGCACCGCGGCCTGCGTCTTGAACACATTCTTTATCCGCGCGCCGTCAAGGCCGTTGCCTCCGGAAAAGTGAAGCTCGTCGACGGCCGCAGCGTTATGGACGACGAAACCGCCCGCAGTCTTGCTGTTTTCGACTGCTAATCACCGGATACCCATACTATGGAACAGAAAACAAAGAAGATGCCGTTTGCGCCGGTGAAGGTTCGCCGCGAGAAGACGGAAAAGAAATTGACCGAGCGTCAGCGTGCTGCGCAAAAGCGCCAGGCCGAACAAAAGCGCAGTTCGGCCCCGGCCAAGGGGGCTCCCGCCAAGGTGCGTCAGCAGCGCCTCAATCCCGACAAGGTTCGAATCACAAACCTCATTGCCGGTGAACTGACGCGTGCCTTTGCGGTGATTCTCAAGCTCGACGGTCCTGCCGACACGCTCATGAAGGCGTTTTTCAAATCCAATCCGAAGTTGGGCAGTCGCGACCGTACGATTCTGGCCGAAGCTATTTTCTACGCACTGCGCCATTACTCGGAAATCGCCTGGCGCATGAAGCCAGTAAAACCTGAGCGCGCACCGAAGGCCGCAGCGCTTTTGACGCTTGCCATGCAGTACGGCGTCGAGGCCCTGGGAGATGCCGTGCTCGGTTCCGAAAAGGGGCCGGTGACGAACATGCTTGCCTTAAAGCTCGAAAAAGCGCCGCCCGAAGTGCGCGCCGAAATGCCGTTCTGGCTCTATGAGCTCGAAAGCAAACAATACGGTGAGGCCGCAGCGAAGCTTTTTGAGGCTTCGCTTCAGGGGGCGCCGCTTGACTTGCGCGTCAATACGCTAAAAGCCAAGCGCGACGACGTGATTGCGGAACTGGCCGAACACAAGGTCACTGCCGAGCCCATGCAGTTTTCGCCCGACGGCATTCGTTTGACCGACAAGCCCGGGCTGATCCGCTGGCCTGTGTATCAGGAAGGTCGCATCGACATTCAGGACGAAGGCAGCCAGCTCATTGCACGCCTGGTCGGCGTCAAGCGAGGCGAAATGATCTGTGACTTCTGCGCGGGTGCGGGCGGCAAGACCTTGGCGCTCGGCGCCTTGATGAAGTCGACGGGACGTCTCTACGCTTTCGACATCAACGAAAAGCGCCTGCAGGGCCTAACGCCCCGTATGCGTCGTGCGGGACTTTCGAACGTTCATCCGGTGGCCATCCGCGACGAAAAGGACAACCGCATCAAGCGTCTGCGCGGCAAGTTCGACCGCGTGCTTGTGGACGCACCCTGCACAGGCACAGGCACGCTGCGCCGCAATCCGGATCTGAAGTGGCGTCTGACTCCCGATGAGCTCGAGCGCATCAATGCGGTGCAAAAGAGTGTTCTGGAGGAAGCAAGCAAACTTCTCAAGCCCGAAGGCCGCATCGTTTACGCTACCTGCTCGGTGCTGCAGCGAGAAAACCAGGATGTCGTGAATGCCTTCCTGGCGGCGCACCCCGAGTTTGAGCTTCTGAACGCCACCGACGTGCTTGCCAAGCAGGGCGTGCAGCTGCCCGACTTCCAAAAGGAAGAGTTCGGGGACTTCTTTGTGATGCTGCCGCATCGTCACCACACCGACGGCTTCTTTGCCGCCGTGCTGCAAAAGAAGAAAATGTGACCTTCGACGGCCTGAAAACCGCTTGTAACTTGAGCCTTGTGCGGATGATCCTTGAGATTTTCTCCGGCAAGGCTCAATTTTTTGCTTGCGAAGACGCAAAAGTTTGATCCTGAGCCCTGATGGTCCGTATCGACGGGCTGTTTTAAGCGTCGGTCTGTTGAGCCTCAGCCTCTGTCGGTGATGAAGCGCACGGAAGCGACCACAAGATATGCCTTCGGTAGGGGGTTTAAGGATCAGGAAATTCAGTCAAAATGATGCTCCGAAAAATTTAAAAATGGTATTGATGACGTGTGTCAGCAATGCATTAAATAGTTGAAAATCAACGAAAAAATCGGAATTGCGAGACCGTAAAATGAGAATCAAGGATTGATTCTTTTCTTTCGTGAGGTCTCTATGCTTACCACCGATTACTTCCGTCAACTTTGCCCGGCACCGCTCTACCGCATCCGTAATCAATATCGGTTCATGGCTCGAAAATACCTGCCGATCGGCCTGGGTTTTCTCATCTCCAACGGGGTGGAACCCGAGCGAGTTGCACCGCTTGCGGCGCTCACCCGCGGCGAGCGCGTGCGCGAAACGATGCTTGTGCAAAAGCTCCTTGAGTACATCTTCGAAGGTGAGCCTTTTACCGCCCGCTGCGCCATCGACTGTTGGATCAACCGGCGCGGAGGATGTCCTGCCGAACTCGATGCTGCGGCGCGTGCATTTGCCGACGATCTGATCGAGCGCGACTGGGCGACGTCGGTGTCGTGTGATGTCGCAGGCAGCAAAAACCTCTTGTCGCCCGTAAACGACAAGAGGTATCAGGTGCGAGAACCGCGTTGAGCTGCAGCATTGCTCTACGAAACAAAATAAGCATAAGCAGATCGGGACACGATGGGCAGCAGGTTCAAAAGTTTTGGTTGGACTTAAGTTCTTTAACCAGAAGAACCGATCTCGTAACAGATTTTGTTTTGGACAGCAACGGACATCCTTGCGACCTTGAGCAAATCATATCAAATATTATAAAAAACATGTAATATTTCATATAAATTGGTCAAATCCTTCAAAATTTCTTTTGTTATGGACCCATTCAACAATCCATTTGCTCCAGGTGCCGGAAGCAGACCGCCAGAGCTTGCCGGACGAGAAGAATATATCAACTATGCTTTGACTTCTTGTGGTCACCTGCTCCGAGGTCGGTCAGGTCGTCCGATGTTGCTCTTGGGACTCAGAGGTACAGGCAAAACCGTATTGCTAAACGAAATCGGGCGTCGGATTGCTGAGCATGATTTCGTCATATCCAAAATCGAATCGCCTGAGAACGATTCGTTGGCGGCTCTTTTGTATCCCCAAATACAAAAAGTTCTGAGGTCGCTATCCACGGTTGACAAAGCGAAGGCTTTGGCTAAAGAAGGGCTTGCGGTTTTGCAGCGCTTTGCTTCGATTTTTGATATTGATATAGCCGGAGTGGGAATCAGCATTGATCCTCCGGATGGGATTGCAGACAGCGGAAAGCTCGAGCTGGACTTGCCAGAACTGTTTGCTGCGGTAGGTCATGCTGCAAAGGCTGCCAACAAGGGTTGGCTTTTGCTGATTGATGAGGTGCAGTATCTGAATGAGGAAGATTTGTCCGCTTTGATTGTGTCGCTGCATAGGATAAATCAACTTGAACTTCCGGTGATGTTTATCGGCGCCGGTTTGCCCTTGGTCGCAAAGCTTGCGGGCGACGCTAAATCGTACTCAGAAAGACTTTTCCAATACTGCGAAATTGGCCCGTTGTCTTCCGATGAGGTGAAGGACGCAATCGTTAAGCCGATCGTTGAAGAATCCGCTTCAATTGACGAAGCAGCCGTAATCGAAATAGAACACGGCACGCACGGGTATCCGTTCTTTTTGCAGGAATGGGCATACTGTGCATGGAATATTGCAGAAGGTCACACAATAACCTTGGCTGACGCCAAACAAGCATACAAAGAAACGATACATGAGCTAGACAAAGGCTTTTTCAGAGTTCGTCTGGATCGCTTGACTCCTCAAGAAATTGCTTTTGTTGAAGCAATGGCCTCTTTGGGCGTCGGACCATACCGGATAGGGCAAGTTGCACAAGCAATGGGGAAAACAACGACCGGAATCGGACCGTTGCGAATGCGTATCGCTGATAAGGGAATGATCTACAGCCCCAAACATGGCCTAGTAGCTTTTACCGTTCCTCTTTTTGATGAGTTTGTTCGGCGGCAAAAGTCAGCATAGCAAGGCAGGAAAATAGCACAGGTGCAATTTAACGTAACGCCGCGGAATTCCCCATGCGTGAGCGTGGGGATGGATAGCGGCCCGGCCGAAAAGCTATTTCGGCCGATTTTGAGACTGGATATAACGTTCAATGATGG
>OOAH01002825.1_pt1 | contig 11111 bp, 7 predicted proteins | sample 1671801 | NCBI WGS metagenome assembly OOAH01 (sample SAMN06348194, study PRJEB24527) | human gut metagenome | biome: human gut; feature: ankylosing spondylitis patient; material: feces | host: Homo sapiens | place: China | collected 2015-10 | reverse complement strand
CCGCATCAGGCGGGATTGGAGGCGGGCAAGTTCGTGCAGCAGGTCGAGGGACGATTTACAGGATTGAACAGTAAGACCGTGCAGCAGGTCGATGTAATCTTCATAGGCAGCGTCAAGAGTCTTCTGCTCAGGGGACAGTAATCGTCGGTTGAGAGATGTTTCGAGCAGGACGATAAATTGGCTTTTGTCCAAGTTTTCCATAATTCGACTTACACAGAATTGGTTGGTTTGCTTTGCAAAAATGGGAATTTTCAGGATACCCAATTACATGTCCGGATATCCGCCCGGATATAAAAAATCGAAAAAAATCATTCATCTTCCTTATTCAAGGAATAAAGCAGTGCATCGGTAAATTTTGTGCGATCTTTCTTGCGTTCCAGAACACGGCGTTTGACATCAGTCGGATCGCCGAGTTTAACATGTAATGTATCCTCGAAGACCCGAACAACCTGATTGAACGGAGCATCCGTACCGTCGGCCAGGATCAAAGGTTTCGGGGTCATCCGGTCAAGTCCGCAAAGGATTTCCGAAACGCTGATCGCAGGATAGTGTTTGGACCAATGAAGCGGCGACTGAGGTGCGGGCTCAGAGATAAAATACTGTGGATGTTCAAGGCGATAATAGCACAAATCTGTTTCCGTCCGGATGAACTCAATAGCTTGATTTATAAACCGGGATAGATAATGCGGCGGCGGAGTGTCCCGTTCGGAAACCCGGCGAAGAAGGGAGCGGAATTGAACCTGCGTATAGTTCAAAGTCCTCAATGCCGATAGAGCATCCGTATCGTCGCAGATGGTCGTAGCCTGTTGTGCGAAATCGTGAAAGTAGTTTCGTAATCTGTTTTCCGAAACGGCCTTCCGAGTCAGCGATTTTAACAAAGCCCGATATAAGGATGTGCATAACAATCTATCCATCTGTATTTGTATTTTTGACGGCCGGATGGCTCGACCATTGCATAAGGAATTATCTACGGCAAACAAAATGACCTGTTTCCATCTTATTTGTGTGATTGAGTGATGTTTATTGGAAAAAACATACCGGAATTTCTTCGGAATCTATTTTTTATTTATATCTTTGTACTGCTATCCGTTGAAAGACGGGCAGCATTTGCTGCGAAGTGAACGTGAGAATTTACTGTAAGCGGCAGATTCACAGTCCCGCGCCCGCAGGGGCGAGGTGTTTTCAAGAGCAACGACCTTAACGGGCGTGGGCTTTGTGTTATTGCTTACGGGTTTCTCACGACCTACTTCGCGTAATGCATCGCCCCGCCCGTTATTTTTTCGGATAGCAATCAGGCAACGGGGGTAACTTTCAGGTCAAATTCGGACAAAGAGTTACATTTATTTCGCTGAAGGTTACCCTCTATTTTATTTAAGTTGTTCTTTGAGGTCATATAGGAGGTATAATTTACTTCTTATATTGTTGGGTTAACGTGTTTTTGTATATTCTGAAAATTTGTTAACTTTGCAATACTTCCGAAAGGAAGTAACATAAATCTGCCCTGCTAAGAAACGCGAAACTGGTAATTTTGGGAAAAAGCAGGTAGGCAGGAGCGGAGCTTCGTGCTGTGGAAGGCACAAGTTCTGCTTGTCTGCTTTAGGTATACCAGTACCTGCGTTTCACAAGTTTAGAATGAGTGTCTTTCACTATTTTTTATGTACATAAGCTGATTTACATAAAAAATATGTAAGAGGTTAAATATTTGAGTAATTTTGCACGCATAAAAAGTTAAATCGGCAGAACAGCAACAGTTATATTAAGTCCGTCGCAGGCATTTGCTACATATACAGGTTACTTACCTGCCGATTTTAATAACCCGCATACACCGAATGTATGCGGGTTATTTGTTTGACGTACTTATTCCGGTTGCCAAGCAGAAAGCGAATAAACGGGGAAATGGTTCATTTTAATTAGTATAAAAATTACGTTTAATTAGCATTCATATAGACACAATAAACCCGCACACCGAGTAACAGAATGGTGTGCGGGTCGCAAATGCCGTCGCAGACATTTGCTACATATACAGGATACGCACCGTTCTGAACTTATTGAACATCAGCATAAGTAATCATCGTTCCGGCACCAGCAGTCCAATCTTTCGTGTAGGCGGAGCCGCTGCGGGTAACCGTACCGTTGAATGCTCCTTCGCCAATCTTCTGAAGAGCAGGCAGCGGGTCACGTTCGGTATGAACGCGCATGTCATAGCCTGCAATAGCGCCCATACCGGCATTCTTAGACTGGGCCGAACGGTTCTTGATCTGATTGAGCTGCAGCGTTGTGAACGTATTATTCATATTAGGCATCTGTGCCGACCATTTGGCATTCGTCCACGGAGATGAAGGTGTATAGTAAAGATTAGGACCGAATCCCACCGTCCATGCAAAATCCATATCGCCAACCGCAGCCGAGGAGAGATTGGTAGCATCGTTGTAGTAATATGCCGTAATCAGTTTATGATCGTTCGGGAAGCGAGCATCGAGTTTTTCACGAAGTTTCGCAATGAGACCGTTGAACGAACCGGACACCGAAGAGGGGAAATTGGGATTTTCACCGTATTTCGACCATTCGTCGTCGAAATCGATTCCGTCGAGTTGGTACTCTTCGACAGCCCAGGCGAGAATTTCGGCGAACTTATCCTGATTGGCCTCGGTCAGGTTGGCTACACCCACTCCCTGGTGATCTCCGAGAATCGTCATCAGCACCTTGCCGCCGTCCTGACGGATCGGCTGCACATACTTGTAGTGACCGGTCGTCGTGGACCCTGCATCGGGAACGAGAATTTTCGTCACATTGTCGTTGAGCCACAAAGCCGGTTCGGAGCCGTTTGCGCGGATGTTGGCGGCGAAGATGGTCGTGATGTCGATAAACGGCTCATTGTTCATACGATAGAGCATCGTATTCAGCGGGTTGGTGTCGTTGACCTCGATATACATCATAACTTTCGGGGTCTTGTCACCGTAAGCCCGTGTTTCAGCACCCGTAGCTGTTGCATCCACTTCAGGCTCCATAGCGTCCTGTGCGCAAGACGATATCAGAGCAGTCGCCATGAAAAGCGAACACAAAAGAATAAGATTCTTTTTCATAATCGTTTAAGTTTTAAGGTAAATAAATTGAGTTTGATTAGAGGTGCTTCCCCTGTATATGTTTTTCGTTACCAATCTTTTGCAAAAGTATTATATCCTAATTTATGATAGATGGGGATACGCTGCATCACATTGTAGCTATAAGATGCCTCGAAATTCTCATCATAAGCAAGGTACGCCAAGAAATTCTGAATCATCGAGATACACCCCTCTTCTGCGAAATTCACCTGCGGCAATACAAGGTCGTTGAAAACAAGGATATTACTGGTCTTTTCGATATTCCACATAATAGCATTCATCGACCACATATCCATATTCATATCCATGAACAAGTCGCTTTTTTCGCTATAAAACGGCACATTGACATTTCCGTATCGGGACTCGTCGAGTCCGTCGAACGGCTTGCGGGAGTATCTTTGTTCGTAGGAGGTGAACTGGTTATACGGATTGACGAATGCAATCGGTTCGGTTTCGGAAACATAGCCGTGCCATGCATAGTCGATGTAGTCGCCCACGGCGATTCCGCCCGTTAGGGCCGTATCATGGAACGATGCCGTGGGCTCGTCATAATCGACCACTGTCAGCAGCTTGTCGGGCATCGCTTCATGCAGGGCCTTGATCAGTTTGGGGTACGAGGCGGTATTCACCACAGGCATTCCCTCCTTGCCATAGCCCGAACCGCGATCCCAGAGGTTGACGCCATCGAGCCGGTAAGTCGTAATGAAGACTGCGACTTGGCCCACGAAATCGGCAATCTGCGCATCGGTCATGTTGCAGAACCCGATGCCGCTGCCACCGCCTTCGATGCAGACGCACACCTTGCGGCCTTTGTCCTGCATCTGTCGGATGTATTTGTCGGCATGCTCTACCGTATAACGCAAATCGGAAGTCGGAGCGAAGAGGGCGCGTTTCGAATCGGGAGCATAGCCCACCTGAGCGATTCGCAAATTGACGATATTCCCCAAAGAGGCCGTATAAACCGATTCGAAAGTAGTCATATCCTGTTTTTCCCAAGCCACGTAGTCGGCATAATGCGCCTGTATCTCGCTGGTGTTGAGATAGAATACGGTTGTCCACTCGGTATCCAGTTCTATATTAGAACTCTCATTGCCAGACTGATAGATGTTCTCATCGAATTCCCGAACAGTGACGCCATAATAAAGCACCTGCTGCTCGTTCCCGTTTTCGGTGGCATCGACGACGACCGGCATCAGATAGATGCCCGGAGTCAAGTTTTTGGAGTCGATTGTCAAAGTGAGTTTATCCGAAACCCGTGCTCCTGCCGGAATCGTGATTTTACCATCGCCGGCCAAGGTGATATTGGCAAGAGGAAGCGGCATCAGAGCGGTACCGTTGGCCGTGTTGTAGGCTTCGACAAACTCCGGATCGGGCTCCGCTGTCAGCGTCACGGCCTGCGACGCCGCTTGAGTGAGCCTGTAATAGATTTGGTCGGTGGCAACCTCTTCGCCGTCCTCGGTCAGGTGGACGGGAATCCGATCGCGGAGCGATTTCGAACTGCGCAGTGTGCCGGAAACCGTTTCCAGTGTTTCCGTGTCAGGTTTTTGCCCGGTCTTATAGACAATTTCATTATCCGTGCAGGCTGTAACGCACATCAACATTGCGGTTGCCCACAATCCGCTCCGGAGTAATTGGCTTATTTTATTGATCCTATTCATAATCGACATTTTAGATTACTCTTTGTTGATTTGGGGAACTTCAATGCCGCTGGGCCAGTCGAGGTCGAATTCAGCCACGGCATCGTTGCCGTTGCCCGTCCAGTCGCGGATGACGTTGCCTTGGCCCTCGTCGAATTTCCAGTAACCGATCAGACCGGGAGTTTTGGGATCGACATCGTACATATTGTCCCAAATTTCCTGTTCGCTGCGGGCTACCGACCAGACACGCACTTCAGTAATATCGCCGTTGAGCTGGCGCGAATCGTCATAGGACTTACCGAGGAAAAACTGCCGGAAATTACCCCAGTCCTTGTAGTCCTTATATGTCACAGGGTCTTGCAGATAGAGATCGTAGAAGGCACGTCCCGCAAGGTTGAACGGCGTGCTGGCGGGGTTGCCCAAATCAGTACCTTTACTCTGTAGCTTGCCGTTGACGTAGATGCAGACCTCGCGCGTAGCGTAGCTGTAGGTTGCAGCGATGTGGTACCACTCCCCGGGATTGAGTAGTTTCGTTTCATCTTTCTTGGGGAACTTCCCGAAGCCCGGAGTTTGGGCCGAATCACCCGAACCGTCGAACTGAATCTGCTGGCGCGGGAATGAAGCGTCTCCAATGCGCAGCAGCAGGTAATTTTCGACACCCATGATCGTCGAAATTTCGGAATGCTTCGAAAAGTCGTCCACACGGATAATCGCCTCATAGGTCACAGCCGTCAGGTTGTTGAACAACATACTGCCCTCCGAAGCTTTGTCGAGCGTCGGGAAATTGATCCAGTTGTCGCGTAGCGAGGCCGCCGAAGTAATGGCCGAGGAGCGTTTGACCAGATAATAGGCTGTTGCGGAACTGTGCAACTTCGCAACCCCTCCGTTGACATCGGCAATCGTTACGGGTAGCAGATAAGTCTGGTCAATGGGAAGTTCTTCTGCCTCGCCCGAGCCATCGAGATTTTTTAGTTTCAGGGTCACGACATCCGAAATGGTCTTGCCTGCCGGAATTGTGAGCTTCGAGTCTGAAAGTTCGTAATATTTCGCATCGAGCATCGTCCACGACGTATTGTGCCGGGCATTGTAGGTTTCGACGAGTGACGGATCGACTTCAACGTCGACATGGACTGCCTGCGGTGCGGGATAGCTCAGCACGACGGAAAAAGTCTTCGGCAGATCGGACAATGTTTTCTTGAATGTAGTAACCTGCGTGTCGCTGTTCTCCGAAACATTAAGGTAAACCACATTGTCGAAAGGCGATTTATTATCGTATTCGTCATTCTTGCAGCCCGTGAAAGCTACAGCCAGTAGGACTGCCGCTAAAAGATATGGATTATTCTTTTTCATAGCTTTCGGTTATTTGGAAGGGTTCAAGGTCTGTATTGCAGTACGGGTAAGCGGATAAATGAAGTCGGCGCCGAAATAGTCTACATTGACATTATAGACGCAAAGACCGGCCAGCGGCTGCCCTCCGATTTCGGGAATGCGCATTGTCAATGCCGTGACCGCATCCGAAGTGCCCTTGTCCTCGTCCGTAAATTCGTATTCGGTCATCGCCCCGAGTAACAGTCTATCGGACGGAACATTTCCGGCATTCAGAGCGCGAAGTACTTGCAACTTCAAGTCGGTAGCGTTGTCCGTTTCTTTCGTGTCGAGTACGAAATAGTCGACCTTGTCCCGATCTGCTGCCGCGAGGAACTGAGGATCGCCTTCGAAAAGCAGCAACAACTCCTTACCCGGACCGGCCACAGCGGCGAACTTCTCTATGAAGAGCGCGGCCACGGCCTTTTGTGCCGCTTGTTCGGTATCGGATCCGAAAACTGGAATCCCCGAAAAAGAGAGTCCGTCGAGATTCAGTTCACGAGTGCGAGCGACGACCTTATCCAAATAAGCGCCCAAAGCGGTCATGTCAGCAAATTCGGTACTGCGCGAAGCGTAATCGACAAAATAAACGGCACGTATCCCTTTTTCCTTGAGTACGGCAAGGTCCTCTCTGTCGAACTCCGAAAAATTGTCGGCATTGGTCAGTGATACTACATCCAGCGAGTCGGGAAGGCTACGCAAGCAGTCCTTTTCGCTCGTGGCAACGGGAGCGCCGTTGGCAAAACTGGCGAAAACAAGTGTATGTTCGCTCTGCTTATACTCCCGCAGCGCGGCTGTGTATTGAGCCCATAATTCGGGATCCTGCTCATTGGGACGCTGTGTTTTCTGAGTTACGCTTTCCATCTCCGTCCAATCGTTGCACGAAACTGAAAAAAGTCCCATAAGAAGCACCGTTCCCCAAAATGATAATCTATTTGTTCTTTTCATAACGGCTTATTCTAAAGATTTCACATCCCACCACACGCGCGTTCCGGCATTGTCCCGACCGTTAAGCATCGAAATGGCCTCTTGTAGATGGACGGGATTTTCAGTATATTCCTCCGAAGGATAGGGAATGCGGCGGGCTCCGTATTTGACATTCACTGTGCCGGCACTCTTGTTTTCCACAGCAGGCAGCAGCCTGGGATAGCCTGTGCGGCGATACTCCGACCAAGCCTCGATGCCCAGCGGGAAAATAGCAATCCATTTCTGGGTAATGATGCGTTCCAGGTTGCGCTCCCTGACGGCATCCGTATCGTCTGCTTCCCAAGCGATCGTGATCGTACTGGCCGGAGCCTGCATACTGTAATTACCCATCGGATCGGTGTATTTCTGTGGTGTGCTGACAGCATCCGTCAGATAGGTATCGGCGCCGGTCACCCCCCGCTCTTCGAACGAAAGCCTGATGGCTGTTTCGTAGAGATCTTTGGCGTCGCCCTGCATCGCCCAGCCGCGCAAAGCGCCTTCGGCGCGCAGAAACGTTACCTCCGCGGCATTCATCCACAGATAAGGCGATTTGCTATCTACGATCTGATTGGAATAAGTAGAAACCATCGCCGACTTGTTCGTCGGGTCGGTACCGATGCGCATGCCGTAATAATCGGTTTTCTTATTCCAAGTCCCTTGAGTGAACATCACGGCGCGGCGCGGGTCTTTATAGCCATTCATATAGCTGATGATATCGGCGCCGACGCGATGGTCGCCCCAATCGTTGTAGATTAGCGCCATACGGTTTTCAGGAGCGTGCATATAGGCATTGTCCGCATTGTCAAGGATTACGCCGTCGGTGACGGCCTCTTCGGCCTTTGCCTGTGCAATGTCGGGTTTTATATACGACAGGCGCATGGCTATGCGCAACTTGAGCGAGTTGGCGTATTTAATCCACTTTTTGATGTCGCCGTAATAAACATTATCCGACTTACGGAACGCCTCTGCTGACATCTGCTCGTTAGCGTGCAAGGCCGCAATTACAGCGTCCAACTCCTCGAACATTTTCATATAAACGGTTTCCTGCGAATCGTAAGCGACCGTGAGCGACTCGGACGAATCCTCTATCACCTTCGAATAGGGAATTGGGCCGTAGGTATCCGTCATGCGGTGCATGATTGCTATGCGAAATAATTGAGCAAGGGCTATGGCCGCTTCGTCTTCGGTGTTATTCACAACGCCGCGAAAATAGGGATAGACCTCCTGCATAACGATTACAAACGGCCATTTCAGCCAGTCGGCAGAAGGGTTGAATGTCGAGAATTTCTCTTTCCACCCGTCCGGTGTTTCCGCCATATAACCAGCATAGGGGTTACCAGTCAGTGATTCGTTGAATTGGTATCTATGTTCCTGAACGGGAATGACCCAATTCTGTAATCCTCGAAGGTTCGTACTGATTTTATAGTTCTCGCGCCCGAGTTCTTCGTCGGTTGCTTCCGACGGATTGCGATTGATGGCATCAAAATCGCTCATACATCCCCAAGCGCAGAACAGCACGGCCGAAAGCAGCAAAAATTGCGCTGTTTTTACTATCTGTTTCATACTGTCCATTGTTTAGAAAGTGAGTTTTACACTAAATCCGAGGTTGCGGAGCGAAGGCATCATGAAATAGTCGATTCCCTGATAATTATTACCGGTCGTAGCAATCGCCTCGGGATCGAACGGCGCTTTGTTGTAGACCATCCACAGATTACGGCCAACAAAAGCGATGTTGATTTTGCAGACGTCGCGGAACCATTTGCTCGGAAGTGTATAGCCCAGTGAAAGTTCCTGTAGGCGCACATTGGTCGCAGAATAGGTGTAGTACTGAGGAAGTCCGCTTTGCGAACTGATTGCAGCATACCACCGCTGGGGATCGATCATCTCCCGTCCATTGATCAAGATGCCTCCAGCATCACGCGCCGCAGCCGAAACCTCCGATACGCCAAACAGATCCATATTGGCTTGGGTTGCCGAGTAGCAGATACCTCCGATGCGAGCCGTGAAGAGAATCCCCAGATGCACACCCTTCCAATCGAAATCATTGCGCCATGCCAAATTATAATCGGGAAAAACAGAACCGAGATAGATATCCTCGCCAACGTCTGTCGTTACCAAATTGCCGTTGCGGTCTATCTGCACATATCCGTTCTCATCGTATTTGAGATTAGAAGTTGTATACAGGTCACCCAACGTACCACCCTTCTTGATAATGTATTTCGCCTTACCAAGACCCTTGATCTCCAGACGGTCTTTCAGTGGTTCGTTGGTAAGCGGATCGGTCAAACCATCCATCAGTTCGGTGACTTCGTTTTTATTCCAAGAGAACGTGAAGTTCGTATCCCAAGAAAAACTGCCCCACGTATGGCCGTAACCCAAACTTGCTTCAATACCCGTGTTGCGGACATTGCCCGTCTGAACGTACATGCTCGAATAGCCCGACGAGGTGGACACCGTAGGTTGGAACGTCTGATTATTCGTGTCGGCCCGATACCAAGAAGCGGACAGTCGCAAGTCGTTCCACAATCGGGCGTCAATACCGATTTCCCATGTTTTGGTACGCTCCGGGTAAAGCTGCTCGATCGGACGGAACGTCGTAGGCAGCCACTGTTGGTTCGTTTCGTCGTAAGGATAGGTCGGAGTGGTCAAGAACCTCGGGAAGGGGATGCCCACGGACGAAAAGGATGCTCGCAACTTGAGGTAAGTAAATGCTTCAGGCATATCGAAAGTTACTGTCGGCAACCAGGAGAGACCTACTGAGGGATAGAAGAACGAACGTTGTGGCGATCCGGCCAGTTGCGAGGCCCAGTCGTTACGTCCCGTCACGGTCAGATAAAGCATTGATTTGTAGCCCATTTCGACTGAAGCGAATATTGATTGCGTCTGTTCCTGCCAACCATATTTCTGAGGGCGGGATTTCTCCTTATCCAAATCGAAAACGGTAAACATATTCGGGATGCCGACCTCCCGAATCGGACCGCGATAGCTCAATTCCTTACTTTTCGTGTCGTTGATGGACGCACCGACGTTGGCAACCAATGAGAATTTGTTGTCCGCGAAGGTCTTATTGATATTGACCATCACGTCGGCATAGATCTGCTCGTCGGTATTGCGGATCTCCGTATAATGCCCTTGCGTACTGCCTTCTGTAATCGTGGTATTCGATGAAGCATAGAGTTTCTGCGTGAAGATCGAATTAGTATTGTCGACCTTGGCCCGTCCCGAAACATTCAGCCATGGTAGGATGTCAAAAGCAATCGAAACGTTGGCCATATAACGCTTTTTGTCTGTATTGCGGGGATTGCGGTACGCGATCCAGTACGGGTTCTGCATACGCAGGTCGCCACCCTCGCCCTGTGGCCAGTACTGCACGGCAATCTTGCGGGCTGGATCCCAGCGTTCGAAAATTTTCGCCGCTTCGAAACTATCACCTCGCGGGAACAGATAAGCCGAAACCAGCGGGTTCGAATAGACGCCTTGGTTGGTCATGTTCTGATCTTTCTGCACGATGTAGTTCGCACCTACGTCCACACGCAGGCGGTCTTTCAGAAAATGCGACGTATTTCGGAACGTGAAATTGTAGCGATCATAGAGGTTATTGGGTATGATACCTTCAGAATTAACCGATGCTGCGGAAAAGAACATTTGGTTCTTCTCGGTTCCTCCGGAAAGCGTTACGGAGTTGGTCGTGACATAACCCGTCTCGAAAAAATCATCCGGTGTGTATCCGGTACGCGCTGCATTGGTCAACTTCTCGCCCCAGCTGTAGATTGGCGAACCCGAAGATTTCCCGTAGCTGCCCGTACCGTAGCGATTCTGGAATTTCGGCATCACGAAAGGTTTGAGAAAATCCGTATGATTCGAATACGAAGCGCTGAATGTTCCGGCCTGACCTTTTTTCGTCGTAATCATAATGGCGCCGTTCGCGGCACTCGAACCATAGAGGGCGGCCGCGGAAGCTCCGGTCAGAACCGACATCGATTCGATGTCCTCGGGATTCAGGTCGGCAATGGCTTCTGTGGCACCACGTGAACCGAATTCC
>OOAH01002821.1_pt1 | contig 11121 bp, 9 predicted proteins | sample 1671801 | NCBI WGS metagenome assembly OOAH01 (sample SAMN06348194, study PRJEB24527) | human gut metagenome | biome: human gut; feature: ankylosing spondylitis patient; material: feces | host: Homo sapiens | place: China | collected 2015-10 | reverse complement strand
GCCTGAACAACCCCTACGGCAAGGCCGACACGATCGAAGAGCTCTGCAAGCAGGTCGGTCTGCCCGCTGAAAAGATCAAGAAGCTCGTCGACGAATACAACGAAAAGATGAAGGCCGGCAAGCTCGGCGAAATGAACCCGCCCTGCACCTACAAGAAGCCCCATCCGATCGCCAAGGCTCCGTTCTATGCTGTTCCGCTTCAGGGCGGCATGACGGCCACGTTCGGCGGCCCGTTGATCAACACCAAGACCGAGATCCAGAGCCTGGACGGCAAGAGCATCCCGGGTCTTTACGCAGCAGGCAACTCCGCCGGCGGCATCTTCTTCCACAACTACGCCGGTGGTGCTCAGCTCGGTGCCGCTACGGTGTTCGGCCGTGTGGCCGGTGTCGAAATGGCCAACCGTGCAAAGAAGGCCAAGGCTAAGAAGTAATCAATCACCGGGAGTAACAGAAAATGAAAAAGAGTTTTATCGCCGCGTTGGCTCTGTCCGTGAGCCTCTCGTTTGCTGCCGGTGCCGTTGCTGCCGCCGAGCAGACCCTGGCTCAGAAGCACCAGGGCATGTGGCCGAAGTCCGAAAACGGGTTCGTCACCAAGAATCAGTGCCTGAAGTGCCACGTTTCTTATGAGGAACTCGGCAAGAAGACGGCCAACCTCGAACCCAACCCCCATGACAACCACATGGGCAAGGTCAATTGCGAAGACTGCCACAAGGCTGATCAGGCTAAGCCCCAGCTGATGTGCAACAGCTGCCACAACTTCACCCTGAAGCAGAAGGCTGCCAAGAAGTAATCGCAATTCTCAACTGACAACCCAGTTGGTAAAGGCGCCGCTCCGGTCAATCGGGCGGCGCCTTTTTTATCTGCGCTCATAGGCTTCAGGCAGACAATTCGGAGATAATCGCCCTGCCGATCCATTCGAAATTTAGGAGGCTTCCATGCTCCAGTACCGCTGTACATTTCTTGTCAACGGCCGTCGCACCGAGCAAATTGTGAGCGCCTACAACCCGCACGAAGCGCGCCAAATCATCCTTTCGATGTACGGTTCGGCCAACGTGCAGATCATCACGATCGTACCGGCTTAAGATTTGTCGCCTTTCTCAAAAGGCCGCTGCATCGCCATTACTTCGATAAGGCGGCGCTGTGTGGGTGTGTCCGTGCATTTTTCCTTGGCAGGAAACGCAGCATCAAATGCCATGACCGCCCCTTCCTCGACGTTGTAGATCGCGTCCTCCAAGTAGCGGCCTGCGTAATCTGCAAGTAGATTGCCGTTTAGCGGCCGCACGTGCAGCGCGGCAAAGTAGTTGTTTTCCGACGTGCGAATGCCGTACTTTTCTGCCGGCTCGAAGCCCAGTTTGGCGTAAACACGCGGATCGCCGCACAACAGCACCGCCTGATAACCGAGCTTTGCTGCCGCAGCCGCACCGTGCTCGATCAACGCTCGCCCGATTCCTCTTTTTTGCAAAGGCGGCTCCACCGCAATCGGGCCGAGACTGAGCACCTCACGACAACAGCCGTCGTCGCACTCGATGCGGGCCTTCATAAAAACCACTTGACCGACGATGCGGCCGTTTTCTTCGGCAACAAAATCGAGTTCGGGGACAAAATTCTCCGCGTCGCGCATCACGTGCAGCAGATAATGTTCGATTGCACCGGGCGCGTAGACGTTCCAAAACGCCTCGCGCACGAGGTTTTCGGTTTCGCGGTAGTCGGCAGGTGTTTCCGGTCGGATGCGAATTGTCATAGTTTTGCTACCAGTTGTTTGAGTCGATCGAGACAAAAATAGCCGACGATCGCTTTCACCGGATTTTACGCAGGAAGAACAGAACGCCCGAACAGCAAGCGATCACCCACACATAAAACCCCACGGCCATCATCGTTTGCGTCACCTCGCCCGGAATGCAGGCAATCACAAGGTTGGGCATGACCGATCCGACATAAGCAGACAAATACAGGGCCGAAATGACACCGGCGCGTTCCTGAATGTTGGTATCGGCCAGCAGAAAACGCAGACCGCTTGAGCAAGCCGCACCGTTGCCTGCACCGGTAAACGCAATGCTCACCAAAAGCACACAAATCGACGGGTAAATCAGAGTGCCGAAAGCCACCAATGCCGATACGGTAAAAAGCAGCATGGAGCGCGTGAGCGTCTTGCGCGGCTCAAAGCGGCCGGCAATTACACCCATCGTGGCATTCGGAAGAATCAAAACCAAGTAAAGGACACCCGCCAAAAGAGCATTGGTATAGCCGAACACGGCAGAGCTCAAGTACGCAGAAAAGCCCTGCAGGAAGCTGCCGACGCCCCAGGTGCCGATAAAGGCAATAGCGCTTGCGAAAAAACGCAGACGCAGGCGCTGCGGCACGGCAATCTTGGGAATGAAAACGCTGCCGAGAGACTCGCTTCCGAAGCGCATCGTTTCGGTCGAGACAAAGGCTAGCCCGGCGCAAATTACCAGAAGCACTACGGCGCAGTCAAAGAGGCCCGCCGGCGTCAGTAGCCCGCTTTCGAGCACCGCACCGGAAATCAGCGTTCCGAGCGACAAGCCGATATTTGGACCGGCCGCCGTCAGAGCCGTCCCGAGCCAAGGACGCGACAAGGGCGCCGAATCCACCACCCAGGACATGGCTGCGCTTGAAGCAAAACCGCAGGAAAAACCCTGCAGAAAGCGACCGATGTAGATGGCCTCGGCACCCATCGCATTGGCGTAGATGAGGCTTGCGGCCATGCCGAGCAACAAAGACGCGAGCACAATGGGTTTGCGGCCGAAGAAGTTCGATAGTCGTGCAAAGAAAAAGAGCGTCAGAACACAGCCCGCAAAGTAGCTCACCACGGTTATGGCTGTTTCGGATTCCGTCAGAGCAAGATCCGCACGCCATACAGCCATCATCGGAATGGCGATGGCCGCAGCCACAAACGTGCTGATCAAGCACCCGGTGGCGGCAAGAAATGTAAGTCCGCGGCGCGGAAAATCGCCGTCAGTCTTGGCAAAGGACTTGTGAAATATCGTGGCCATTGTTACGTCTGCGCTTCCATTTGCCGCTTGCGCGGCGCGTGAGTGCGAGATTATTCCACTGTCCGTGAAAAACTTACATCCCAAAGGATGGGTTTGAGACTATCAGGAAAGTTTTTCGTTTGTTTTGTGTGTTTTCGGTTGCTTGTTATCCTGCCTTCCTCCTAAGCGACCCGCGCTTTACCCGACCAGAAGCATCAATTTTTCTTGCGTTGAGTGTTCGAATCAACAAGTTGCCGATACGGCAACTTGTGTTTCTTTTTCAGGCTGGTTGTCGCATTAACAGATTCCTAAACTCGTTGACAATCCAAATGGATTCAGTCGATGCGGCAGGACTGCCGCATCGATTCACCGCAACAACACTGCTTACGCAAGGAATCTCATAGAAGCCTCGGAAAATATCGCCCCACCAGAACCCGTCGGTGTTGCCGACATGGCCATCACTCTCTACGGATTGGCCGAAAAGCACCGCAAGCCGCTTTGGCTGCAGCGTGCGGATTTACACAAGAAGAAGTCCGTCTCGCGACAGCAGCGATTACGGAATCATACTGTCCGCTCTGCAGAAAAACCGTCGCTTGATGGTACAAGTCGTCTCCTTTTCGATTTGAGCCTCTCGTATCGAGCTCATGCGAGCCTATTGAGCTCATGCGAACGAACAGCACAGATGTTCATTGAATATTTCCGGTAGTTTTACCGCTTTTTGTCAAAACTACCGCAAAACGAAAAAAGGCCGCCGCCTCGGGCAAGACGCAATCCGAAAACCTCAAACAGCATGACCGTTGAATATTTCCGGTAGTTTTACCGGTTTTCGTCAAAGCTGCCTCAGAACGAAAAAAGACCGTGTCCTCCCACAAGAACACGGTCCGAAAAACCTCAAAAAGCCGGGTTTTTCCAAAAGGTTACATGCCGGTGCCTTTGAGAGTTGTGGATGACCCCGCACGGGGCTGCCAGCGCATGGCACGCCGCTCCACAATGCCGACAATCCAGTCGAGCACCAGAGCAAACGCCGTGAGCACCAAGATGCCCGCCATCACGGTGTTGATGTCGAAGACGCCTTCAGCCTGCAGAATCAAATAGCCCACGCCGTGGCTCGACCCCAGGTATTCGCCGACGACCGCGCCCACGAACGCCATGCCGACCGAGGTGTGCAGCGAGGAAAACACCCAGCTCATGGCTGAAGGCAGATAAACGTTTTTGAGCAGCTGCGAGCGGTTGGCGCCGAGCATGCGCGCCGACGCAAGCACGTTGGGATTGACTTCCCGCACGCCCTGGTAAACGTTGAAAAAGACGATGAAGAACACAAGCGTCACGCCGAGCGCCACCTTGCTTGCGATCCCCAGGCCGAACCACACGGCAAAGATCGGCGCGAGAATCACGCGGGGCATCGAGTTGAGTCCCTTGATGAAAGGATCGGCTACAGCAGCCGCAAATGGCGACAAAGCCAGCCACATGCCAACGGCACCGCCGGTCACGGTTCCCACGGCAAAAGCAAGGATCGTTTCCACAAGCGTTGTCCAGAGGTGTGCGTAGATGTCGGCGTTGACAACGAACCACTCCCAGATGCGGGTAAAGATCACCAGAGGTTCACCGAAAAAGAACGCCGCCTGGTTGTCGTTGTCGAAGACAAAGGCCGGAATGAGGCCCGGTTTCGTGAGCGCCCACCAAATGATGAAGATGGCCGCCAAAAGCCCGAACTGCCAGATGCGAAGCTTGAAGCGATATTTCATTGCATCGTTTTTAGTCATTTTTATTCTCCGAGTCGCTGTTTCTTAGTTCTGCACCTTCTTTTGCATCTGCGCGTAACCCTTGAGAACTTCTTCACGCAGAACGGACCAGATGGCGGTGTGCAGTTCGATAAAGCGCGGCGTCACGCGCACTTCACTCACATCACGCGGCCTCGGAAGATCGATCGTAAATTCGCCGATGGGGTGACTTTCAGGCCCCGCGCTCATCACAACGACGCGATCGCTCATGGAAATGGCTTCGTCAAGGTCGTGCGTAATAAAGAGCACAGCTTTGCGCTTGGCCTGCCAAAGATTGAGCAGTTCGTTTTCCATCAACTGGCGCGTCTGAATGTCAAGCGCAGAAAACGACTCGTCCATCAAAATGATGTCGGGATCCTTGATGAGGGTCTGCGCCATTGCCACGCGCTTTCTCATGCCGCCCGAGAGGTGGTGGGGATAACGGTCTTCAAACCCCGCGAGCCCCACTCGGGCAAGCCATTCGCGAGCGCGTTCACGTGCCTCGCTCTGCGGCACCCCGTCGAACACCAAGCCCGCAGCAACGTTGTCAAGGGCGCTCTTCCACGGCATAAGGCTGTCGGCCTGAAACATGTAGCCCGCTCGGGTGTTGAGTCCGACAAGCGGTTCGCCGAAGATCTTTACGGTGCCGGCGCTGGGCTCGAGCAGTCCTGCGCTCATATTGAGAAGCGTTGACTTGCCGCACCCTGTAGGTCCGACGACGCTTACGAATTCGCCGTCGGCCACGGTGAGATCGACGCCTTTGACGGCCGTGTAGATCGACATTCGGCCGGAATCGTCGCTGACAAACGTACAGGCGACATCCTTGAGTTCAATTGCTGCTGTTGTCATTGTTTTTAGCGGTGTTCGAGGTTTAAAGAAAGTTGTGTGGGCAACTGTCGGTCAAGCGCATTACTGCGGATACTTCTTGTGCGCCTCCTCAACGAACTTGTTGGTGTAGACCGCCTTGAAGTCGGGCTTAAAGTTCGCAAGACGCGGGTTGACGATCTGAAGCGACTTGAAGGAAATTTCGGGAGCACCCTCGGGAATGCGGCCGTCCTTGGAGAGCGCCGGACGATTCTTCATAAAGCCCGCGAGGTAGATTTCCTTGTTGCCGAGGAAGTAGGACTCGGGAACGGCCTTGACGATGTCTTCGGCCGTGGCCTTCGCAAGCCACCGGTCGGCGCGCACGACGGCGTTGGTGAGGCCCTGCACAATGTCGGGGTTTTCTTTGATAAAGCGCGTCGGCGCATAAAGACATCCGGCCACCATGGGACCTCCGAAAAGCTTGTCGCTTTCTTCCACGATACGAGTGTCTTCCACGATGCGGATGATGTCGTCCTTTTCCAGCGTGGCAATCACGGGATCGAGATTGACGAAGGCGTCGATCTGGCCCGAGCGCATGGCGGCCACGGCGGCCGACGAAGAACCGACGCCGATAAAGGACACATCGGAGGGCTTCAATCCCGCTGTGCTCAGAATGAAAATCGCAATGGCGTGCGAGCTCGAACCCGGGGCCGTTACACCGATCTTCTTGCCCTTGAGGTCCTTGAGATCCTTGTAGTCGGGCATCGTCTTCTTGCTCACCGCAAAAACGCACTGCGGGGCACGACCCTGAAGCACGAAAGCCTGAAGAGATTGACCGCGAGCCTGCATCGCCAAGGTGTGTTCGAAGGCGCCCGAAACAACGTCGGCCGAACCGCCCACAACAGCCTGCAGCGACTTGGAGCCACCCTGGAAGTCGATGATTTCGACGTCAAGCCCCTCGTCCTTGAAGTAGCCGAGGCTTTCGGCAATCGAAATCGGCAGATAGTAGTAGAGCGCCTTGCCTCCCACGGCAATCTTGACGGATTTACCGGCGGCAAAGACGCTCGGAGCAAAGCTCGTAGCTGCGGCGGCTGCTGCAGCGGCAAGGATTTCACGTCGGGTAAAGACCATTTTTCATACTCCCTAAGAAAAAACGCACAACCCTTTCGGGCTGTGCGTCTTGTTTTGATTCTCTTGATTTTGTCTTCGGATCGTTTATCGGTTTTTCCGATTTCCCTTGTTCGGCCGGGTGCTCTTGTCACCCTACAACATCCCCGAACTTACATGCGCCGACGCACAAACGCATGCCTTGCAGCGGTACCGCCAATAGCAGCAGTACCGCGAGCGGCAGTCGCAGTCGACCGTGAGCTTTGTCGCCAAAGCTCATTGCGCAGCAGATCGGTCGAGAATGCGTCGTCATATAGTCGTCTGTCGGTTAAAGCGGCGCTCTTACAAAAGCGCCTCATTTTGCAAAAAGTTAGCGCAGCCGATATTTCGTGTCAATAAAGCAAATTGCTTAGATTTTTCGCTTCGGCATCAATGACGGACAATTGTCTGCAAATTCATAAGCGTTCGAATGCGAACTGTTGATTGCACTTGCACCGTTTGCAGCGCTCACTTCTTCCGCTCCTCGTTGTTGTGCTGTTTTCTGCGCTGCAAAACATCCGGTAATATTTATTTGCCGGCTAATGATATGCAATTTTCTTGCGAATTGGATCACGCTTGATTCACCTCTTCCGATACGGTGAACATCCGTTTGGTCGCTATGATCAAAACAGCTTTTTCGAAATTTAGTTTAGCCGGCAAAGTGTATTCATCAATTAGTCAAATTGTCTCGCTGTCAAGGCCTTCCCAATCCGAGATTGTCCGCGGTCCTGCGAGGCCTCCCGCGCACGTGCGCATCGCGCGCAAATAGCCGCCGGCAGGGCGAAAAGTCAAATTCGGACCCGCAGCAACATTCCTTGATTTAGATCAACTCTACGTAGTTGCCACGTAGATGGAAGATTCCGATCGTGCAAAACGAAATCGATCGACATCATCGGTTTCATATCCGCAAGCGGCGCTGAAGATGACCACTTTTCTTTCGGCGTCGAAAAAGAGAAAACAGGAGAAGAATAAATGTCCGAACTGCAAATTTCCCGCCGCAAGCTTCTCAAGGCCAGCGCCGCGGGTGCCGTGGCCGCTTCGACGGTTTCCGCCCCGAGCCTTCTGATGGCTAAGGAAGCCGCTCAGGATACTTCGAAGATCCGCGACTTCGACATGATCAAGGCGTTCTACGCGAACTATCCCAAGAAATTGGCCGCCGTTCGCGCCAAGCTCGGCCGTCCGCTGACGCTTACCGAAAAGCTGCTCTTCACGCACCTTTATCATCCCGAAAGCTTGAAGGAATTCAAGCGCGGCGCCGACTACATCGAACTGCGTCCGGACCGCGCCGGCACGCACGACATCGGCGGCCCGATGGCCATTCTGCAGTTCCTCACCTCCGGCAAAGAACGCATTGCTCTGCCCGCCGCTCTCGTCTGCGACCACCTCGTGACCGCTCAGACCGGCGTGCGCAAGGACCTTCAGATCGCCGACCGCGACAACGTTGAAACCTACAGCTTCCTGCGCGACGTTTCCCGCCGCTACGGCTTTGACTTCTGGCCTGCCGGCACCGGCATCTGCCATCAGGTGTTCCTCGAAAACTACGACTTCCCGGGCGCTATGATGCTCGTGACCGACAGCCACACCCCGACTGCAGGCGGCATGGGCATGCTCGCCATCGGCGTGGGCGGCGCCGACCTCGTCGACGCTCTGATGGGCATGGAATGGGAACTGAAGATGCCCAAGATCATCGGCGTCAAGCTCACCGGCAAGTTGAACGGCTGGGCCAGCGCCAAGGACGTGATCCTGAAGCTCTCCGGCATTCTCTCCACCAAGGGCGGCACCAACTCCATCATCGAATTCTTCGGCGACGGCTGCGCTCAGCTCTCCTGCACCGGCAAGGGCACCATCTGCAACATGGGTGCCGAAGTCGGCGCCACGACCTCGGTCTTCCCGTTCGACGACTCGATGGTCCGCTATCTGAACGCCACCGGCCGCAAGGCTGTTGCCGACATGGCCAAGAAGGTCGCTGCCGATCTGCACGCCGACAAGGAAGTGCTCGCCGACCCGAAGAAGTACTACGACCGCATCATCGAAATCGACCTCTCCACGCTCGAACCGCACATCAACGGTCCGTACTCGCCCGACGCCGCCATGCCGCTAGCTCAGGTTGCCGACCGCGTCAAGGAAAAGGGCTACCCGCAGGTTCTCGAAGTCGCTCTGATCGGCTCCTGCACGAATTCTTCCTATGAAGACTTCACGCGCGCTGCTTCGATTGCCAAGCAGGCTCTCGACAACGGCATCAAGGTGAAGACCCCCGTGATGATCGTTCCGGGCTCGATGCGCATCTATAAGACGCTTGAGCGCGACGGCATTCTCGACGTCTTTGAAAAGATCAACGCCACGGTTCTTGCCACCGCCTGCGGTCCCTGCATCGGCCAGTGGAAGCGCACGATCGGCAACAAGGATCAGAAGAACTCCATCATCGAGTCCTTCAACCGCAACTTCAAGGGCCGCAACGACGGCAGCGCTCAGACGCACGCCTTCCTCGCCTCGCCCGAAATCGTGATGGCCATGGCCATCAACGGCGATCTGGCCTTCAACCCGATTAAGGGTTCGTATACGACCTCCAAGGGCACAACCGTTCAGCTCAAGGCCCCGGTCGGCTCCGAACTGCCGGTGAAGGGCTTCGTGTCGGATCTTACCGACTGCGTGCGCCCCGACTTTGCCAAGATCGAAATCAAGGTGAGCCCGAACGCCCAGCGCATCAAGCTGCTCGAACCCTTCAAGGCTTGGGACGGCAAGGACTTCGTGGGTCTGCCCATCCTCATCAAGGCCAAGGGCAAGTGCACGACCGACCACATCTCTCCGGGGGGCAAGTGGCTTGCTTACCGCGGCAACCTCGACCGCATCTCGGACAACCTGCTCGAGCGCGCCGTCAACGGCTTTACGGACGCCGTCGGCAAGACCCTCAACTACGAAACCGGCACGTACGACACGCCTGCCAAGGTTGCTCGCTACTACAAGAACCACAATGTGGATTCCGTGATCATCGGCGACGACAACTACGGTGAAGGCTCGAGCCGCGAACACGCCGCCATGGAACCCCGCTATCTGGGCGTTCGCGTGGTGCTCACCAAGAGCTTGGCCCGCATCCACGAGTCCAACCTCAAGAAGCAGGGCGTGCTGGCGCTGACCTTCGTGAACCCGGCCGACTACGACAAGATCAAGGAAAAGGATCGCGTCTCCGTTCTCGGTCTGAAGGATCTCGCCCCGGGCAAGAACGTGACCGTCGAACTCACCCACGCCGACGGCAAGAAGGAACGCTTCGAAGCCAAGCACAGCTACAACGAAAAGCAGCTGGCATGGTTCAAGGCCGGTTCCGCTCTCAACGCCCTCTAAGGGCAATCTCAAAGGGAAGGCGCAAGCAGCGCGCCTTCCCGAGCTCTCAAGGTTTCTCCTCAATTTTTGACTGCGCTGTGTGCCTTCGTGCCGCCGCGCAGTTTTTTTTGTCATCTTTTCGACAACAAGGACGGCTACAATCCGTTTTTACCAACCCATTGGTCATCGCTCATGTCCAATCTCAACGTTTGCGTTTTCTGCGGCTCGCGCTTAGGCCGCTTTCCCGCCTTCACCACCGCCGCGCAAGCCCGCCGCAACATGCGCCTCGTTTTCGGTGGCGGCGGCACAGGCCTCATGGGTGAAGTGGCACGCACGGCGCTTTCGCTCAACGTACACGTCACGGGCATCATTCCGAAATTTCTGATCAATCAGGAAACGCCCGTCGAGGACCTCTCGGAATTGCACATCGTCTCCGACATGCACGAGCGCAAAGCCATGATGGCCGAAAAGGCCGACCTCTTTTTGGTGCTTCCGGGCAGCATCGGCACACTCGAGGAAGCAAGCGAAATACTCACCGGCAACTGGATCGGGCTCTACAACAAACCCGTCGGTTTCCTCAATGTCGACGGCTTTTACGACAATCTTTTTGCTTTCTTTGAAAAAGCGGTTGAAGCGGGCTTTATGCCCAGCCCCTGCTTTGAGCGCTGCATCATCGACACGGATGTCTCGAGTCTTTTTGAGAAACTTCTGGCTGCCAAAAACGGTCCCGTACCGCCCCTAAACGCCGACTGCATGGATCGCAAGCAGTAGCCGCATCCGAACATTCCGGCTGAAAGGCAAAGTCCAAGAACGACAAAAGCGCCGGGAGCGCCGTAAAATCATGCGCGTGCGCCGAAGGCGCCATTTTCCCGTGAAGTTTTCCTATCTATATATATGAGCGAACTCCCCGTTTTGGACGTCGGCCCCGCGCACTTGCCGGGCACGGTCGACAAGGACGCCATCGTCTTTGTCGACGCCGAAGTGTCGCCCGAAACGGGGCACATCGTTGATCTGGGAGCCTGTCGGCCCGACGGACGCTTTTTCCATTCAAGCGACGTTCTCGCCTTCAAGGAATTCTGCAAAGACGCCAAGTACGTCTGCGG
>OOAH01002820.1_pt1 | contig 11126 bp, 8 predicted proteins | sample 1671801 | NCBI WGS metagenome assembly OOAH01 (sample SAMN06348194, study PRJEB24527) | human gut metagenome | biome: human gut; feature: ankylosing spondylitis patient; material: feces | host: Homo sapiens | place: China | collected 2015-10 | reverse complement strand
GAGAGAATAGATATAATATCTGCCAATAAAATAATACAAACTCATCATGTTGTTCAAGAGATGATGATGTCAAGTTTAGGGACAAACATTATTTGGTTTGAAGATTATGATGAAATTCCTAAGTTATTAGATTCTATAAAAAAGTAAATACATTTGATTCCTTATATAGAATCTTCCCTTTCAGTCTGATAAATGGTATTTTCTCCGTGTCCCCCTAGTTTTGGAAGGTACGAGATGAATCTTAGTTTCTCATATAATCGCCCATCATGGCAATAGTTAGTATATCTAATATTGGATTATGGGTAATCGAAGTTCGTTTTCCATTGAGATACATAAAATATCCGTCCTCGTCCTCCTGGATCTCATAAGTTGATGGACTTGCTTGTTTGGTAGTTTCGTTCATATAGATGATGCTTAACCAGTGGCTTTCACCATTCCGATGAATCATCACGGTGGGATTTAGGTTAATACTCTCCCTATTCCCGACCAGCATTTCCAAATCAAAAAGTTCTCTTTCCATAGCCGTTATTTCTTGATTTGTTGCTGATTGATAAACTGTTCAATGTCGGTAGCTTTATAATAACACTTACGCCCGATTTGCGTATAGGGTAAAACTCCGGTATCTCGGTAAGTTTGCAGGGTACGGGGAGAGATTTTAAGCAATTCGCAAACCAGCTTGTTATCTAACCAATTTCCATTACTTCGATTCTGTCCGCAAAATGCGTTTTCCGAGCGTGATGATTTCACAGCCTGCTTCTTTTGCAAGCTCTAATTCGTCCAAATCAAAGCCGCCCTCCGGACCGATAAAAACAGCGATGTCCTGACCCGGGGTAATATTTTCAATAAGCCGTTTGGTCTTTTCCATGCCGTCTGCACATTCATACGGCAGTAACTTTATCTGACAGTTTTCTGCCATTTTCACTGCCTGTGCATAGCTCATTACAGGTGCCACCGTCGGGATCACGCCTCGTTTGCTCTGCTTGGCGGCTGCTTCCGCAATTCCCTGCCAGCGCTTTATTTTGCTGTCCGCTTTTTTCTCATCCAATTTTACCACGCAGCGTTTCATAGCCACTGGAATGATCTGAAAGGCTCCCAGTTCCACGGCCTTCTGGATGATGAGTTCCATCTTGTCTGCCTTAGGCAGTCCCTGGAACAGGTAGATCCTCGCCGGAAGCTCTACTCCGTCTTCCTTGATAAAACGAAGCTCCAGACGGACACAGTCCTCTTCCAGTGCAAGGATCCCACAGCGATATTCCTTCCCGTCGATTCCATTGCTGACAGCCACTTCTTCGCCGGGGCGCATCCGCAGTACATTTTTGATATGATTCACATCGGTTCCCCGGATGATAACGCTCTTCGCTGCCACGTCGATCTGTTCCGGTTCTACAAAAAACTGATACATAGAAACTCCTATTTTAAGCGCTTAATTCTTTCTTGCGGTAACGCTGACCCATTCTCCCTGGTAGGTCACTTCCAGTACTTCCAATCCAGCGGCCTTCACAGCCTCCACCACGGTCTGCTCCTTGTCATCAATGATGCCAGAGGTGATGTAGATACCGCCCTTCTTCAGCTGATGTACGATGACAGGAGTCAACGGTACCAGTACATCTGCCAGAATATTGGCCACCACGATATCATAACACTCATAGCCTACCTTGTCCTGCACTTCTTTGTCTGTAATGATATTGCCGATCATCATGTCAAACTGTGCCGGATCGATTCCATTCACTTCGCAGTTCTGTGCCACAGCTTCCACAGCACAGATATCCAGATCGGTTCCCACGGCATGTTTTGCCCCGAACATGAGGGATAAAATTGCCAGAATACCACTGCCGGTTCCTACGTCCAGAAGCGCTGTCTCGGGGGTAATGAATTTGCGCAGCTGACGGATACACAGCTGTGTAGTCTCATGCATCCCGGTACCGAACGCCGTGCCGGGGTCGATATGAAGCACCATCTTGTCAGTATCTTCCGGTTTGATATTTTCCCAGGAAGGGATCACCAGGATATCATCGATATAGAACTGGTGGAAATACTGTTTCCAGTTGTTGATCCAGTCAATGTCCTCCGTCTCATCTACCACAACAGAAGCCTCGCCGATATCCATAAACTGGCGTAAGTCTTCCAGTTCCCGCTTTACATCCGCAAGTACAGCTTCGGTCGTGGTCTTCTCCCCGGTCACTTCCAGACTGCCGTCCTCTTTTTCCTCTACAAAAAAACTTAAATAGGCAATGCCGTCATCCTCCGGTCCGTCCGGCAGGATATCTACAAACATCTGCTCCTTCTCCATGGCGGTCAGGGGCACCTTGTCTTCGATCTGTGCCCCTTCCAGTCCGAGATCGTACAGGGTGCTGATAATAATATCTTCCGCTTCCGTTACCGTCTTTATTCTGAATTTAACCCACTTCATTGTTCTTTTTTTCCTTTCTTTTCCATTGTTCCAACACAGCATATATCATTGCAGCCACTATTGCAATAAAACTGTTGATTTCCAATACGCTGACCGCATCCAGCTTCTCTCTCCAGGTGTACCGGTTCAATGCCTGTCCGTCCACAGTTGCTTCATGTACCACCAGTTGCTGATTTTCCGGTACATGCGCCTTTTCCGTAGTAGTATATACTACCTGCGGCAGATTCTCGGAAATACTTTGATTCACGATCCGGTATTCATATACAGCGCCCCTTTTCAGCCGGGTCTCGATGACGGCAGGGAAAAATGTTGTCGATTCTATGGCATCATAAGGAATCACACCTTCATATATCTTCTGATCCTCTTTCCATATCTCCAGACCCAGAAGTCCGTTCCGTTCTTCCTCCTGATTATAGTTCACCGCGATTTCCAGTGTTTTCAGAAAATCTGTCTCCGCAACAAAATACTGCGAAGCATATTCTCCCACCTGCAGGGGCTCTGTATATCCATAATCCTCACTTAAGGAACTGTCCTTTTTATCTTCACGGATTCCTCCATACGGCCATACAAACAACATGGAAAGTATCGCTGCCAGCAGGACTCCTCTTTCCACCCATTTAATCATTTCCCGTTTCCTCCGTTATGTTCACCTTTAAAATATCAAAATCCGTATTCCCATCCATATACTGAAATCCATAATGTCCCATATTTTCATAGGTTACGGTATATTTATCCGATTCCTCCAGCAGATGTCCGAAACACTGGAAATACCAGACTCTTTTCCCCACCAGTTCTTCCAGATCCGGCACCTCTTCCATGGTATAAAAAATCTGGTCCGGCATATAGCATCCGAATAGCTGTCCGAAGCGGGAATCCGTATCGTAGACGACCACATCTCCCGGCTCCATATTCTCCGCTATAAATGCCTTCGTCTCTTCCAGATATGAGATTGTACCATATTCTTCATGATAAGAGATTCCGTAGGCCGACACTCCCATCCACACAGTGAAGGACAGACAGGCGATCCATTCCTGTAAATTGATCCTGGATAAAATGATCGCCATTCCCAGCCAGAACAATCCCATGCTATGCATAACATGGCGGTAGGTAAAAAAGTGGGACGCATGTAATGCCAGCAGCGCCGCCATCAAATAGCTTACTGGGAAAATACAGGTACACAGAACCGCAAAAACACCGTTTCTTCTCCCCAGCCGCTTCCAAAAGAGGATCGCGCAGACCAGTGTCAGTACAAAAAGAAGTTCTCCCATTTTGGTCGCATACTTCACTCCGGTTCCGAAAATGAAATCAAAAAATTCGTAAATACCGAATTTGGATCGGTTCGTCGGGTTTCCATCAGAAACCAGCAGATGAAAGAAATCGGATTTTATCAGCCATGCCACAAAAAGCAATACAACGGAACCACCACAGACAAACGGCTTCCAGATCTGTTTTCTGTCCTGCTGCCAAATCACCGCCACCAGATACAGGTAGATAAACAGGTAACTGAACGCGGTAAAGTAATGACTGAAAATACCGCAGAAGGTCGTCAGAAACAATATCGTCCACAGGGCCTTACTGTTCAGACGCTCCCGCAGGAAATAAGCGGTCAGTCCGCAGACGGTAACTCCAAACACCGTCCAGGAATACATTCTGTTGTTCACACTGATCTTCATCATTGCAGGTGTCAGGCTTACCATGATCATATAAAGGGCTGCTGTCTTCGCTCCCCACTGCCTGCGGATCACAACAGGCCCCAGCAGCATGGACAATACCGTTCCCAGCAATGCAAACATTTTGTAGGCAATAATGCCGTCTCCTACCAGAAACGACCACAGCCGCAATCCCATATACCATACCGGCACATCCGTATCATGGGCCGCCAGTACCACGCGAATGATTCCCATCATCGTATTGTCATGGGCTGTGCGATAACTGTATGCTTCATCATAGTCGATCCCCTCACTGAGACACAGGGAGAACAATACCGCCGTGCACAGAATGAGGATCAGCCATAAGCCAATGGTTGCAATTTTATGTTTCTTTTCCGAAGTCATTTTTTTCATCTTCATCAGATCATTAATCCTGTCTTCTCTTTACTCTTCTCTATCATATGATTCAGCTTGCGGAACGGCGGCTCCAGTGCCAGTCCCAGCAGCAATGCTACGATCAGGAACAGTGTCATTTTTCCTACATTGATCCAATAATCCACGCCGTACATTCCTGCAATACATTCTTTAAACGCTTTCATGCCAAACTGGAACGGCAGGAAAGGATAGATCCACTGGAATACCTGCGGAAGAGCCTCGATAGGGAACGTTCCGCCGCTTCCCGCCACCTGGATGACCATGACTACAATAGCCAGTGCCTCACCCACGTTTCCAAAAGCGAAAGTCACAGAATACATAAAGCAGCTGAATGCCGCACTGGCCACGGCTGCCGCCAGCCAGTATAAAAACCTGTGCTGACACTGTATCTCAATATAATAAAGGTTCCCAAGAACAATAAGCAGTGTCTGTGCCTGTCCGATCAGGAAAAACAGCAGATATCTGCCAAAATATCTCTCATGCGCCTTATAATGATCCCCCGGTTCAATGGGTTTCACACCCACGTGAATAATAGCCACCAGGAACAGCGCTCCCACCCAGATTGCCAGGATCGTATAGAACGGCGATGCCGCAGAGCCGTAATGATCCACTGGATAAACAGGTACCGTCTCCAGTCTGACCGGAGAAGATACGAAGTCTGCCACCGCCGTCGGATCGGCAGCCATAGCGCTTAAAATATCCTCATAGGTCTCCGCACCGGTGATCCGTTTTATATTATCTGCTATTTTGCTGACCTTGTCCAGCAGTTCCTGTGCGATCACCAGGGAATCCTGCAGGCTGACATTACCTTCCTGCAAAGTCTGCTGATACTCTTTCAGAATATCGGAAATTTCATCCATATTCACATCCGTACCGTTCATCATCGCTGCGGCATTCAGGAAAGCCTGCTGCATGGATTTGCCGGTAGCCCGGAAAGAAGGTCTGACATTGTTATTGTAATCACTCATCAGATTATTCAGCTGTTTGTTGCAGATCTGGATCTGTTCCCGGATCTGTGCCCGCAGAGTATTGATATCATGATCCACATCTCCCTTGCTGTCTTGCAGCTGTTTCAGATCCGCTTCGATCGTTTTCAGAGACTGGTTGATCTCCTGAATCTGAGCATCCTGTCCGGTGATCAGGCTTCCCAGCACATCCATATTGGCCTGCATGCCCTGTACCAGTCCGATGGCCGTGCCCAATCCGGTGTCCGTGGTGCTTCCCACATTGTTGCTGCCCATCTGCTCCAGCAATCCATCAGAAAAGACCGACAGATACTGCAACGCTTCCGTGACCATATCCATACTGCTGCTCACCATATCTCCCATAACGTCAACCGCATCGACGCTGGAATTGATCATGGTCTGCATACCGATCATGGTATTTCGTCCATTCTCCAGCATATTATCCATATCCGGAAGCATATTCTGACTGGTCTCCATGATCATCTCCGCGGAGGTCATAATACTCTGGAAGGACTGTAACATAACCACATAATCCTGCAACTGTGCCTGCATGGTATCCAGAGATTCTTCCACACTGGTCTGCCCGCCGGCATTCACCACCGAAAGGGCATTTCCCGCTTTCATCACCGCTTCTGCCACAGTACTGATAAAGGTGGCATTTACCTGTTCCTGCACAGCATTTTTCGCTTTGCCCGTGATTTTGGGGGCAATACCATTCTTTTTCTCATTTTCATAGTAGTAAATGGTGGGATGATCCACTTCACCGTCGATAAATCCCAGCATTTCCTGAGTAAACGTCTCCGGAATAATCAATGCCGCATAGTAATCACTGTTCTTCACACCTTCCAGTGCTTCCTCCGTGGTCTCCGGGAACACCCAGCCGATAGTGGTATTGGCTCCCAGAGCCTCCAGCACACTGTCTCCCACGTTCAGAGACAGCCCCATGATCTCCGCCCCGGCATCATCGGAAGCCACGGCTACTTTCAGCTGACTGGTAGCTGCGGGCTCGTAAGGATCCCAGTTGGAGAAAATGTTGAACCAGGCATACAGTGCCGGGAGGATGCTGAGTCCCATGATAATAACGACCGCCACCACATTATTGCTGATCCGACGGATGTCGGTGGTAAATATTTTCCAGATATTATGCATACTATTCACCATCCTCCCAGTCTTCGGTTTCATCTTCCGGATCCTCTTCGGTCCCGGTCTCGGCCGGGGAATTCAGGCCTTCACCAATCAGTTTCCGGGTCTCCCGGATGATCTGCGCCGCCCGGTCAAAGTCTGTCGGAGTCACCGCTTTGAGATCGCCTTCTTCTCCTTTGAGCTCCATGATCTTCTCCTGCAGATTATAATCCATATATTCCACAACGATCAGATAGATTGACAGGGCAAACAGCGACACGATCCACAGGATCAGGAAGATGACCTTGTTGCTGCCAGTCAGGAACAACAGTGCCAGAAAAAACAAGGGGACGTTCCAGATACATTTCAGACCGATCTTTATTCTTTTTCTATTCTTCTCATGAAGGGCCTGCTCGTAATCCAGAACCTTCTGAAAAATTTCTTCGTAATTTCTCTCCATGATTTTACCTTTCTGCCTGTTCGGAACTTCATTCACAAACCCACTCCTGCGGAGTTTTCGTTTTCATGGTTCTGAACAGGTGTCACATTAACTCAGTGTCTTCCATACGCTCTTCCACAAAATGGTTCAGTTTTACGAACGGGATCCGGATCACCAGGCCGATCAACAGTCCCTCGATCATAAACAGGCTCAATTTTGCCAGTGCTTCCATATAGGCAGTACCGTACATACCCGCCAGTGCCTCACGCATGGCCCGGATGGCATAGGGGAAGGGAAAGAAAATATAAATCTTCTGGTAGGTGTCCGGTAGCAGTTCGATCGGGAAGGTACCGCTGGAACCAGCGATCTGCAATACCATAACAATAACGCAGACGGCCTTGCCCACATCTCCGAATGCCAGTGTCAGAGAATAGATCAACAGGGAAAATGCCGTAGCCGTAAAGCTTGCCGCCAGGAAAAACAGCCCCGGTTCCACAATGTTTACTTTTAACAGCCACAGATCTCCGGCCACAATGATGGCTGCCTGAATCTGTGCCAATAAGAAGAACAGCAAATATCTGCCGAAATACAATTGATAGCTCTGTACATTTTCAAGCCCTTTCGGAGAGGCTTTTACTTTCACCAGTGCCACCAGGATCGTAGAACCTACCCAGATCGCCAGTGTGGAATAGAACGGTGTCATGGCAGAACCATACGTAGCCACCGGATACATGGCTATGGTCTCCATGGTTACGGGAGATGCAAAATATGCCCCCAGACTATCCGGATCTCCTCCAAGGAAACGCACCAGAATATCCATCATTTCCTCTTCGGATGCACCGTCCAGCTTCTCTGTCAGATCTGTAAGTTTGGCGCTGATATTATCTACCACATCTTTGATCTGTCCCAGACTCTCACTGGTTCCGGACACAGTGTCACCGACACCTTTCATGACAACTCCGACATTTTTCACCGTATTGCTCAGGGTATTTACCAGATTGGTCACCTGATTCAGAGAATCTGACATATTTGTCAGAACCTTCTGCATCTGGGGCACCAGATTATTCTTATAGATTCCCTGCATATTACTTACAGAAGTCTCGCAGCTGTCAATGGCGCTCCTTAAATTATTCATGGCATTGTTGACATTGACCTTTGCATTCTCCGCAGCCTTGTCGTCCGTGGATTCCAGAACGCTGCCCACTACGGTATTCATCAGATCCAGTTCCTTCTGCATAGCTTTCAATGCTTCCATAGCCGCATCAGTTGCCGCTGCGTTGATATTGCTGCCGGTGCCGCCGTTCGCAGCATTACCGTCAGAGACGCTTTCCAGCTTTTGTTGGATCAGTGCCGCCAGCAGTGTATTTACTTGTCCGTTCAGCGTATTGGTATCTCTTGCCACCCGGTTCAGATCTCTCGTCATCTGGGCGGTATCCTCCGCCAGTTTGCTTTCATCCAGAGCCTTTTTGATACTTTCCAGAGAGTTATTGATATTGCTCATGGAAGTATCGATGTTGTTGCTGAAATTGCCCAGGGTGTCTCTGGTAGAAGACAGATCCTGACTGCTCTGGTTCAGACTGGCTGTGGTGCTGTCCAGTTTCTTCTGCATCGCGGGAATCTCATAGTTGACATGGGTGATGGCAGACTCCAGCCGCGCATTGCCTGCCTGAAAGGAGTCGATCATGGCACTGTATTCCTTCAGATTGTCATTCAGTTCCTCCAGTTTGGAACAGAATTCCTCTACATAACTGTCCCCCTGTACCTGATCCGACACCGTATTGCCCTCTTCAAATACCGTGGTAGCTGCCACCTTGATAAAGGTCTCATTGATGGTATTCTGCAGAGTTCCTGCCACCGTATCCGTGATTTTGGTGGCAATGGCATTGCTCTTCTGATTCTGATAATAGATCAGCGCCGGATTCTCAAAATCATCCGAAAATACATTGTACATACTATAAGTAAATTTATCGGTAATGACGATGGCTGCATAATATTTTCCGGCTTCCACGCCCTCTTTTGCTTCTTCCTCGGTATCCAGAAAGATCCATTTTACACTGGTGTTGGAATGCAGGCTTTCCAGTACGGATTCTCCCATATTTACCACCGATCCGTCTTTCAGCGTATAGTCCTGATCCAGGGATACTACCGCCACAGGAATTCCTCCGGTATTGGCATAGGGATCCCAGTTGGCAAATATATTAAACCACGCATACAGCGACGGTATCACGCACAACCCGATAATAATAACCAGCGCAAAAGGCTGCTTCACCAGTTTTTTCAGATCTCCGGTAAAAATCTTCCAAATATTTTTCATATAGCTTCTAGCAACTCCTCATCCGTATCCATTTGATTGGTTTTGGTCTTTTCTCCCCGGGCCGCCGCTTCACACAATCCCAGTATCAGGAAGAAAAGCGGCGCATTCAGCACCTGCTGAAAGCTGATCAGGGAATGTATCCCGTAGGTAAGCAGTAACAATACTGCGAGAAAATTCTTCCTGTATGTCTGCAGCGCCGTGATAAAAACAGCTGCATAGGCAGCCACACCCAGCAGTCCCATATTGACCAGTGTGGTGAGCCACTCATTATGTGCATTGGTAAAAACAGAGCCTTCAAAATATCCTTTATCAAAAAGCACCGTGCCTCCCGGCAACAGTTCTCCCAGATACGATGCAAAACAATCCGGGCCTGCTCCCAACAGCTTCTGATGCAGATTTCCTTTCCGGAAACCCATCCATGCCATCTGCCACAATCTTCCCCGGCGATTGCCCCATTCCGCAAAATCAATTACCGACAACCGATGCAGATACCATGCCAGCACTACCGCTATTCCTGCCAGTGCACAACACAATACTCCCTCTTGCAATATTTTTTTCTTATTCTCCGGAATCCTGCGACAGGCTCCCCAAAGCAGCAGACACCCTGCTGCAACCGGAATCCATCCCTGCCAGGCTGCCAGTTTTTTGGCGATGCCATCCTGCAGGAGAATGTCAAACGTTCCCAGATATAACATCCATTTACCCCAACGGCACATTCCCAGCGCCACCGCTGCAAGAAAAAGGAAATATACTTCCCAATGTCCGGTTTGCTTCCGGTCGAGCCAAAAGCACAACCCCATGACTGTGCATGCCACGATCACACCGCTGTCACTTCCCTGTAAAAGCAGAAGCATCATGGCCAACATATTGCACGTTCCTGCCAGCAGTGTGGGACCTTTTTTCCCTGCTTCCACTGCCCGGTGAAACAGCGTCATGGAAAAGGGAAACATCACACTGTAATACCCGCTGAGCCAGTTGCTGTTCCCCAGCGTGGTCAACATATGGGTAAATTCCCAGTCCCCCACAACGTAACCCTTGAGAAGTCCCAGAGGATCATAGCCCAGCTTCTGCAACAGACCGATCAGGGTGACCGCCACAAAAGCCGCCTCTCCTAACCATATCGCCGTTTTACAACTACCTCCGTACTTCGCCGTCAGTAAAAAACCTCCGATCATCAAGCAGATCGTGACAGCTCCCATGTACCATTCCCGCTCTCCGTTCCACGCGATACTGCCATAGGGGCTGCAGATTGCAGAGAGTAACGCACAGATTCCGTACAGGCAGACCGCCGTCGTTACCGCATGTGTTCTGCATTTATCGACCGATTTTTTCACTACTTCAGCCAGAGATCTGGCAAAAATCCGATGTTCCCCTGTCCACCGGCTGCTTACAGCAAAGACACACATTGCCAGCAATGCGATCCCCTGGCAAAGCAGTGAAACATTGCGATACAGGTAATATTTGGTATCACCCAGTTTATAATATCCATTCCAGGGAATATAATAAAGAGGCAGCACTGCCAGAATAACGATCAGATAACTCTGACATACAATTTTCAGAAATTCCTCTTTCCGGTTCTCCATCCTGCAGGCTCCTTCGTGTCACAGACAGCATAACTACTTGAATTGTAAGCGTTTCTGCCCATTCTGTCAAACCGTTCACCCTGCCTTTTGACAAAAAAAACAAACTGTATTCTATATCATTGGCCTTCAAAGATACCTTTAACTTTTTCCCAACAAACCAGTAGCCCCGGCTGGGTATAAGAATAAGCAGTGCCGTAAGCAGACGTCGG